>Ga0208644_1001538_pt1 | contig 19196 bp, 24 predicted proteins | sample VirMetDEL_Nov_18_FD_184517 | JGI IMG/M metagenome (GOLD analysis project Ga0208644, IMG submission 184517) | Aqueous microbial communities from the Delaware River and Bay under freshwater to marine salinity gradient to study organic matter... | ecosystem: Environmental > Aquatic > Marine >... | reverse complement strand
TGCATACTTTTAAAATAGCTTTTTCAAATCCAAATCCATCTATAGTTTTTTTAGTTGCCACGTATATATTTAGATTTGCGGTTTTATTTTCAAGACTCGGCCATACGGATAAAGTCATAAAACTCTTTACGAGTCTTTACATCATCCATAAAGTCTTTTGATAGTTTAGAAGTAACCATCGAACAACCATCATGCTTAACTCCTCTAAGACAAGCACAAGTATGGGTAGCTTTAATAACTACAGCAACACCTTTATTCAATTCACAAACTTCATCAATAGCTTTATGAATTTGCATTGTCATACCTTCCTGAATTTGAGGACGACGAGCATAATATTCAACAATACGGTTTAGTTTGCTCAGACCAATTACCCGTCCTTCAAGAGAAGGAATATAAGCAACATGCGCTCGACCTGTGAACGCAAGATGATGATGACTGCAGAGGCTCTTAACGGGTATATTAGTCTGAGCAACTATACCATCGTAACCGTCAGACGGAAACGAAGTAACTTTTGGAGGTGCATTATAGCAACCTGCAATAAGATCTTTAACGAAAGACTTAGCTACACGATGCGGTGTATTATCACTATTAGGGTCTTTACGCCAATCAAAACCAAGTGCATCTAGGAATGCTTCATAAGCTTTAGCAGCATTTTCAATAACAATATTTTGCTGTTCGTCTGTCAATGCAACTGAACTATTAGCAGTAGGTAATATAAATTCTTTAACTCTTTGATCATCAGTCATATGACTAATATTACAACATTTACTTTTAGTTTCAACTGAGTAAATAAAAATAATGCCATTTATATTTGACCATAATTTACTTTATATTCACATTCCTAAAACAGGTGGTACATCTATTGAAAGAAAGTTTGGATTAGATACATTTACGCATAACTCAGATATATGCTATTCTTGGACTGAAGAAAATATTGATGATATTATTTTTTCTCCTCAACATTACACTCCATCGATGGTAGCTGAAAGATATAATATTGAATACAATAAATGTAAAAAATTTACCATAGTTAGAAATCCATATACAAAAATTATATCAGAATATTTTTATAGGGAAACTATTTATGATTTATCAAAATTAGAATCTTTTATAGATAGAATTCCTTTAAAATGGTCAGATCATACTATTCCACAAAAACGTTATTTTGAAAATATTAATTATGATTATGTATTAAGATTTGAAAACCTTAATGAGGAATTTTCCGAAATGGCTAAGGATTTTAATTTTTCTGGGGATCTACCTTGCCTTAATTCATCAAGAACCGGAAAAAAATCTTCAGACTATATAAAAGAGTTAAATAAAAATTGTATTCAAAAGATTAATGAAATATACCATGAGGACTTTGAATTTTTAAAATATAATATGATATGAAACCTATTTTAGTAACATGTGTTTACCATTCAAGATCTGATTGGTTAGTGGGAGGTAAGGATAATGATGAAGGTCTTTATGTTTCATCTCTTAAAAATTTATCTAAACTTAATATGCCAATGCATTTATATTGTTGGCCACATGAAGTAAAAAGATTAGAGGAATTAGTTAAACCTTTTTTTAAAGAATTTAAAATAATAGGGTGTAATCTTTTTGATTATCCTAGATCATATGAAATTCTAGAAACAAAAAATAATTTCGTATGGCATTATAGAGAACACGCTGGTAAAAAAGATTACTGGATGTATGCTCCTAGAAATGAACTATTATGTCATTGGAAGTTAAAATGGTGTAGTATGGCTCGTGACAATGAATGGGGTTGCGATAAAGTTTTTTGGATTGATGCTGGTGTAACTGAATGGTGTAAAGTACCGTTATCTTTAGGTGGTGCTGAATATATTTACCCGAACGAACATGATGATAAATATCCTGATTCTCATTACTGGCCAGAAAATAAAAATAATATCTTTAACGAAAAAATTACAGAAGGAATAAAAAGAATTTTTAATGATAAAGAATGGTTTTTCATAACTCAAAACCAACAAAATGATAGATTAGCTGAATATGATTGGGAACAGTATGGAAGACGTACTAATAAAATTATATCAAGAGTAATGAATTGGCCAATTTTAGGTAAACATTACGATAATCCTAATAAATTAGTTTTTGATCTTAAAGGGGTTAAAGGATTTGATCGGAACCCGTTTTATTTAGATTACCCTGCTTGGACTGTAGGTACATTTTTCGGAGGTTCATTTGATATATTAGATAACGTACTTATCCCTAAGTACGATGAACTGTTTAATGAATTTACTAACGATCATAATATATTACCTTTTACTGAAGAACCATATTATAGTATATTAGCTTTTGAACACAAATATAATTTATTTTGGTTTGATAGTTGGAATCATGGAAGAGAAAATGAACCGTGTTTTCATCAAGAATGTTCTAAACCTTTTTATACTACAATATTAGATGTAATCAATTATCGGTCTGATTAAATATTAACATATGAAAGACTTTGACACTATATTAACCGAATGCTTAAAAAGCAAAGGATTAAGATATATTAGGTTCAAAGTAGATCCCACTCTTAATAAAGGTTTTGAAGAAAGTGAAAGTTATGAGGGGTTTATTTTACATGAGTTAAATAATGAATCGTGTGGTGGTCCTATGTCAGGTGGAATACCACCAATGTTAAAAATTTTAATGCCCGGTGGGTCAATGCCTGGTATATTCGATATTAAACAACCGGTTATAACCCCTAATAAACCTAATGCAATAAAAATGTTCAAAAAATTTATTGCTAAAAAATTATCTAAACAGTTAGATAACAAAGAACTAGAACAAATTAAAAATACCGACAGTATTGATGATATTGAAGTATATCTCAAACAAGGTGGGTTATCAGATAAAGATTTAACAACACTATATAAGAAAGTATTAAAAAATGCCGCTTAAGAAAGGTAAAACAGACAAGATTATAGGTGATAACATTAGAGAGCTTATGGGATCCTATAAGAACAAAGGTAAAATAGGTACTAGTAAACCCACTTCTATAAAGAAAGCTCAGAAACAATCAGTAGCTATAGCTCTTAACCAAGCTGGTAAATCTAAAATGAATGAAGTAGCTTCAAAATTTGTTAATAAAGAAATTACTGAATTACTCGAAGCAAGAAAAGCTACATATTGCGGAAGATGTGGTCATAACCACATAAAAGGTACTGCATGTCCAAGACCATTTAAAAGGAAGAAAAAATCTTGATTGTTTCAGATCCATACCTATAATAAAGTATGGGTAAATTTGAAAGTACTAAAATTATTGAGCTTGGTTCATGCGCTTTTAGGCAACCTCAAGCTAAGTCTCATTGTAGGTTTCTTCACGGTTATAGATTAACTGCTAAGTTTTGGTTTAGTTGTAATGAACTAGATGAAAATAATTGGGTTGTAGATTTCGGTGGTCTAAAAGGTCTTAAAGATAAACTTCAACAACACTTTGATCATACTACTATTATTTCTAAGCATGATCCTTTTCTAGACGATTTCAATGCATTAAATCGAAAAGGCATCATTGATCTTCGTATCGATGATGAGGTTGGTATTGAAATGTTTGCTAAGAAATGTTTTGATATTGCGGACATTTATATCTCAGCAATGACTAATGATAGATGTAATGTAGAAAAGGTTGAGGTTTGGGAACATGAGAGCAATAGTGCTACGTATACTAACAAACAGGTTCAATCGATGATTTTTAAATCAGAAGAAGTTAAATATCCAGAAACAGAACTAGTTACAGAAACAGAAACAGAAACAGAACCAGTTACAACCCCTGAACCAGTTACAACCCCTGAACCGGTTAAACATACCGAACCTGGTAAAGATCCTAATAATTCTTATGCTGCACCAGTTGGTCCTACTAGAAAATCACACGGGATGTCTGATCCATTTGGTGGTACTTCATGGGGCTCTAAAAATGGTGATAGCGTGAGATAATGGATATTGAAAGAGACCCATCTATTAATAAATTACAGAGAGATGTTTTTGCTAAAATGGCAGAAATATCAAAACCTGAGCCAGGTGAAAAAAAGCCTCTTCAGAATGGTATAAAAACTATATCGCCTGAAGAGGCTATTAAAGAGTTGCTTGAACTAGAAAAGGATCAAACTGACTCTAATACATGAACAATATGTTTAAGTATTTCACTTCGCACAATTTCAGATTTTTCAAACTTAAATGTGTGAATACCATTAACCATACTATTATCGGTATCAAATGCTTTTAAAATAGGTTTAAATCCCGATTTACCGTTAATATCACTTTGATTAGTATCACCAATAATAACATATTTGCTATTTTCTCCAAATCTAGTTAACAGAGTAACAAGCTCCTGCCTAGTAAGATTTTGAGCTTCATCAATAATTACTATTGAATTATGAAATGTTAACCCTCTTGTAAAATTAACAGGTAAACATTTTATATAACCTTGTTTAACTAGTTTATCTGAAGTAGTTTTACTTACTAATTCGTCTAATTTATCAATTAAAGGCAAAGAGTAAGGTTGGAATTTTTGTTCTAATTCACCAGGTAAATGGCCTATCTTTTGTGTAGCTGATTCAACTACACTTCGCAGATAAATTATCTCATCTACCTTTTTCGATTCAAGTAAACTTAATGCCCCGTAAACCGACAAATATGTCTTAGCAGTGCCAGCAAAACCATCTGCAAATACCATTTTTGTTTTTTCATCTATTAAGGTTTTTACAAACCTTTGATGTTTTTCTGAAAATTTAAATTTACTTTTAATATTAAAATTTAATTCCCAATTGTTTTGTTCATAATCATTAGAAACTAATGATTCCGGTTCGAAAATTGCGGTCAACCGCGAGTTTTTTCTAGCCATATAAATTTATTTATGCTTGAATGTTACTAGTCCTAGTATATAATATTCGTATGACTGAACTTAAGGATGAGACTATTTTTCTTAGTGATGATAAAGTGTTTTACACTATTGAGGGTGAAGGCGAGTATGTTGGTATGCCATCTGTGTTTATGAGGATGTCAATGTGCAATCTTAGTTGCATCGGCTTCAAATCTGAAGATGCACCGTATGGTTGTGATAGTTATATTTCATGGAGCATTAAAAATAAATTATCTTTTTATCATATTAAGTGTATGATGGAAGATGAAGGTTACAAAGATCACTTGTTTAATGGTGCTATTCTTAAACTAACTGGTGGTGAACCTCTTATCCAGCAAGCTAAACTTCTTAAGTTCATAGATTACTTGAAGCAAGAGTGGGGATTTGTACCTCGTATTGATTTTGAAACTAATGCAACTTTATATCCAGAAGATAGGTGGGTTAAAGATTTTCAAGCAACGTTTACTACCTCACCTAAACTAAAGTCAAATGGTGATCCTCGTGGTAAACGTTATATTGAAGAAGTGCTTGATTGGCATACAATGCATAATTCAGGCTTTAAGTTTGTTGTTCAAAGTCATCGTGATATGGATGAAATTATGACTGAGTATGTAGATAAGTTTGATATACCACCAGGTCGAGTTTGGTTAATGCCTTGTGCTGGTAGTCGTGAAGAACATATTAGAGTTGCAGCAGATGTTGCTGAGCTTGCTAAAGAGTATCACTTTAACTTTAGTCCTAGGTTACATTTGCTACTTTGGGATAAAGCACTTAAAGTATGAAATTTTGTAAAACACATGAATGGGTAAAAGTAGACGGGGATATTGCTACTATGGGTATTAGCGATCATGCACAAAATGAGTTAACCGAACTTTGTTTTATTGAATTACCTTCAGAAGGTAAAACATTTAAACTCGGTGATCCATTTTGTGTTGTTGAATCTGTAAAATCTGCTAGTGACGTTTATTGCCCAGTATCTGGAGAAATTATTGAAGTAAACAATAATGTAATGGATGATCCTAGCATTGTTAATGGTGATGCTGAAGGGGAAGGCTGGTTTCTTAAAATTAAAATGTCAGCTCCTGAAGAATATGATAAATTAATGAGTAAAGATGAATATTTGTCTCTTGTAAGTTAAAATGAAAAAGGAATATACAACTATTTCTAGGGAAGAATGGTTTTTAAAACCTCACTTTTTTGAAATTCTTCTAAAATCTGGTACACTACCTAAGAAACCAAAAATAGCAGAGTTAGGGGTTTATATTGGTACAACAACAAACAGTTTTATTACCAAGTTAAAAGAAAACGGATATAGTCCAGAATATTATGCTATTGATATATTCACCGGTTCAGAGGAACTTCAAAATGAAGTTCAAAAAAAATATAACGGTAGTACTTTGGATGTATTTAAAGAAAATTTAGCGAAAAATAATAATTCAGAATGTGTTACCATTATACAAGACACTACTCATAATGCGTCACTAAAATTTTGTAATGAATATTTTGACTTTATATATGTAGATGCAGATCATGAATACGAATCCGTTCGTCAAGATATAATTGACTGGTATCCAAAATTAAAATTTGATCGTTATTTTGCCGGTGATGATTATGGACCATATGGTTGGGATGGTGTAACAAGAGCAGTAGATTCTATATTTCCAGATATAGATTGCAATCATGTTATTTTTTATAGATTAAAAACATTGAATGAATAAATTTTTTCTTTAAATTAATATATGTCAGATTGGATAGTTCCTAACTTTTATAAAGCACCTGAAAATTCTCTTTTCGATAAAGAGTTTGATTATTATGTTAGTTTGGGTCATAGATGCTGTGTAGGTCAAGCTCTGAATTACATGAGGAAATCTTCTTTTCCTTTTGATTGGCAAATTACTGATATTAATGTTTTACCTGATATATTTAAAAACGAGTTTTCTAATTTTTATCCAGATTCAGGGGTAGATTTTGCTCATGTAATTTATTACCCAGATGAAAATGGTAATGAATCTAATAGAATTAATCATGAAGAAACTAATAAAATTTATTCAAGAAGAAGCAATAGATTAGTTAAGTTGCTCAAAGAGAACGAACGGAGATTGTTGTTATATAGGCATAAGTATGTTTGGTATTGGTCCAAAGCTGAAGGTAATAATGACCGTCAGAGAGACATGAATCCAATTGAATATGATATTGAAAAGCTTATTGAAGTTTCAGATATATTAAAAAATCAATATAACAATGATAAGTTTGATATAATTTATGTCTATCAAGATATATGCGAGTTTGAACAATTACCTTATGATTTAAACGGTGATGTTTCATATGATGATTTAGAATTACCTGACGGTCAAACTCAAATTGAACAAGCTAAAAAATTCACATATGTAGAACAACTTGGATTTAAACATCATAATATTACACCTGTTATTGTTAAACCCGGTAAAGTACGGGTAGAAGGAAATGCAATGTGTAGTTGTATTAATAATTTTCTTAATTTAACAGATTTACAGGATTTTGAACTACCGTATGGTTTTGAGAAAAAAGTTTTAAGTAGAAACATAGATATAGAATAAAATGGCTGGTATATTAGTTAAAAACATTAGAAAAATTTCAAACCATTCCTGTATAAAAGATAGAAATCAAAAAAATTTTTATATTTGCGGTGAATTAGGAGATATTATTTACAGTCTACCTTCTATACAATATTTAGGTGGTGGTAATTTATATATAGGGGGTCAATTTGATGAATTTCCTAATTATAAAATTTTAGATGAAAATTTAGTAGATCAGTTATCTACAATTTTACTTCAGCAGCCTTTTATAAAAAATGTTTATTATTCTGAAACTCTTCCTGATGGTGCTATTGACTTAAATCAATTTAAAAACAGATATATTGATTGGCATAATAATAAATTAAATGATAATGAAATTGATGAATTAAGATGTACAAACATTTCGACTCTTTTTTCAAATTTACTTGAAGTACCAACAACCGTTTGTGATACTAAATGGTTAACAAATAATATATCTCAATCTGAATTTATTGTTATAAACAGATCATTAAAATATCATAATGAAAAATTTCCATGGACCGAAATAGTTTCTAACTATAAAAATTATATACGATTTATTGGTCATAAAGAAGAATATGATGATTTTTGTAAAAGATTTGGTGAGGTAAATTATATAGAAACCCCGAGATTAATTGATGTTTTTAATATTATCTCTGAATGTGCAGTTTTTATAGGTAATCAATCTTTTTGCTATTCATTAGCTGAAGGTTTAAAAAAGAATTGTATTCAAGAAACAGATACATGGGTAACAAACTGTCAGTACTTAAGAGATAATAGTTTAATTTTTGAAAATGGTGAAAATTGTAACTTTTCTGATGTTGATTTCTTTTTAAGAAAAAATGGACCCAAACAATTAAATGAATCTAATACTATTTTAATAAAAAATAATAAAAAGAAAATATTTTATATTGGTCAATCTGGCACTAGTGGTTATGCTAAAGCAGGTAAAGGTTATATATATGATTTTTATAAACAAGGCTATGATATTGATTGGTTACCGTTAAAATTTGATCAAAGTGTTGAATGTAAAACAGATATAGATTTAATTTGTAAAGGGCTTCAAATTGAGAACACTAATGAAAAATATGATGAAATTTATTTACACTGTACCCCAGATCTTTGGCCTTCTTATAGAGAAGTATATGGAGAAACATTTAAAGATACAAAGGTAATTGGTTTTTCAGTATGGGAAACCGAAAGATTACACCATACATGGGTTTCTTTTATAAATGAAAATGTAGATTTACTTCAGGTTCCTTCTGAATTTAATAAAGAAGTTTATATTAATAGCGGTGTTACTGTTCCTATTGAAATAAAACCTCATTTATTTTTTAAAGAAGAATTACCAAATAAAAATGATATTAATATTATTTCAATAGATGGTAAAAAATTAGATAATAATAAATTTACATTTTATAATATAAGTGAATTAAATGAAAGAAAAGGTATTCGCGAAAGTTTAGCAGTTTTTAAAAAAGTTTTTGAAAATAATAATAATGTTCAATTTTTAATAAAAACTCATTATAAAGATTACACTGAAGAAAGTATTAATTATATTTTAAATGAACTTTCAGAGTATATAAATGAACCTAATATTTTTATAGTTTGCAAAAAACTTACTCAAAAAGAACTTTTATCTTTCCACTCCATAGGTGATTGTTATTTAAGTTTACATAAAGGTGAAGCTTTCGGGTTAGTATTACATGAAGCTTTTAATTATGGTAAACCGGTAGTAAACACTGCTTATGGTGGTCAAAATGATTTTTTAGGAAAAAATTACCCATATTTTGTAAATTATGAACTAAAAAATGTTGCAAATATGGAAACATTTAACAACTGGTATGATAATGATCAAAAATGGGGTATACCTGATTTAAATCATGCGGAAGAAATTTTAAATAATATAAAAAATGAATATAAACTTTGATACATTTGGATTAAAAAATCCATATACAAGATTTGATAAAACATTACTTACAAAAAATTATAATCATATTGTTAATAAAGAGTATTGGTATTACGAAAATACGTTACCGGTTTTCGAAAGGCTTATAAAAGAATATAAACCTAAAACTATTATTGAAGTAGGTTCATACTTAGGGTATTCTGCAGTTAACATGGGAAGAATTTGTAAAGAAAATAACTTAGATACCAAAATTTTATGTATAGATACTTGGTTAGGTAGTCATGAACATTGGACTTGTAAAATAAATGATTATTTACCTCTCTATGATTATTTTGAGAATGGAATTTCTTCTATGTATGATAGATTTATTCAAATTGTTTTAAGTCACGATTTAGATAATAATATTATACCGCTCCCTAATACATCGTATAACATGTATCTTATTTTAAAAGAATTAAATATTACTGGAGATCTTATTTTTGTAGACGGAGAACATTCTGCTAAAGGTGTTTATGAAGATGTGTCAAATTATTATCAACTTTTAAACCCCGGTGGGGCCCTTTTTGGAGATGATTTTACATGGCCATCAGTAAAAGAAGGGTGTGAAAAATTTAGTAATGAAACCGGGTTAGAAGTAGAAGATATAGGGGTTACCCATTTTAGAATTAAAAAATGAAATTTTCAGTTATTGTACATAATAAAGTTAATAAACATCTTCATCCAGATGGATTGCCTGTCGACGGGTATTTAAAAGATACATGGATAAATGGTCTTAAAAGAATATGCACCTATACAGAAAACCACGAGGAAGCAGATTTTTCATTATTTTTTATCTATTACCCGGGTGTTGATTATGAATATGACGATACCTTAGATAAAGTAAAGTTTAATAATATTATTGTAGTTGATTATATAGAATTTGGTGATGGAATTACTTTTAAAAAAGATTATAAAAATTGTTATTCTATATACGGGTTTAAACATGATTTAGAAAAAATTCAACCTAATTATTGGGAAGTAAATAAGTCATTTTGTGCAAAAATTCATGAAAAACTTCAAAGTGTTTTAAAACCATATATAAGATTATATTATAAAAGAGAAATGATTTCTGATTTGGATTATTCCAAAATAGGTGTAGATGTATTACCTTGCGACTATATCAATTATATATCAGACTTTAAAGTTTATAATAGAGATGATTTTTATAGTGAAAAGACTGTAGATTTACTTTATATTTGGGGACGTAGTGGTATAGATAGGGTAAAAATGCATGCCAGAATAATGTATGAAATGGACAAGTGGGGTCATTCTATGTTTTTTTCTGAAAAACAATTTCAACATTATCATTTAGATAACAATAGTTCTAGAACTATATTATTATTTGGTTTTGAAGGTTTTGAAAGAGTCGATTGGATATATTATCAAAATTTGAGCCAATGTGTATTAGATATGTTTGGCTCCGGTATGAAGTGTTTTAGAAATGTTGAATCTAGTTTTGGGGCTGTATCTATTAAACAAGATCCAACTGTATTAGTTCATAAATACCCGTGGGTTGACGGAGTAAATTGTGTTTCATTACCAATTAAAGAAGATAATCATATTGATATAGATAATGCATTAGATAAAATATGGGATTATATTAGAGGTGATAAAAGAGACGATCTTTATAACATATACCTTAACAGTATCGAAACTGGTAGAAAATATGACACTATGGTTTATTTAACTAACTATGTATTACCTGAAATAAAACACAGATTAGTTTAATGAGTAATATTTTTAATAAAAAATTTGATAAGATATATTTGATTACTTCACCTTCTACTTATAAAGAAAGATTAAAAAATATTCAACACATTAGAAATCAAATAAATTTACAGATAGTTGTCGCCACAGACAAAGATAATATTATAAAAATAGATAATACTAAACAATCTGAATTAAGTCTCAATAATGCATATTATTCTATTTTTATTGACGCTATAATTAATAATTATAACACTATTTGTACATTTGAAGATGACCTATTTTTAACAACCGGTTATTCTAAATTGTTAAAAAAATATTTTAAATCTATTGATGAAAATTGGGATGTTTTAAATTTAGGTTATCATGTACATGGAGAATATTATATAAATGATGAAAAAATATGGTCTCATGAATACGATGATGAAAATATAGTTTTTCATAAAATAAAAAAACCTGAGGAAATTATAGGTACCCATTGCATGGCTTTTAAAAATACCATTTTTAAACATATTATAGAAAAATTAAAATGTAATACCGAACCTATGGACTATTTTATGTATAAAAGTGTTTATTATTATTTCAATTGTTATCAATTAAGAAAAAAATTATTTTATGGTAGTTCATATCGGGATTACGAATATGATAGTAAATATTTTTACAAAAAATTTAAAAGCTCTATTGATTAATGAGTATATTAAATTCATATTTTGATAAAATTTATCTAATAACTTCTCCTATCACTTATGAGGAAAGAACTATATCTATTGATAGATTAAAAAAACATAACATAGACTTTCAGATAGTTGTTTCTCCTTTAAAAGACAATTTTAAAGCCGGTGAGTTAATTAAGCAAGCTGATTGTAGTTTAAACAGTGCTTATTGTTCAATTTTTATTGATTCTATCATAAACAATTATAATAAAATTTGTACGTTTGAAGATGATATTTTTCTTAACCCGGATTTCGAAAATATTTTAAATGAATATTTTTCACTGCTTAATGTGTGGGATATTTTGCATCTAGGTTATAATTCTTATAATCCATTTGAAAAAAATATTATTTTTAAAAAAATTAATAAACATGACAAAATCTTAGGTACCCACGCAATGGGGTTTGCTAGTTCTACTTTTAAACAAATGATTGAAATGTTAGAATCTAATATTGGTCAACCAATAGATGTATTACTTTATGAAAAATTTTATAAACAATTTAACTCTTATACTTTACAAAAAAATGTGTTTTTAAGTAGTTCATTTAGATCAAATGAATTTGAACTTGATAATTATAAATTTTATAAAAGCTCTATTGAATAAACTTATTTATAGTATAATATAAATAAGTGACCTACGAATATACAATTTCTATAAATAAACGGTTTGTTTCTAATAAATCTAAATTTAAAGTAATATGTTTTATATTTGAAGATAATCAAAGAAATCAAATTAAAAGATTTGAAATTGAAGATTTAAAAGATACACATACATTTAAAATTGATAGTGAAATTGAACCAACTTGGTGTATAGTTTGGCCTATAGATAAAAATAATAATTGGCTAAATAATGAAGAAATCAATTTAACAATTAATAATAGTAAAATAAAAACTAAATGGCCCTATGCTAAAGGTCATAGTTTATCTCAAATAGAATTAGGTGGTTATAATCAAAAGTTTATTGAGTTTAATCCAATACACAATACAGTACCCGAAACTGCTTTAGTTGATCAAAATAATTCTTTTAAGGAAATAAATTTTAACTATAACAATAAAAATTATTTTTTTAATTCTGCAATTTTTGAGTTCTTAGGAAATACTTATTTTTGTGTTAGACATGAATTTGTACAAAATGCTAGTTTAAGATTTAATACATTCAAAATTTTTAATTCAGAAACATTAAAAGAAATACCTTTAAACATAACAGATGAAATAAAAGATGAACAGTATGAAGATCCTAGAGTTTTTGTACATGATAATAAACTTTACATTAGTTGTTCAACTTATGAACATGGTAAGTCTAATTTAATACATATTAAAATTTTAGTGTTTGATGAAGATTTTAACCATATTGATAATATACATATTAATTATGGCAAAAATGGTAGCGATATTAAAACCTGTTCTGGGCAAGAAAAAAATTGGTGTTTTTTTGTAAAAGATAATTTTTTGTATTGTATTTATGATATTGACCCTTTCGTTATTCTAAAGTGTGATTTTAAAGGAAATATTATAAATGAATATGTATTAAATCGAAATTTATCTAGATATTGGCCATTTGGTAAATTAAGAGGAGGTACTAATCCTATATTGATAAATGGTTCATATCATTTATTTTTTCATAGCAGTTTACCTTACAATAATAAATTACAAAGAAGATATTTTGCAGGGTACTTAAATTTTGATTTTAATGAACCATTTGAACCTAAATTAATTTCTAATAGCCCTTTGTTTTGGGGTAATGAAATGGATATTAGAAATGGATTAAATCCCCCAGTTGTATTTCCATCCGGTGCATTATATAAAGATAATAATATTGTTGTATCGTTTGGTATTAATGATGAAAGAACAGGAATCATAACATATGAAATATAGTATTATTATTAAAACAGCAAGATTTCGCCATGGATTAGATTTACTTTTTGACTGTATAGCTAATGAAGTTAAGGGTAAAGAACAAGACTATGAAGTAATATTAGTTGATTATTGTCTTTTATTTGATGAAGTTAAAGAAAAAAGAGAAAAGGAATTTTTTGATAAAGTAAACCATCGATTTAAATTTATACATGTTCCTTGCAAACCTTCTATATGGCAAGGACCAAATAGATTAACTAAAAATGTATATTTCGATGGACCAGCAGCTATTAATACAGGGTTTATAGTCGCTGAGGGGGAATATATTATACTTCTTGATGATACAAGTTGGATATCACCTGGATATTTTACTCATATAGAACATGCATATAATAACAATAGACAATTTATAGCAAATTATCATACCTTTAATAAATTTAAAGCAGAAAACGGGGTTTTAACAGAGGGGTATTATATTATTTCCGGTTATACAGAATGTGATCCAGATATAGATATAGAACAACCGGAATTTTTAAAAAAACGTAAACTAGATTTTTATAACCCTCAAATATGTCCATATAAACATGGCTCTGGTGGGTTTTTTGGCGGGTGCAGCGGCGTGTTTTTAAAATATATTTTACAAATTAACGGTTCTGATGAATACTTTGCTAGATACGGTTGTGAAGATATGGATTTAGGGGGAAGATTATCAAATGTGAATGATAATTTCTGGGTATATCCTCAAGCAATATATGTGGAATACCATACTGAAAATAATGAAAATTGTGAAGAAGGGTGGCCACAAAGGACCTTATGTATAGAAGACAAATATTCTGAAAAAAATAAATTGTATACGGAAAAATTTCATGAACCTATTTTTAAAGCAAATGGGGGTTCATATCATCCTTTTCAAGAAAAGCGAATAAAACATATTGATGTTGAATATAGTAAATTTGATTTAAAAGAGGCAAGAAAACTTTTTAGAGAAACTGGTAAATTTCCAACACCTAATTATAATGTAGAAATAGACCCAGTTACGGGTAAATATTTTAAAGATTTATGAACGAAAATTACCCAATCAGTATATCCATGACCCCGTCATTTTATTCTGATGATGATTTTATTTTAATTACTCAACTTAAGCATTTAAGTAGACAAACTGTAAAAGATTTTGATGTTTGGTTATTTGATATACATTACCGTAAAAGAAAAAACAGAATACCTGAACTTGCAGAAAAATTAAAATTAGATATAAAACATGTTCCCTATTTACCACAAACTAATGTTGCAAAAAGGTTAGATTGTGCTATTTTTAATACCGGTTATTTGTTTTCTAAATCAAAAAGAAATATTAGATTATCTTGTTATCGCTATGTTAGAGAAAATTTTATAGAACGAACTTTAGAGATACCGGAAGAAAAAAATGTTGATTATTATTTCCATACTTTAGGACCTGATGTTTCAGAACGAAAAGAATTAATGGAACAAGGATTAACTTTTACAGAAGCAAATTATAAATGTAAAAGACATCTTGATATTTTTGATTATGAAAATTTTGATATAAATTGGGATTTAATTGGTAAAGAAGGGCTTTGGGATGAAGAAGGGCTCGTCATAAGAGAAGGGTTTGACAACCCACCAAATTCTTATCAATTTTGGGCATGTTCATATGACAAAGATAATTTAGATAGTCAATGTAAAGGTTGTTTTGGTAATATAGGTTGGAATAGAGATAATTTTTTAGCTATAAACGGTACAAATGAAGTAATTACAAACTTCATTCATTTTGAAGATTTAGATTTTACTGTTAGAGCTGATTTAGCAGGTCAAAGAGTAGCTAGGTTATCTAATCTTATGTATAGGGTACACCATGCATATGGTTCTTTTTCTCAACGTTCTAATGTCAATCCAGATACACCTTTTATGCCTTTATGTCCAAGGTGTGTTAATCAAGTAGCTGAAGAATTTAGTAATATGCAACCTATATTATACCATAGAGTTGCATCAAATCAATTTCATGTAGAATTTGACGATAACGTTTTAATATGCAAAACCTGTAAATTAGTTTATCCTATTGTTAAAAAAAGTTATGATGAAATTTGGCATTATTATCATAATAATAATGTTACTCAAGCTCCTATTTTAGAAAAATATAAAATAGGAAGAAATTTAAGAATTTTAGCTGAAGATCTAGATAAACAAACAACCTTGCAAGATAAAATAGATATTTTTGCGGATTCTTGGTATAATGAAAGATATTATAAAAAATGAAAGATATAATTTATAAAAATAATATACAACAAATAGGTGGGTGGTTAAGTGAGGAAAAATTTAATACTTTATTTGATTTAGTTGTTAATTCTAAACCTTCCAACATATTAGAGATTGGAGTTTTTATGGGTAAATCATTTTTTACTCTAGCTTGGGCATGCAAGTATATAAATCAAGGAAGGATTGTAGGTTTAGATCCATTATCTACTCAAGCAAGTACAGAGTTTATGGAAGACTCTACTAATATTGAATGGTGGACTAATCTTGATTATGAAAAAATTAATTCTGATTTATTACATTATATAAATGATAATTTGTTATCTAACTATTGTGAATTTGTAAGGACAACATCACAAGATTATATTCATAATGTTAATTATGAAATAGATATATTACATATTGATGGTAATCATGAAGAGCAAAGTGCTATTAGAGATGTAGAATTATATTATCCTAAAGTTAAACAAGGTGGGTATATATTATTTGATGATGCTAAATGGTATCAAACGCAAAAAGCAGTAAGTCTGTTAGAAAATCACTTTATGTGTGAATTATTGCAAGAAATTCCTTCTGAAGATCCTAATAATTTTTGTAATTTATATAGAAAAGTATGAACCTTCCACGTACGCTAGGATTATATTTAAAAGGTCATCAAAAAAGAAAAGATATTACTGATAGTTGTTTAAAAGAGTCTAATATTAATGTTGAGTGGATTAATGGTATAGATGCTAAAGGATTCGGTTTAAATAGTAATATTCCAAACCTTATTGATCAACAAGGGGTTTTACCTCAAAATATTAATCCTTATTTTATGTCGCAAGGACATTTAGGTTGCTATTTATCACATTATCTTATATGGAATATTATACAATTTTTACCAGAAGAAGAATTTTTAATTGTAGAAGATGATGTATACCCGGTTCATGAATGGGAATCGTTATATGAAAATTTTTATAATGCTTTACCTAATGATTGGGAATATGTATATTTAGGATATTGTTGTGAGCCAGAAAAAGATAAAATAAAAATTGTAAATGAACATGTAAGATCGGGAATTATTTCTCCATTATGTACACATGCTTACATGATTAAAAAATCTACTGCTGAAATGTTAATTGATAGTTGTAACAAACCCTGGGCTCATGTTGATATAATAATAAGATTTGCAAATATAAAATTAAATTGGTATATGCCTAATAAAGAAATTTTTTGTCAAAGAAGTAATAATAAAGCTGCTGCTGGTACCGATTTTATTTCCTTAACACATACTTATTAAATATATTCATGAGCCTTTTTAATGATAAGATTAATAAAATCTTAGAAAAGACTGATTTAGATGCTAATGAACTTCGTCCTGGTGATCTTTGTTTAAACACAAACAAAGAATGTGATCATTACGGTAGTAAAGGTAAAGTATTAAAAGTCTTTAAATTAAAAGAACCTAATAACACAATTGGTAAATTTATACGTTATAAAGTCTTAAATGATGGACCTTTATATAAAAAGGGTGACGTTTTAGATAAGACTGAAATTCAGCTTAAAAAAATAAACGAACAACTTAAACCAAGACCACATATTAAAGCTGATCCTAAAGAATTAGCCATGGGTATAAAAGTTGAAAAGGAACACACTACAAGTGATAAAGCAGCTAAAACTATTGCTTTGCAACACCTAGCTGAAGATCCAAAATATTACTCTAAGCTTAAAAAAGTAGAAGGTAGTGTTCATGAAAATTATGCTGATGGTAAAGTTAAAGGTAAAAGCAGACCCGGAAGAGTAAAAAGATCAGGAGCTAGTTGTAAGGGCTCGGTTACTTCATTAAGAGCAAAAGCTAAAAAAGCTGGTGGTGAAAAAGGTAAGATGTATCATTGGTGTGCTAATATGAAGGGTGGTAAGAAGAAATGAGTTACGAGTCTAAAGTATATCAATTATTAGAAGCTAATACAGCAAAATACTATGCTGAAAAACTTTCCTATGGATTAAAAGATCTTGCACCAGTAATAAATAGACAAACGATGAACTTTCATTATAATGTTCATTATAAGGGTTATATCAAAAAATTAAATGAAGCATTAGGTAATAAACCAAAACCACCTATTGTTGAGTTAATTAAAAATATTAAGAAATACGATGATAAAGTTAGAGACAATGCTGGTGGTTACTACAACCACTCACTTTTCTGGAAATACATGCATCCAGGAGGGACTCCATTTGAAGGTAATTCCGAGCTCGGTAAAGCAATTAAAAGCACTTTCGGTTCCTTCAATAACTTTCGTAACGAATTCATTGAATCTGGCAAGTCCCAGTTTGGGTCTGGATGGGTTTGGTTGGTAAAGAAAGATAATAAATTAGAAGTAGTTCACACACCTAATCAAGATAACCCACTAATGGATAATAAAGGTAAACCTATATTAGGTTGTGATGTTTGGGAACATGCTTATTATCTTATGAACGGTCCAGAAAGAGGGGAATGGATTAACAACTTCTTTAAAATTGTTCATTGGAATCATTGTAATACTATTTTTATTAGTGATTGATTAAATAATATTAGTGGACAAAGATACTAACAATTTATTTGATTTATTTTTCGAAAAAATAATACGGGTGCAAGGCCCCGGTAGTGTACCACAAAAACAAACAAAATATACTGGTCCTAATTTACCCCCATCAACTAAAACATTAACAACATCACCGAAACCACCTAAAAAGAAAAGAAAATTTGTCCCACCCGTTACTAGGCCACCTCAAAAAACATCTGCTACTCAACAACCATCATATAATACTACCAGGTTACCCCAATTACCTGGAAAGACAATGCCTTCTTTAAAAGATGCTATTCAAGCAGGTACAAACTTTTTTAACCCTAATAAATCTCCTATATATAAAGGAGCTAAAAAAGTTCTTCGAAAACCAGCTAAATTAGCAGGTAAAGCATTACAAGCAATTGACCCGTATGGTGATAAAGGTATACTTGGTAAAACTGCAAGTGGATTACAAAAAATAGAAGATTATATGAAAACCGGTTCAGCTGGTAAATCAAAAGATGTTTTGGGTTTATCAGGTAATGAACAATTAAGGGCAATAAGAAATCGTCTTAATACTACATTTCAAAAAGATGGTCAACGTTTGGAAAGAATGTTTGACCAGTTAGCAACCGATCCAAATACTGATCATTTCTTATCTAAAACCCCGGATGGTAGATACAAATATTATTATACGCCTTTCTCATCTGAGAAAGGCGGTCCCGGAAAAGTTACCG
>Ga0208644_1001537_pt1 | contig 19206 bp, 17 predicted proteins | sample VirMetDEL_Nov_18_FD_184517 | JGI IMG/M metagenome (GOLD analysis project Ga0208644, IMG submission 184517) | Aqueous microbial communities from the Delaware River and Bay under freshwater to marine salinity gradient to study organic matter... | ecosystem: Environmental > Aquatic > Marine >... | reverse complement strand
GAGGGATACGAGAAGTTTGACAGTAGCGCACTGTCTAATAGTGGTAATGTTAGAGGTATCGTGAGATACGGGGGGAATGTCTATGCTGCACGGGGTGATGATCTTTTTCGCTCCGCAGGATCGGGATGGACGCAGATCACGGACAACGCCTCGTTCGGCAGCACAGGCATCACTCTTGGCGGATCAGAAAGAATCAGATTTCTTAAGTATGATTTTGACGGCACCGAAAAGATTCTTATCGTGGACGGCAGTGGTAAGCCGTTCAGATTCGACGGAACCACCTTCGAACAGCTAACATCCCTGCCATCTGACACTGCTGGATCAAGTCACATTGTCAACTTCAAGAACCACATCTTTCTTGGAAACGGCAAAAACCTTGTTTTTTCGGCCCCATACGAAGATGATGACTTTACAAGTGCCAGCGGCGGTGGTATAATTAATATTGCAGATACTATAACCGGACTGATTGTTTTTCGTGATCAACTGATCATTTTTAGTGAAACTTCAATTAACAGGTTGGCTGGTAGTAGTGTCGGAGACTTTCAGTTGCAGCCTGTGTCGCGAGATTTGGGATGTGTCGCCGAAGATACCATTCAGGAAATAGGCGGAGACATCATGTTCTTAGGGCCGGATGGTTTGCGGCTCTTTTCGGCTACGGATCGCGTGGGTGATTTTAGTCTTGGGGTCATATCTAAGCCGATTCAGACAGAAGTCACTGACTTGGTTTCGAGTAGCACGGTATTCTCCAGTACCATCATTCGTGAGAAGAGTCAATACCGGCTGTTTGGATTTAACGGCGCGTATACTAACGATGCGGCAAAGGGTATCGCGGGAACACAGCTTCAAGAGGGTATTTCTTGGAACGACCTCCGGGGCTTCAACGCATACGTCACATACAGTGAATATGACGGGTTCGCAGAACGAATATACTTTGCCGCTAAAGATGGCTACGTATATCAGATGGAACAGGGGAACACTCAAGACGGCACTGACATTGTAGCTACATTCGCTACTCCATTTGTTCCGCTAGGCGACTCAGAGCTTCGTAAGACGATATACAAGGGCACTACTTATTTGGATGTGAACGGCGCGTTTGATCTGCAGTTTTCTTTGAAGTTTGACTTTGACCAGCCAGACTCGCCACAACCGGATTCGATACTAAGCTCTGATGCAGGGGCTTCTGTTACTTACGGCTCGGGTATTTACGGCACTTCACTTCTGGGTACAAAACAGAAAGCTATTTTTGAAGTACCCACAATAGGATCAGGATTCACAGTGTCGATACTATATGAAACAACAGGAACTAGTACAGACGCTGTATTTACCGTAGATGCTGCGACTCTAGAATTCGCGACATACGGGAGGAGATAAAAAATGGGTACAGGCTATACTCGTAATGACACTGCGAATAACATCGCAGACGGTAACGTCATCAACGCTTCCGACTTGGACGGCGAATTTGATGCGGTACAAGCTGCGTTCAACGCGACAACAGGACACAGCCACGACGGTACTACCGGCGAAGGTCCGCAGATTGACACGGAGGGTCTTGCTGACGATGCTGTAACTGGCGCAAAGATTGACTCGACAACGACAATTACCGCCGCCGGGTTTACTGGACCTCTGACTGGCACAGCATCCAACGCAGCACTTCTCGACAGCATCGACAGCACCTCGTTCCTTCGTAGCGATGCGGCAGATACCAAGACATCAGGTGACTTGTCGTTCTCAGATAATGTCAAGGCCGTGTTTGGTGATGGGTCTGACTTGGAGATTTCTAGCAATGGAACAGACGGCTTTATACGAAATGGTAATGCTACTGGTGAAATAAGAATTGAATCAGATGATAGAATCGTCATCTGTGACAGAAACTTCAATGAATCATTTGCCATATTTAATGATGATGATGATGTGAAGCTTTTTCACAACGGCCTTGAGAAATTCGCCACCACCTCCACCGGCATCGACGTGACTGGCAACGCCACGTTTGATGACAATGGCAAGGCCATCTTCGGTGCTGGGTCTGACTTGCAGATTTACCACGATGGCACACACTCTTATGTGCAGGACGCTGGCACAGGTGACCTAAGAATTTCAGGAAACAACGTCAACATCATGAATGGTGCGGCCACTGAAAACTATATAGTCTGCACCAACAATGGCAGTGTCGCTGTAAAGTACGACAATGCAACAAAGGTGGAGACAACCACTTCCGGCATCGACGTGACCGGCGACGTTCTCAGTGACACTTTCACACTGGATAACGGTGCAAGTGACTGGCAATTCAGTGTTGTCAGTAACAACCTTATTATCAGCTATGCTGGTACAGCTAAAATGAAACTAGACACGTCCGGTAATCTTACAGTGACCGGCGATGTTATCTCTGAGGGGACAATCTAATGGCATTCAAAGTAGGAGCTACTACGGTTGTTGACGACAGTGGAAACATTGTCGCTGAACAACTTGATATTAACGGTGCAACTGTCGAGACTTCATTTCAAGGCGGAGACTCAGTTCTGGTATACGACAGCAGTGCTGGTGTAATCCGCAAGGGCACTATCACTAACGCTGCGCTTCAAGGACCGACCGGCCCGACTGGCCCGACTGGCCCGACTGGCCCTAATGGCGCAGACGGCGCAGCCGGTCCGACTGGCCCGACCGGACCCGGCGGACCCCCCGGCCCAACCGGCCCCAGCGGTGGGACTGGTCCAACTGGCCCAACTGGCCCAACTGGCCCAACTGGTCCCGCTGGTCCGACTAACACAGGATATACACAGGTATCAACGTATATTATGGCGGGTCAGTCCGGCACGAACGCACAAACAACTAACGGCGGAACTAGGTCGGGATCACAACTTCGGGCCAGTAACGCAGCGGGTGAATGGCTAGGCCCAAACGAGTTCGGTCTCTCGGGAACTTGGAGGGTCATGGGTAGACAAACACAGAACAGTAATGAACATAAGTCAACTGTCTGGGTGAGGATAAGTTAAATGGCTATTACATACACAGGCGTAAGAAATCCAGTCTGGACTAACCCAGAACATACTCAAATAGACCTTGAGGTAAACTTTGATCACTGGACTGAAGATGAATACATTTTGTTCACAGCGGACCCAAATGATGTTGGTGAACCTCATTCTGTTGAACTTTACAACAGGGCTGTAGCGGGGGACTTTGGCCCTGTTAGCGAATTTGTTCCTCCCGCAGACATCACTGGTGATAACGCAATGGCACTTTTAAGGGTAGAGCGGGATAGACTACTAGAAGAATCTGATTGGATGGTGCTTCCTGACAGGACTGCAACTGCTGAACAACTAGCTTACAGACAGGCGTTGCGTGACCTTCCATCTGACTATCCTAGTGCCTATATGACTTGGGATCAGACTACTAGAGACTATGTCTGGTCAAACGTCACTTGGCCTTCGTTGTAGGAGTTTTTATGGCAAGCTTTGACTGGGAATACCTTGAAGATAAAGACATCATCCTTCTAAAAAATATACCATGTGAAGGACTTGTAAACGAGTACAATCTCCTAAAGGAAAAACTAGACGATCCAGAAGAAACGCAATTCGCCAAAAGGTCCGGCGCAACAACTCCAGAAGGTGTGCCACTTAAAAAAAACAGTGGTATATTCTTGAGTCAAGTCTACATGCCAGAGTATGCTTTTATATCGCCCGCAGGTGGCCTATTTGGTGAAATATATACGAAACTAAAAACTCACAGCTTTCCCGTCAAGAGCGTGATGAACTCATTCAAGGCAACATCAGGATTTGATGTGTTAATAAGTAGATACGATACGGGGAACTACTACAAGCCGCACAGAGATCAAACAACACTCACAATGCTGGTGTGGCCGCTTGAAAAAAAATACAAAGGCGGAGACTTATTTTTTCCTGACCTCCTTAATTTCAAGTTGAGTTGTGATGCGGGAACAGGAGTTATATTCCCCGGACACTATATACACGGCGTCGAAGAAGTTTTTTCTGAAAACAAGGATGATGTTAGAGTTACATTTACGGGGTTTGTGAATTGAGACAACAGTGGCAGTTGTGGTCGGGAGCAGTTAGTTCCGAAAAAATAGATAGTATAATCTCACACGCAGAGTTAGAACCAGCAGAACGTGGCGGTGTATTTAGTCACTCCGATGTGAACGGTGAAGTGAGAAGCAGTACGATTCGCTGGCTTCAAGAAATTTCTATAAGAGATTTTTTGTGGGAGTATGTGAAACAGGCGAACATTAACGCTTTTGGGTTCGACATAATGAATTGTGCCGAAATGCAATTTACCGAGTACCACGCTTCTGAGGGTGGTCATTATGATTGGCATCACGATATTAACTGGGACTCTGACCTCCCCTCTGACAGAAAGATATCCGTAACTGTTCAACTTAGTGATCCTTCTGAATACGAGGGTGGAGACTTTCAATTTGACGAGTGCGAAACACCCGCAGGATCAAGGGCGAAGGGCACTGTTTTAGTGTTCCCAAGCTATCTTCGTCACAGAGTTTTGCCGGTCACAAGGGGCACACGAAAATCACTTGTTGCGTGGTTTCACGGACCACGATGGAGATAACACAATACTATGAGAGTACCTAATGTGTGTGTTGAAGACTTTTTTGACTTGCCTGAAGAGGTTATAAAAATATCAGATTCAGTAATCTATGACGGAAGTAATTACGGAATTTCACCGGGGCTACGTTCAGAGCCATTGGAAAGTAAATTTCCTTTATTATGTAAGTATGTTACAATGAAAGTTCTATCTCAATACTATGATCTGTCAAAAAAAATTGAAGTCGGCTGCAGTACAACAACACATTTCAACAAAATACCATATTCAAGCGGCGATGGAATAATTCACACAGACGACAATACAATTACTGCTATCGTCTATCTTAATAAAAATCCTGTACCGAATAGCGGAACATCTGTTTATAAACGGAAAAAAATCATTACAGATTTTAGGGCACAAACTTTAAGGATTGAAATTTTCAAAGACGACAAACAGACCGAAGAGTGGAAAACATTAAGAGATGAGTACAATTCAAATTACGATGAAATAATGCGTGTCAATGGATCGTATAATTCAGCATTAATTTTTAACGGGTATGTTCCGCACAAAATGGATTTAGATACAGAACAAGAGGGCGAAAGACTAACTCTTATACAGTTCATGTACGATATAATGGCACCAGAATCGACTAATGAAAAATTTGAAATCATCCGCCCAAAATATGATCTATGAGGTCTTGTGTAGCGTGGTTTCATGGACCACGATGGAGATAAGATGTGAAACTCGCACATGAACAAATTCCGGAACATTCATTAAAAGTCGCAATGGATCTTGAGGCGCACGAAAAAGAGTGCGCTATGTTTCGTGAGTTGGTTCACGGGAAGCTAGATTCGTTGGACAAGCGGATGTGGCGGCTTGAGGCTATGATAATGGGAAGCACTGTTTTGGTCGTGGCTATGGTCGTCTCGGTGTTTATGGGGCTTAGGTAGTTGTGGCGTTAACACCGAGAACAACTGAGGAATTATTGGCGGCTCAGACTGACCTGTCTAGGCCCGCAAAAATACAGGCTCAATTTACCCCCGGAAATCTAGCTTCGTCACAAACGCCCCTTGATATGACTACCATAGCCGGACAGTCGCTCCGACCGGGGGTTACGGTTTTTAACCCTGAGCCGCAATCCGAAAGTCAACTCCGTGAGTTGTACGCGGCAGCACAGAGAGCGGCAAAACAGCAGCGCGATTCGGGCTTTATGGGTCAAGTCGTTCTTCCGGGCGAAGGCTCGTTTGAAGAATTTGTCAAGATGCAAAACCGTCCGCTGCTATCGACCGGACTCCAAGACCCACAAGTTCGTCTCGGCCCAGACGACGTTAGCCGAACACTCGCTACAGGAAACAGAAGTATGGCAGATACAGGAAAAGCTATCAACACTGACGTTGAACTCATGGCGGAAATGGGTAAACAGGCAGGGAATGTGTCTACCTCTATTCCGAAAGTGACGGACACTCTCATCCCCGATCCCAGCGTAGAAGCTGGAACGCAGATGGACACAAGTGTGGGTCAGTTGGGTGCGGCTGAACAAGCTGACACAGCACAGGTAGATACCACTATGCCGGGACTCACTGTTGATGTTCCGGAGACTCCCGGTGCAGGAGTCGGTCAAATAGACCAGATAGCCTCTATATCCCCCGAGTTACAAAAGACAGGTGTAGACGTAGCCCAGATCGAAAAAGATATATCCGTGGATCTTCAAGAGGGCACACTCTCTGCGGGTGCAATAGCAGAGGCAGCTACAGAGGAACTGGACGAAAGAGCCACAGTCCAATACCAGCTTTCTGAACTTCTTTCCGGCATCGAAGAGGGTAAGCCTCTTCCCCCGTGGGCTTCTCCGGCAGCACGTAAAGTGGCGGGGGTAATGCAGGCGAGGGGTCTTGGGGCTTCTTCTATGGCTGGCGCAGCTATAACACAGGCAGTGATGGAGTCCGGTATCCCCATTGCCGCCAAAGACGCAGATGCCTACGCGAAAATTCAGCTTGCGAACCTGACTAACAGACAGCGCACTGCTTTACAGAATGCCGCTGCACAAGCTTCTATGGATACCGCGAATCTCAACGCGCGTCTGAAAGCTGGGGTCACTAACGCGCAGCTTCTTCTCGCTACTGAGACAAAGAACATGGACGCCAACCAACAGGCGAACGTACTTGAATACAACGCACTGACTCAGGCACTGTTTAAGGATGCGGCAGAAGAGAATGCCCGTAAACAGTTCAACGCGAAAAACGAGCTTCAAGTAGAGGAGTTCTTTGCGGAACTAGAATCGCAGGTAGAGACGGCCAATGCCAACCGCCTTGCAGCTATCGAACAGGCCAATGCGGGCGAGGCTAACGCGCAGAACCAGTTCAACGCCAGTCTGCGAGATGCCCGCAATAAATTTAATGCGAATATGAAGTACGCCATTGATCAGTCGAATGTCCAGTGGCGTCGAGAGATTAACACGGCGAACACTGCCATACAAAATGAAAACAATCGAATCAACGTACAAAACGCACTGAATGTCAGCCAAACGGCCCTGAATAATCTGTGGCAAATGTACCGCGATAACGCAGCGTGGAACTTCCAAAAGAGTGAGTCGGCACTACAGCGCCAACACGAAATCGGAATCATGGCTATGGAATTCGCGAACACACAGAAGATGTACGAAAAAGAACAGAAAGATAATCTGGCTATGGGTATCGGCAACTGGCTGGCACTTTGGGCGGCGGGTACAAGTCAAGGGAGTTCTGAGTAATGAACTTAGGTAACATACTTGCGATTGCACTTCCGGCGATTGCCGGGTTTGGTGCTGCCACCGGAGCAGGAAAAACTGCAGAGGGCGCAGCATCTGCCAGTAAAGCCGAAAGCTTTATCAGTAGCGGGGCACAGGCATTTCTAGCCGCACAGGGTATGGCGGGCCAAGATAAACGGCCTTTTCAGGCAGCAGCACCCACCCCAGCGCGGGCGAGATCAGTAAAAGAGTTGACACGCGGCACAGCCGTAGGATCTGTCTCTGCTGCGACTCCAGTAAATCCAATTGAGTTTCAGATGCCACTTTACCGCAGCGTACTGGAGAACCTACAGCGCACTGCTCGTAACTCTCAAGTTCGTGAGATGCTTGACAAGTACGAAGTGGTGCGGCCCACAAAAGCTGTGGGACAATCTGGAAGCGTCCGCATGACGGAGGTCAACATCTAATGAGAATAGATGAACGTATGCCAGCTATGGGGAGTGTCGAAAAGAAAGACCCCTTTGCAGTTGCCCCACCGGGCTACGGACTCACCCTTGACAACAGTCGTTGGCCTTGGGGCCAGCCTCAATCTGTAGTCGATCCGGAACAAGCCTACAACGAGGCTGTAGAGTCTTTGGAGAAAAAGGGCACCAAACAAGAGCTAATTAAGCTGCTTCTTGTGGGTGCATCTGTGGAAGCACTGGTTGAAGGCTACATCTTCCAACAGTTTTCAAACGGCGGATTTAGTCCGGATGTTGGCCTACTGATTAAAGGCCCGCTGGCTCTGTACATCGCAAACATGGCCGAAGAAGAAGGCATTCCTTATCGTTTCTTTGAAAACGACGATGAGCTTACAAAAGACGAGATGGACGACGAGACGTTCTTCCGTATGTTGAAAGAAAACAATCCGGGCATGTTCTCCTTTATTCGTGAACAGATTAACGAAGGTATTCGGCAGGGCACCGCCCCACAAGAGCCGGAACCGGAGAACTTCTTGAATTCGGAAGGGAAAAAATAAATGGGTATTGGTGCAGCTTTCGCCACCGGCCTGATCGGTGGTTTGACCCGCAACATGGAGCGGGAGTTTGAAAAGCGTCAAACAGATCAGCAGAAGATCGACGCGGTACAGACCCTACTCACTGAATACGCCATGAAGCCCGACGACGAAAAATCGTTGACGGGTGTAAATGCTGTACGCGCCATGCTGACCGGGGCACAGGAACAAGTATCACAGCGCCCTCGTGTCGGTCTTCTGGGCCGACGTTCTCCGGAGCTTGAGCTTGATATCGGAGAAATGAAAGGCATCATGGATGAGGTGTCTGCCTACGAATTTTACGTGGGTTCTGGGGACAATAAGATTGGATTCAACATTAAGCGGCCCGACAAGATTGATGCTGGCGCAGGTCGCGCTATCTTTGCAGAGGTAGGCCGCCATATGGGCGATGAAAAAACAAGGTTAAAGTACCTTGCTGATCCAAACGCCTACAACACAGTTAATAACTTTATCGAACAGTCTATCGCGGCCTATAACGCAGCCGTTATGAATTCTCCTAAAGAAGAAATTTTTCTGTTCGATGAAAGCACTGTTTCGTGGTGGAACGACTGGCAAGAACTCGGTGATCTGAGGAGATCTACTGATAAAAAGCCAAAATCAGTGAATCAGATGAACGCCGACAGTCTTCAACAAGCTAATCCGGATACCAGTATCGTAGGTGTGTGGAAGTCAAAGAAAGTCGGACCTGACGGTGAACCTAAGATTCTTATTGGACCCATCTCCTTTGACGGAAATCCAAATAAAGAGGCACTTGAGGCTTCTTACATGAATATCGGCACACTGCTCGGTGCGCCCGATCCACAGTCTGCGTTTGATTCGTTTCAAGAGAACGTTCAAATCTTTGATATCGCCGATGATGATCTTCTGCAGATGATGGAAGATAGTATCATGCTGGGCGCAGACTTGCCTCGTATCGGAATGTTGGCTCCGGGTAAAGGTCTGAAAAAAGTCGTAGGCGATGCGAATATGAGCGCACAAGAAAAGTACGCTCAGACCTATGAAAAGCTAAGCGAGTATAACACTACAGGCACTTTTGAAAACGGTGTCTACATGCTGTATCCACACTTTATTGATCGCGGTAAAAGCACTATCTTCAAAGGCGCTAACGGCAGAACAGGTAATTACAAGACTGCCGCAAAAATGCCGAACTCCCAGTCCTATGTTGTTGAGGTAAACTACGGTACTGAAGTATCTCAGACCATCAACTTCGGGATGATGGAAAAGGAGTTGAGCGACAACTTTAACGTCATGACTGATCTGAATACTCTCGCACTTACTGCGGTAGAGCTTGAAGATTCCGTGGCGTACTCTCGCCTTCGTGACGCACTGCGTTTCGCAGGTGAGGCGATAGTGTCTGTAGGTAAAGACTTAGGCTTCCTTGATGGTCTAGGTCTTAGCGAAGCGCAGAGAAAGTCAATCAGTGTGGGCGCTGATCCCACACGAAGTATCACATCTGACTTCCTTTCGCAGTTGAACGCACAGCTAGAGGAAGCAAAGGCTAGAGACGCAGCCGGTGAATCTGCCGGAAAAGATGTCACCTTTGCAGAGCTTATGTCGCTTCGTATCGGTCTTGCATTCAAGATGGCCCGTGCTGCAGATCCATCAGGCCGTCTGTCTGACCAAGACGTGCGACAACAGCTTGAGCGTCTTGGCGGTGACTTCGACAACGTACAACAGATCGTCGCTAAGATCGGCATTGTCGCTAAAGAGTTTGAACAGCGGTACAAGAAGCTTCAAGTTCTTGTGGGCTACGGCGCTGGTGATGGTCGCCCATTGACTCCGGAATCCAAAGCAGTGATCGATGCTGCCATCTCCTATGATTACATCTCTCGTATGGGACAACTGGGTGACGGCTCAAATATCAGCGTAGGATTTAACAGTGACGAAATCGATCCTCTCTTCCTCACGGCAAACAACGAGCCGGTATTCAAGCGGTATGAAGATGATACCAGCGTGAATGCCTATCCGAACGAGAAAGAGGGCGGAGATCAATACTTCACTAAGACGGTTGGCAGCAATGGCGTCGTACGGTACAAAAAGGTACGCACTGCCGATCTTGTTGCACGTTCAAGAATGGAGACACGCCCTAATCCATCCGTAGACACTGCTGGTCGTCCTATCCCAGAGAATGAAGCACCTCTCGCTGGTCCTCGCATGAATCCGACTGTAGACACAGCCGGTCGTCCTGTAGATCAGGTTCCTGTAACTGGTCCTCGCATGAATCCGAGTGTTGACACGGCGGGCCGTCCAGTCGAAGAAAATGAGTTTCCCGGTCTGACTGACGAAGAGGCAGAGATCATTCGCGGTCTTCGCGGGGGACAAGACGAAGAGGATGTAACCTTTGATCCGGAAAACATTCCCCGTAAGGGGACTCCGCGCCGCCGGATAAAGCCCCGGCCACAGCGTCCGGTTGATCCCGAAACAGACATTCTTCCGGGTGAGCCGGGATCGGGCACAGAGCGCACGACACAACCTCCCGCGCCAGAGCTTCCTGAAGCTGCAGTCTCGGACATCGACGAAGAAGAAGATTTGGAATTCACTCCGAAAGAGGGCATAGTTCTCGGCGAAGGAGAGTATTCTCCAAAAACACATCAGATGGTTCCGGGAACAGGCAGTAACGATACCGGATTCGAAATCATGACGCGCGGGTCAAAAAGGAAAGAAGTTGGAAAGTTTCGACTTGAAGGTAACAAATACGTACCTGTGGAGGTTATGTAAAGTATGGAACAGCAGCAGCAGCAGCGTCAACCTCTGGCAGAGGTATCCGGGCCAGCATTAGGCTCTTCCATTCCCCTTCCGGGAACTACACAGCCCGCTGTACGTGAGCTTGTCCAAGAGGAAGCTCAACCAAAGCCACAGATGACGCTGCAGGATTTTCTTGCCAGCGGTTCTGATATGATCGGCGACAAGCAGGTCAGGCCACAGGTTATTGACAGGGCACGTCAAGGTGACGTACAGGCTATGGCTGCCTTGTCCAGTCTGATTTCGAAACAGAACCGCAGTGGTGCAAGTCAGGCAGGGTTCGCAAACATCCCCCTGACTCGTGTCGATCCCGTGACCGAACAGCGCGTGGTCAGCATTCCTGAAGGTGCGCTGTCTAAGCGAGAACCTATCCTCGGTCTGTTTGGAGAGTCTGAATACGAAGCGGGTGTGGAGTACGCACAGAACCGTATTCGCCTTAATGATTCTATCAAGGGTAGCGTTCCTGATCCCCGCGTCCAAGAGATCCTCAGTGACTACTATCAGACAGGGTTCCTGCGTCAATTCGCATTTGACACAGAAGATTTTATACGGGATGGCGTACGCTTTCCCACTACAGCGGCCATTTACGGTCAGTATTTGGCTCCGGCTTTTGTAAACGCAGTTAAAGCCTCTTCTTCCAGATCCCCGGATGCGCCGAACTTTAACGAAGCCTTTTCAATAGAATTCAACAAAGTTCGTCCGCTGATCGCCAAAGAGATGGCCGGAGTAAAGAGGTTCATCAAAGACAAGGGAATGTTCCCTGACTTTGCGTCCGGTCTGAATGATTTCGTTATCAACAAGTACATCGAAAAGTACGGCGAAGAAGAGTTCATGTCTAACTATCGCCCGTTTCTTAACGAAGAGACGGGGGATCGTCTTTACATCCCACTGATTACTGAACAGACCGCCGACTCTCTTCTGGATTACGGTTTCGGTGAACTCAGTACCATCGAACAGTTCGCATCCTTTGCGATTCCAAACACTCTCGTATCGAACGTTCTAGCTGCCCGCCACATTAAGCTCGGAAAGCGGCAGCTTGCAAAGTACGAAAACCTGAAGAAAAAGGGACTGATACCTGAAGCTGATCTCGCAGTCGCCCCTCGTGTGGCACTCGCAAACTACGAGATTGCAAATACTGCCGGTCAGTGGGGTTACTCGTGGCGCAAGTTCAAAGGAGAGATGGGTAACCTCTTTACAAGGAAGTTCGGATATCAGGGTAAAATAGCGGACGCGAGGACCGTAACTGAACAAGAACGTTCTCTGGAGCGAGTCAGTAAGGAGATTCGCGCCCTTGACACTAACATCATTGCAGCCCAGTCGAACGGCGTACGTGGAACCTCGAAGATCACTGTTCCCGGTCCCAACAAACAGGGCGTAGAGATGACTCTTGACGAGGCGATTGAACGCAGAAACTATCTGAACAATCGCTTTGACTCCCTGTCAATGAACAAGGGCGTAGGTAGGTTTCTTCCCAAAGATCCGTTTAAGCGGGCAGTGTTCGCAGACGAGATGGTTATCACTGCGGGTCAAACCTTTGGCTACAATTATCTTCCTCAAATGTTTGGTGATGATTGGACTCCGGAAGGTGGCGCTGCAGTAGGCGCAATAGCGACTGCTATCTTTGGTCGTCCCGTTGCCCGTGGCACTGGTTTCGTTGTCGGCGGTATCGGTGAATTTACCGGTGTAAAGCCCGCAGCAGCCAACTTAGCCCGCTTCTTTGAAGACGTTCATCTTCTCCCGCGCGGACTTGTAATCAACCGAAAGTATGAGGATATCTCCGAGGCTCTTGGTAGAAAGCTTTCGCCAGAGGATTTGTCCGCATTCGGTAAAGCCGCAAACATCCTTGAGAATCTTAGTGAAGAAGGTCTTGACGCTGTTTACAAAAGTCTTGATCAGTACGGTAAAGTTCGCACCCGTATCCTGAAACAGTTTGAAGGCACGGAAGATTATGAGACTGCAAGAGAAGCCTTCTCACTGTCTTTCGCCTACGCTTCGGGATTGGCCCCGCTGCAAGCTATCGAACGCTCTAATCTCGGTAAATTCAGCTTAAAAAGGATTAACCAAGCGGTAGATGTCCAGCTTCAAGCTGAAAATAACTTGATGATGGCCAAGCTTGGCATGGACAAACTGCAAGAGCTTGTAGCCAAAAAGGCTGGAGTGGATACCGCTGATACCGGATACTTGGCCGAGTACGTGCGTAACTTTAACGCTGCTGCAGACGGACTCGCTCGTGATATTGGTGATCGCAGACGTAAGTACGTTGAGCTTCTTGACGTTTACAAAAATCAAGTCATGACAGATCCGTCGAACCCAGACGCAAAGGCCACACTGGACGATATCGTAAATCTGGAGATCAAGCTTACTCCGGGTGCTATGGATAGTGTCGAGGCACAGAGAGCTATTGTTGTCAAGAACCTTGACCTCATGTCAAAACAGATGAATGAGCGTGTGGCTCAGTTGGATGATCTTACTGGAACTCCGGCCTACACTAGAGAAATCGGAAGGACCGCAGAAGATCTAGTCGATCTGCGTGATGAAAAGATCAATCTCCTTGGAGAGAACGTCTACAGAGATGCCGACAAGCTGCTGGGCGGAAGAACAGTAGATCTTGCCCCCATCATGGACGACATGATTAACCGCTTGGCCAAACTGGATGAAGGCGGTATTCGGCAGTTCTTTGGTGCTGACTCTGCATTCTTCCGTGGTAGGTCAGGTAAGTACGCCCGCGCCGCTATGGAAAAAACGGCAGAAAAGAATCTGAGAAATTACTTCGGCGATGACTTTGATGAGTTTGTCCAGCGGGCTACCACACGGGATGTGATTACGGCAGATGGGAACATCGTACCCAACAAAAGCGTATCTGAGGGTGGTCTGTTTGTTGGCGAGGACGCATCCTACGCCGAAATGGCACTCGCCTTCTACAAAGCGCAGGATGATGTAGGGGAAAGATTTGATCCGTTTGCAGCCGGTGCCTTTGATGCGGACGAGATGTACCGACATCTTCGTAATGAAAGTGAGCGTATCGCCAAAACCCAAGGAGATGATGCCGCACGACCTTACAGAGAAATGATGATTCTTATCGACAACCAACTCGCTAAAATCGAAGGTGCAGAAGACGTTATTTCAGCGGCTAGAGATGAATACCGGCGTCTTAAGTTTGACCCGATTCAGTCAGAAGGCGGCTACGGTGACATCGTATCTAGTGCCACATCTAATCCTGAAATGGTCACTCCTTCTGTTTATCGTCGTCGCTATGGTGTCAACCAAATGCCAGACACTTGGCACGATAAGATCGGCAAAAGTGCGAGTAGGGCTATTGCATTTGGAAATAGAGACGACTTTAGAGAATTTGCCACGGAAATAGACGGCTTCAATCGGTACTGGGCCGACGACATAGACTATGAAGGCGACACACCTATCTATGTTTTCGACATGAGACAGCCGTACAACGACGCAGACAGTTTCCGTCGTATTGGCGACATGTTGAAACACGGAATTCAAAGTCGCTGGGGAGAACAGACAAGAAAAGAGATCTTGGATGAAATTAAGTTCGACCCTCTGTACGGTCCCGAAATAGACAAGATGCCGGGAGTAAAGGGAAGCTACAACTTCAATCGCATCGAAAACATGCGGGCCTTAGAGGATGAGATTCGCATCAAAGTCATTGACAAGGATGGTAACGAAACTATCACCACATGGTTCGACATGGCGGATATGGTTGCCGCAGAAAATGACATTGTCAAACTTGTCGAGACAGACGCTGCAGCCCGCAAAGCTTACCGCGACTTTACAGAAGAGTTGAACCGCAGCACGGGTAAGATGGCGGATGAGGCCCGCGAGTCTCTTGACATTGAAGGCAAAGCAGTGAACCAGATTCAAAAAGCTGCAGATGTCATGAACCCCGAAAAGTTCTACGAAGACTACATTCTTAATTATGACGTTACACTGTTTGAAGCGATGCAGGAACGGTTCATTCGCGGTATCATGCGAGAGAACGAAGATATGACCGAAGAGGATGCACTAAAGGCATTCAAGCGAGGCACTATTTATATGGTGACCAACGGTCTGTTGGAGCGGGCAGGTAGGCGTGTTGAGGCAGAGGGAACCTACAAATACTTTGACGGTACAGAGCGTACTATCAAGACTATGGTAAATCCCGCCACACTGCTTTCTGATTTGGAAGATCCCAATATCCGCAAGACTCTTAAGTACGTACTCGAAGATGAGGAGCATTTGGATTTCCTCACTGACATGAGTGAGATGCTCCTGTACGCAGAGGGACGCTCTCTTGAGAGGTTCACTCCGCAGGGGGTTGTGCGAGGAATCAGTCCGAACGAGATCATCAGCCGTGCGTTCAACATTGCACGGGGCATGGTCAGCCCTACCTATGTGGGTGCGGAATTCGCATTCCGTATGCTGCAGGATATGGAAGTGAACGCTTTTAAGGTAGCGGCAGAAAACAAAGAAGCCAACAGAATTATGCTGCTTCTTCTTGACGATCCAAAGCTGGTATCAGAGGCGGATGTCAAAACGCTATCTACAATCTTGATGGCCACCACGTACCGCGAATTGGTTCGTAACAGACGGGAAGCCGCCCCATTCATACCGCAGGACGAGATTGAAGCGGCAATGATGGAGATGCAGCCCGGAACGCCCCTCGACCCACTCGGTAAAGGTATGCCTTCATTTGAAGAGGCAATGGGGCAGATATTTGGGGCGTCTACAAACGAGTAGGGCTACGCCTAGATGTACCTAGAAGACTTTTCTATCATCTCGTCAGTCACTGAATTGACATACCTAAGAAGGGACGCGATGGAGTGTGCGCCGTCATAATCGGGCACTCCCGCGTCCATTTCTTTTTGGAATTCATCCGGACGCACTGATTGTTTGTCTATCTCTACGTTACCATCTTGACGCAGATATATGTTGAATGAAAACAGTGTGGCTTTGGCCATCAGGTACTCTCTACTTTTTCACACCTGTATGATACGGTGTATGGGGGCGGCAGTATGTGGGGTATGGTACTCAACTGTTCCGCCATTTCGATAGTCCGTATATAACATTGTTCTTTTATTTCTTTTAGGCCGGTAGTGTCCTCAAACACTACGCAGCTACCCGGCGGTGCGTTCAGAAAACACAGCATTACCATCGCTTTGAACATTTTGAAGCTCCTCTATTGTAATGTTGTAACAGGAAGCTCTCGCGTCATAGCCGTTGTCCGGATCGTGCTGATTCTTTTCTACTGACACGGCCAAGTCAAAAAAGTCCTGTTTTGGAATCGCACCCAAGAACCAGCCCTTTGAGTGGTCCTTGAGTACGCTGACGAAGCCGTACATATCGCACTTTTGACGAGTGTTGAATTTAGCCACAGAACAAGCGTAGTGAGGTTTAGGTGCCACACTGCGCTCTTTTGTTTTTACGTCAACAGTCGTACCGTCTGGAAGGATCATGTCGTACTCGTAAGTGTTACTCCACTCACCGCCCAAAACTTTTACAGCGATCTGTTCACCGATAAACCCCGCTACAGCACCTTGGCCCTTGCGGATGGAGTTTTTTAGAAGCCCCATCTCACGGGCCTTTTTTCGTGCGTTAACGACCATTTCATCCGTGATTTCTACTTCAATCATTCTTGAGTTTCTCCCTCAGTTTTACCCAGTCTTCATAGGCTGGATGATTTCTCGGTGGATTCCGCTGTATCCATCCGTTTCCTTGCTTCCAAACGGTCGATGTATTCTTCGATGTCGATTTGGCTGTCTTCCTCTGGGACATCTGCCATCCTTTCCAATCCTTCAATAAGTCTACGCGTTATGGCTTCCGATATCAAGCCCGTTCGTGTCTCTTCGTCCATTTCAAAGATGACAACGGCACCGCCGTCTTTCAACTCTACGTAGTCTGCTACCTCAAGTTTCATACCGTCTTATCTCCTCAATAATAAGGTGTCCAACCATTTTCTCTCCTTCTTGTTGTACGCTTTCTTAATCCGCTTTCGTTGACCAGCCTTGAAGTTAACAAACTTCTTCCACTTTGTCAAGGCATCATATTCATCTCCTGTCTTTAATGGCTTGCGTTTCATATGTTAAAAAATCCCCGTTTTCTTTACATATCATCTCGACATGTATAAATTATAGCGAAATCTTACTATAAACGTATAAACTCGCTATAACTCTGTATAAAGTGGGATGCCCTATCCCCACCGTATACGTAGAAGGGATTTGATATATCGCCCTATGCCGACATCCAACATAGGGATAGCTGCCGTTTCTATGCAGGTACCTCCTGCTCAGACATGACGACCCTACGCAGCATAGTCAGTCATGTCCTATCGCCCATTACACATGGACGATAATCCTGCTGGTCTAGCACCCACCAAACCCCTCGACTAGAATTAGGGAGCAGGATTGTTCACGCACTTTCCGCCCTTCAACTTGCAGTGACCAACCGCCTTCTTTGCAGGTCTTCCGAACAGGCAGCACCACTTACCTTTAGTACCGCCTGTCCAGAGGTGCTTACAGCCCTTGCAATGGTCAGGCTGCATTCAAGTCTACGACCTCACACACTCCTGCCGTACAAGCGAGTTCGCGGGAACCGGATGTGTTGTCCTCCCGTTCGTACTCCGAGAGGGCTTGCCAGTCAATCTCCAAGCCACCGTACGCAAGTTGCCACTCCGCGTAGTCGTCAGCTTCGATGTCTTGATACGGAGCCTGTTGATACGTGTGGTCCGAGTGCGGAAGGAACGATACGCCTGATGCCACGTCGAAGTTCTCGTACACCCACGCACCCACGTCCATCCACTCGTGTTCCTTTACTGTGATGGTTACGGACGGCTTGTGTTCGCACCAGCTAAGAGCGTACACCTTCCACAACTCTAGCTGTTCGATAGCTGTCATCTGTGTGCGAGTCACTGCGTTATCCGGAGACTTCATGGCAAACGAAAAGACAGTGGTCGAGTCCGGCTTCATTACACACGCCTCACTGTGTACGCCCCTATCCTTGAGGAACTGAGTGAGCGGGTCTTTGTTGTCTCCACGAACAGTACGAATGTAATAGTCGTTATGTCTAGCGTGAATGCCGCTTGCAGCGTCCACCAGTTGCGACACAGTACCCGACGGCTTTACACAAGTGATAGCAGCCGACTGAGGAATACCAAGCTTCTCTGCGTACTGCTTGTTCGTCTCGACGGCGACTCGCTTCATTTCTTCGAGCCAGCGAGGGGAATCTACGGTCTTTGATAAGATCGGATGATCCATGATACCAGTCAAGGATACGCCCAACAAGCGTTCTTCTTCTGTGTTTGTACGCCATACTTTCCTCAGATACTTGAAATCAGTGAGCGTGGACTGCAGTGTGCCAAGAATCGTAGCGAGGCGCACCTTTTCCTTCAAAGATTCTAGTGTATCGTTTTCACGCACTACAACCTCTGAAAGGTTACAGAATTGATACGGACGCAGGATGATCTCACTGCAGGGGTTTGTGCCCCACATGTGACCAACCTCACGGCGTTCGTTACGTGCGACCTGTACGTCAGCAGCCTCGCGATTGAAGATACCGCGCTCACCCGATTTAGAATCGTAAAGAGCCAGCCACTCACGCATGAATGTACCCATCTCCGGCTTGCCTTTGTAGGCCACTGAATTGTTAGCCAGCGCACGTTGACCTTCATGCTCCCACCACATACCCGACTTAGCGTGTGCCATCTGATCGTCGTTGAGGTTCGACAGAGAGATAAGTGCCGAGCGACGTACACCACCCACCACTACAATCTCACCAATCTTACACATCAAGTCGTGACACTCGATTGGAAACAGCTTGCGGCCCTGTGCCTTTTTGAACAGGGCAACAGTAAACTTGAACAGGTCGTCAAGTGGGCCGGGACCGGACGCACGGCCACCCATAGTCTTGAGGCGCTCACCAGATGCACGTACGCCAGACAAGTCCCACTTTGGAATTTGTCCTACATAAAGAAGTCCGATCAATTCCCGCAGAGACTTGGCCCAACCGGGCTTGGAGTCACCCACCTTGATCACGGTGTCGGAGTCGTGCATCGAATCACTGACAACGGGAAGCTTGTCCACGTTTTCACGCTCGACAGAGAAGCCCACACCTGTGCCGCACATCAGGATATACATGCACTCGTCGAATG
>Ga0208644_1001533_pt1 | contig 19217 bp, 24 predicted proteins | sample VirMetDEL_Nov_18_FD_184517 | JGI IMG/M metagenome (GOLD analysis project Ga0208644, IMG submission 184517) | Aqueous microbial communities from the Delaware River and Bay under freshwater to marine salinity gradient to study organic matter... | ecosystem: Environmental > Aquatic > Marine >... | reverse complement strand
GCTATCGTATCGTTAGCGATGGTGATCAGGTCCGCTTCGGTTTCGGGCAGGAACTCAGCAAAGGCTAAACAGGCCACGGCCTGTATGTCTTCGTCCTCGATCCACCCGTACACCAAGAAGGGCGCTTGAAATCGGCGACGTGCATCACCGAATAAAAAGGGCGAGCGGACCGGATCGTCTTCGATCAGTCCGACGTTTAGCTCAGTTAATTTTCTCAGCATCAGGTCTTCCCAGTTTAAAGGCAGAGACACGAGCCTCGTAGATAAGCTCGACTAAGTCTTTGATGGTTTTGTCAGGATCATCGAGCGTGTTCTTCAGGGCGTCGATGATTTTAATCTTGTCGACGAGTCTCATTAAGTCAAAATGCTCGGCGGCCATTTGCTGGATATCTTTTTCGTGCTCTGTCATTCTGCTCTCCAAATGCGGATGCCTTCGTTCTCTTTACGGGCGACGAACTTCTGATTCCAACGTCGGCCAGTGGTCATAGCTGCGCGGTAGGCGCGGCCATTAATTTTTTCATCCTCAAAGTAGACGCTGTCGCCAACGTCCATGTCAAGGAACGGATACTTGCGGGCCCGAGTAGACTCGGGCAGTGGAACATTTTTTTCGATTTTCATTTTTCCTCCAAACATTCAATAGATGGATCGTAAGCGGGCCATGTCCCGTCAGCCACGAACTCGCAATATTGATTAACATGGCGCTGGGCCTCTTCTAAGTCAGCGTTACCAGCGAGGGAAAGGGCCGCGACGAGCGCGGCCAAGGCGAGTAATATTCTCATTACGCTGCCTCCCCGTTGTAAAAACGGTGGCCCTTGATGGACCACTTTTCGATCACGGCACGGCCGCTGTCGTCTTCATCGACAACGATGTAGGCCACAGTCTTCTTGACCAACGCATAGCGCCAGCCAGAATCGTTGATGGGTCTTTCGGACACCCACACGCGGTGCGGGTATTCGGTGTTCCGGCCAGTGGCTAGATCAGGATGCAACACGAGGCCTTCGCCGTGCGTGTCGTACTCGAAGAACTTCCCGCAGTCGCACTCGGTGAAACAACCACCGTTGAGGATGGGGTAAACTGAAGAGGGGGCGTATGCCATATTGCTGTCTCCTGTATGAATGGCCCCCGAAGGGGCCTGTTTATTTTACTAAGCATCCATCGTTATCGGCTAATACGCTCATCACCCTAGTGCGATAGCCTGCCGCTTCAACCTTTACTCGGGCATACCAGCCGCCGCGATTTTCGAAGGGCTTCTTATCCCATGAGACCTTAATCTCAGAACCGGGGTTAGCCTTCTTGAGAATTCGTTTAACTTGAGGAAGAGTAGGTTTCATAGCTGTCTCCTGTATGGTGTCGGCCAACCCGACAAAGAGATGGTCTCATATATTGAGACTACGTGCAACTACTTTTTACTACTTTAATGAAGTATTCTATCTTTAGAAACTGACGATTCATCGGCGTGCTCAAAATTTAAGCGCATGGTAAGCATGAACTCGTCCCGGCCCATGCCTGAATCCACAGCAGCTTTGCATAGCAGCGAGCTGAGCACGCACATGAGCTCGGGGTAGGTTATATCCCGATTATCCTCAACGTGCTCCACAGCGTCCTGTATAGCGTCGTAGAGCTCGACGATTGCGGTACTAAAGTCCTCAAACGATTTCATCGCTTCAGCCACCTCGAAATGTCCACAGTCTTTTCCCTCAGGATAGCATTTTCCCAGTGCCTGCAGTCAAAGCAGAACCATCCTTTGCGGATCGGATACGGTTCCGGCCTGTGCTCATCAGGCTCTGAAAAACCTATGATCTGAACTATTTCTTTGCCACAGGGACAGGGCTTCCGGCTTAGGTCATCAGTCATAACGCATGGGCTCCACTTTATACTTGCCGACGATGCCGTGCTTTGCTTCTACAAGGCGTACAAAGTCTTTTGCAAACAGGTCCGCTGTCTTCATCTGCTTGGCCGCTTCCATGTAGACAAGAAGAATCTCCTCGTCGTCTAACGGCTTCTGGCCCAGTAGCAGGGCCTTTATTCTTTTAAAAATCATATCTTTCCTTAAATCTGTCGTGGATTTCTTCGAGTATGCTTGAGTCGTCGCTCAGTTTGCGCTGAAGCCACTCTGCCGGGCGCCCGCGACGATCTAGGACCACGTAGTCGGCCTCTGAATACCCGTAGTATTCGAGGTCACTGTGGCACTGGCGGGGGTCTCTCGACACCGGTGGGTAATACTCATAGTCTAGCACGCCAATCTGGCACGGGATTCCGTCTACTTTGTAGTCGAAGATCAGCACAAAGTCGCTCATGACTTAAATACCCCCCTCTTCTCAAGCTCGCGTAACGCCCGGCCTTGCACTTCTTCTCTTGAATAACCAAAGAACGTGTGCTTAGTTGTACCGATTTTAACTGTCGCCTTGTACCACTTAGGTCCTATTTTAAAAATCGCCATTTCATTCTCCTGTATCTGTCTCATCTTCAAGCCTCATGATTTCTGACTCGTCTAGCGAGTCAACCAAATTTATCTTTCGACGCCTGCCTCCCTTTCCTACTACCATCAGGTTAACTGCAGTGATGTCCACCTGTTCAGGTAATCCGAATTCTGCAGGAAGCATGTCGTACTGTACCTCAACGTCCAAGGTCAAGAATGTCCGATATGTCTTTGTCATTGCGATGCTCCTCCTCTAATTGTTTGGCGGCCTCTGGGTCACTCTCACGTAGCAGAGTCAGGAACCGGTCGAGGATCAGCGACGATGCCATTTTGCCGATAGGCACACGGTAATATTTCCCAAGCTCCCTGAGCATCGCGTAGTGTTCGGCTCTAATTATTACCGTTAGCCACGGTTTGGTGCGCGCGCGAGGCGACGCAGGCCGTTTGTACGTAGCGCCGGGAATGCCTCCCCGGCGTCGTTTAGCACGGGCTTTTTTAGACTTGTCTTCGCTCATTCTTGTCTCCTTTCTGTGAATGTATCATAAGACTAGCTTAATTTATGATACAAATCTACTCTGCTTCACCCCACGAGGGTCCAATCTCAACATCAACTTTACTCGGCACCTCTAACTGGACTGCATCGCGCATGATTTCAGCGGCCGCCTCGGCCTCTTCTCGATTCTTTACACTCAGCGCAACCTCGTCGTGGACCTGCAGAAGGATGTTGTAGCCTGCTTCGTGTAGCTTGAGCATGGCCGCTTTTGTCTGGTCCGCGGCACTGCCTTGGATAAGTCGGTTCAGGCCTTTGTAAGTCATCGCCCTGCGGATACGTGCGCCATATTTAGCATAAGCTTCTTCGTACGGCAGCGCCTTATTGATGCCCCACGCCATAGGCTCCCACAGTGGGAACCGGCACTTGCGGCCGAGCAGGGTACGGATCGAACCGCCTGAAGCGGGGTACTCGATTCGCTTCTGTACGGCGCTGATCGTGCCTTTCAGGAACGGGACCTTCGCGTGGAATGTCTGGATGAGATCACCTGCCTCGTCCGCCTCTAGGTCCAGTTGTACCGCTAGCTTGCCTTTGCCCATGCCGTACATGAGGCCGAGCCCGATAGTCTTTGCCTGCTTACGTGAGATACCTGCCATGTCGGCGACCATCTGGTGAAAGTCAGTGTCAGGGTCCTCGTTGTACGCCTCGGCCATTGCATCGGCGCCCTCGAGCTGCAGCATGCTTGCGTAGTGCACGAGCAGCCGCGGCTCCTGTGATGAAAAGTCGTTAGCGGCCCAGAGCTCGCCTTCTTCAGGCAAAAACAGGCTGCGGACCATTGGGCCAATCACAGGATGACGTGCAGGCACCTGCTGTAGGTTCGGTTGGTTCATGGACAGTCGGCCGGTAACGGTGCCGCCGCCCTCACCGCGCAGTTGGTTTATGTGGGAATGAATACGCCCGTCGGACTCACTTGCTTCGAGGTAGGGCTGCAGGAAAGTGTTGTGCGTCTTGTTTATCTCACGCGCCGCAACGATGGCCTTGGCAAGTTTATGATCGCATCCCTCTAAGAATGATCGAGTAAAGCTCGGTTGGCCTGTGCCAGTTGAAGGGTAGTCTATGCCTAGCTTGTCGAAAGCCTTGGCGATACTTGCAGCGGCCCACATGTCGACGGGTACGCCCGCCTCTTTCTGGATACCGGCGAGCAGTTTCTGCTCGTCTTTTTTAAGCTTCTCGATGAGCTCTTCAGCCTTGGGCCGGTCAAATCGTATGCCCTTCCGGGTGATATTGGTCAGGATGGGGAGCATCTTAGTCTCGAGCTCGAAGATTGACTCGACTTCTTCTGAGCGCAACATGGTCTCGAGGTGATGCCATAGCTTTAGCGTAAGCGCGGCATCCTGTTCCCCGTACGCGCCGACGTACATTGCAGGCAGTTTCCAGAGCTCTTTCTTGGGGTGAATCCCGAAGTCGGCCGCTGCTTGCTTAAGTGCCTCTTCTGACTTTACCTCTTTGAGCATGTCAAAACCCAAAGAGTTAAGCGCAAAGCTGAAGCGGTTCTCGTCGACGAGCCCTGCCGCAATCATCGTGTCGATGATCTTGCCTCTTACTTCAAAGCCTGAAGCCAGTAACCACCCGAGGTCGTACGCTGCGTTGTGCATAACCTTCGGGCACGGCAAGAGTAGTATTTCCTTGATCCATGATTCGACAATCCGCTTATCAAGGTTGCCGCCACCGCCATGTGCAATAGGGTAGTAGCCGCACCATCCGTCAACTGCGATAGCGTAGCCGACGATAAACCCGTCGTTGCGTGGCCAACCGGGCCCGAACTTCTCCATGTTTGGATCGCAGGTCTCGAGGTCGATAGCTATTTCTTTAGCACTCGACAAGTCTGGAAAGTTTTGAGGAGGTAGCCATTCGCTAACACTAGGGAACATTGACGCTGTCTTATTCAAAATCTAAATCCTTTCTCTTCGTTTTTTGGCAGCACGATATGAAGCGCTTGCTTGGTTCGAGTAACGCCCACATAGAGCAGTCGATTTATGTCATCGGCGTTCTTCGCGTATTCTTTTGCAAATTTTGGACTGAGGTCCGTCAGCAGCAGCACATTGTCGGCTTCGCCACCTTTTGCGCCGTGAATCGTGGACAGTTGAATCGGGGGCCGGGAGCCAAGTTTCGCGCCGCGCTTTAGCACCGCGATAAGATAATCACGTTGATCCTCGCCGATCTTAGTAAGCGCCTTGTGCCATATCTCATCAGTGAGCAGGCCGTGGTTTTTCTTCAGGTCCTCGAGATTATACAAGAGCTCTGGATTAATATTCTTAAGCGACTTATGCCCACGCTTCACAGCAGCGGCAGGCAGGTGCTTATATACTTTTTGCACCACCTCATAGTTAACTGACTTGCCTGCGCGCAGCCTTTCCCATCCCACCACGGCGGTCACCACCGAGTCAGCAATGCTCCGTTGTCCATGGCGCTCGAAAAGTAAGCCTTGCGACTTGATCCAGTTGTGGAGGTCGTTAAGCATGTAGTTAGTCGACGCCATGACGAGCCACTCGCCTTGGGTAATGTCTACCTGCTCGTACTGGTTATAGTATTTGATCTCGCCGCGTTCCATTCGCGGCATCCAGAGCTTAGGCTGGCGCTTCTGGATTCGCCCGGCAATCTCATTAGCAAGAGAAAACACACGCTCAGGTATTCGATACGATTGGTCAAGAACAATGACTTCTCCTTCGCAATTCAAGAAGCTTTCAACGTCCGCCCCTGCCCACGTATAAACTGCCTGATCGTCGTCGCCGGCTATGTACGTGCGGTCAGATTTCCCGGCCAACGCCATAACTAGTTTCCACTGCAGGCGCGACAGGTCCTGCGCCTCGTCGACAATCAGCACGTCAAGCGTAGGTAAACGCTCAGCCTGTTCGACGATACGCTCGAGCAGGTCCGTAAAGTCCATGAGCAGGTGCGCTGCTTTGAACCGGCGGTAGGCCCGCTCCACGTACTCGAAGTGAAACCACTCTATGTCCATGTTGCTGCGGTTGTAATGGACCCGCAGGTCCTCGCCGCGGATGCGTGCGATATTGATTTCATTAAGGATTGGATGGTCAGCATGGACCACTGCGTCCTCAACACTAGTGCTTATTTCAAGTCCGCATTCTTTAGCGAATACCGCATAGTCTTCCGGCGTCATCATGTCTTTATGACCTACGCCAAGGCAGTGGTAGGCCAGAGAGTGCAGCGTACGGAACCAAGGGAAGTCCGTCTCCGCATTAAGGTGCGGGAACTTCTGAATAGCGCGGTCGCGTGCCTCTGTGGCCGCCTTGCGGGTAAACGCAAAGTAGCCAATGTTCATAGGAAGGGTGCCGCCGCTCAGTTCCTGCTCGGTGATATTGAGCAGGTGCGTGGTCTTCCCTGAGCCGGGTGGTCCGAATACTTTAGTCAGCATTAGAACGGCACCGAGTTATCTTTCGTGGGCGTATCGAACGGTGAATCCTGCGGAGTAAAAGTCGGCATTTTCCACAGCCTGACCGTGCGGCCCTTGAGAGACAGGCTCGTTGGTTCGCCGCCCATGTCGCGCAGGCGCTGAGCAATCTTAGGTGCTGATAGCTGAGCGAAGCTGTTGCGGCGCAGGTGTGACTCGAGGTCCTTGATTCGGAAGTATACTGATCCGTGGTCCTCGTCGGTCCATACTCGGCCCATTAGTATCTCGTCTCGATCCATGGCCTGCTGCAGGTGAGTGGTGAACTCTTCGACAAGGTCCGCGAACCGGCCAGTGATGGTCGTGTCTTCACTTGCTTCCGTGATGGACTCTAGCTCTACCATCTCTTTTAACAGTTCGTTGATCAAGGCCTCCCAGTCATTCTTTTTCATGCTCGGCGGCAACAGGTTCAAGCGTTCCATGCAGGCCTTTTGAAAATACATCTGATTGAATAGGGTCTCTGTCTCGAGCTCGATGCGGCGCCCGTTAACGTCAAGAAACCACAAAGGCGGCTCGCTCGCGTATTTGCTCAGCGCCGACATCTGAGGGCTATCGGGCCCGTCTCCGCCCACGCCGTGCGGGCGTTGCCTGCACAGGCCTGAGTTGCAAAACGAATTGATCGGTGCGTCTTTACACTTGTATTTATAGTCCTTCTTCTCAAGCTGCTTACTAATAATCTGCAGCTCCTGCATGCTCAGCGGTGGCGTCATGTACCTCATGTTGTACGCCATTAGCTCGTCTTCCCACTTAGCCGGGAAGGCTTTCTTTAGGTAAATGCCAAGGCTGAATAGGCCGTTGTTACGCGTGCCCTCGGGAAAGCCCTGTGTGCAGAGTGCCTGCAGGCATGGCGGTCCGTCTTTTACCGGCTGCTCTTCTTTCTGAGGCGGAGCAGGTGGATTGAGTTTTTCCTGCACATTCGCGTCGTACATCTCAAAGAACTCTTCGAGCGTGGCAGCGCTGCCGTCTTCCTTAATGCCATAGCGCAGGGTCTTGTCTCCGCCAAAGTAAGGAAGGTTCAGGAAGTTGCCAGTGTCACCACGGTCCACGAGGATTTCGGCTTGCTTAGGGAATATCTCCCGGCCTGCCTGACCTAACAGTCCGGCGCAGGAGACAAGGTATTTTTGCATGTCTGCGGCAGGCACGGGGGCTTTGGTAAAAGCAAACACGTGCGCGCCTCCTGATTTACTGCGACAAGACACGAGCGGTAAGTTTAGCTTTTTGATCTTGGCCACTAGTGCCGCGAGGTCTAAGGGATACTGATCGATGTCGATACAGCCCCAGATGCAACTGTTGTCTGCTCGTATAGGGATAATGCCCAAACTCGGATCGTGACCGTCAAAATGTTTTTGCCACAATTCATCGGTCGGTGGCTTGCGGACAACAAACGCCTGTCCAGCCTGCTTGCCCGACTCTTTTTGCGACTCGATCTTGTAGGTGCCGTATGCTATGTCTAGGCCCTTGAAGATAGATTGGAATTTTTGCAGCGCGTTCATTCTTCTTTCTCAGTCAAAAAGGCCCGCATTGCTGCGGGCCACAGGTCCTAGAAAATGTTGTGAGACTCTCCGCTGTCTTTTGAGGAGCCTTCTTCTTGATGCTTCACCTTAACATCGCCTGCGCTGATAGAGGTAGCAAACTGCTTCGCCATCTCATAAACGCCTGCATCTTCGATTTGACCGATGCGCTCGATCTCCCAGCCGTGCCACTTGCCCTTCTCGTTTGACTCAGACTGCACAGTGAGTCGATAGACTTGACTGAACATCGGAGGAGTGAAAAGACCGTTTGCTCCCTGCATTTTCACAGACATCATCATGCTGTTCCACTTGCGCGACTTTTTGAGCTGCGTTGATTTCATGACGATAAGAGCCGGATTGGGTACGCCGTCCTTATCGAGCACCATGACATAGTGGTTAGCTGTGTTTTCGATGTAGTGGCCGTTGTCAAGGTAATCCTTATTATCGCCGGGCTCGCGGTGAGTGCGCGATAGGATGTCCGACGTGGCAGGGTAAATGTTAACCGGACCGCCGCTACCACTACCTCGAGGCGCCCACTCAATATACTGACGGATGTAGGCGCAGGGTATGACTTCAATACCTGCTTTGCCATCGTACAGCTCGCCGGTCACTGAGTTATAGATCATGCCGGGACTTGCGCCTGCGACCTCACCGATCTCTGGCGACATGTTGGTAAGTATGCGAAGGAAGGGTAACGCGAGGTCATCCTGTCCCATCTCTTCAAAGCCAGACACGTCTTGTTCAAAGTTCATTGCGAGTGCTACTGCGGTGTTTCCTTTAACTGCTACTTCTGCTGATTTAGCCATTTTTCTTTTACCTTTTCTCTTTTAAGATTTGATGATTGCTTTCTGGCCAATGTAAGCGCCAAACAGCTCTGTGGGAAACTCATTTCCCCTTTCCACTTGCTCCTTAACCCAAGCTTTCAGGGTCATAGGCTCAATCTTCTCGGCCTGCTCGGCAGGGTAGCCTTGCGTGCCAAGAATCTCTAACAGACGAGAGCAAAGCTCGTCTTCTCCTCGTCCAAAGCGGACAGAGACCGTGTTCTTAATGATGTCGTCCATCCCGTGGTCGCGCAGCCATTGGAACGCTTCCGCCTTTCGCGCAGCACTAATGCTGGCGCTATAGAAAGGCTTAAGTTCAATCTTGCTGCCGTCATCCATTACAAACCCCTTCATGCCTGTCTGAGCAAGGGCCTCGGGTATTGACTGCTCTGTTAATTTTCTGAGTTGGTCCTTTCTTTCCTTCATGACCTGCTCAAGGTCTTCGACTTCTTTTTCTAATTCTTTAGCTCTTTTTGCAAGCGCGGCAATTCCTGCGATGTCGTCGTCCTGTACTTGCAGGGCGTCAGCATCTTTCTCGAAATCAATCATCGTCACCTCCGCGGTGTGGGAATATATCTATCTGTATAGGCAGGTAGCGACGCTCCTGCTTGTCCCATTTGAGGCACTTAAAGCGACCTCTATTCTTAGCGGCGGCTACGGTAGCAAGAATACTAATCGCAGTCGGGTCACCTATAAACAACAGGTAATCCTCGTCGCTGAAATCTTCAAGCGCACGCTTTACTCTTGCTACGGTAGGGGCAGACGAGAAAATAACCTGCGCCTGTGAAGGGGGCAGTACAACCTCAATCTCTCCGTAGTCGAGCGCTGGTGCAATGTTATGTTTCGGTGACTCCGAAACGACATAGACTTTTGGCAATTCCATTCTCCTTTCTGGTTTGTTTCGCAAATGCGAGGCGCTATGATACACTGCATTGGCTAGTCGGTGTCAACCGAAAAGCAACCCTAGAAAGGAGATAAGCTGTGGAAAATTTGTGGATTGATCGCTATCGGTTTAAAAATCAACCGTTTGCACATCAAAAAAAATATTTAGAACAGTTCTGGAAACGGCCTGTAGCTGCACTTTTTGCTGATATGGGTACGGGTAAATCGTTCATGGTCATTAACAATCTGGCCATGCTTTATGACGTAGGCAAAATAAATTCGGCACTTATCATAGCGCCGAAGGGTGTTTACCGAAACTGGGTTGATCAGGAACTGCCGAAGCATTTGCCTGAGCATATCCTGCATCGCACCGCGCTCTGGACGCCGTCACCGCGCAAAGCAGAAAAGGCCGAGCTCGACAACCTTTGGGAAGTCACTGAGGATTTAAAGATACTCGTCATGAACGTCGAGGCTTTGTCTACAATCAAAGGCTTTGAGTATGCCAAGCGCTTTGCGATGTACACCAAATGCTTCATGGCCATCGACGAAAGCACCACGATCAAAACACCGACGGCCAAGCGGGCGAAGAACGTAGTCAAAGTAGGCACGCACGCGCTTTACCGTCGGATCATGACAGGCTCGCCGGTCACTCGGAGCCCAATGGACCTGTATCAGCAATGCGATTTTTTGTCGAATGACTGCCTCGACTCTCCCAGCTTTTATGCCTTCCGTGCGCGGTACGCGATCCTTGTCGAGAAGCACATGGGCAGCCATAGCTTTAAGAAAATCGTGGGCTACCGAAAGCTCGACGAGCTGAAGGAGAAGCTTGATCGCTTCAGTTACCGAATTACAAAAGAAGAGTGCCTTGACTTACCGCCGAAAGTGTTCATCAAGCGCGAGGTAGAGCTGACAAAAGAGCAAATTAAGGCCTATGAGGAAATGAAGACTCTGGCATTGGCTCTCTTCGACAAAGGCATGACCACCACGGTTAATGCTCTGACTCAGCTTATGCGGCTGCACCAGATTACCTGTGGCCACTCGAAGCTCGACGACGGCACCGAGATAAGCATTCCAAGCAAGCGCACCGAAGAGCTCCTGTCCGTGATCGAAGAAACATCAGGCAAGGTCATCATCTGGGCCACGTACCGTCACGACATCGAGGCGATCAAGCTTGCTCTTGCAAAAGAGTACGGCATGAACGCCGTCGGCACTTACTACGGTGACACCGACGACGAAGAGCGTAGGCGCGTGGTCCGTGAATTTCAGGACCCGGAAAGCGAGCTCAGGTTCTTTGTTGGCAACCCAAGGACGGGCGGATACGGGCTAACGCTCACTGCAGCAAGCACAGTTGTGTACTATAGTAACAGCTTCGACCTAGAGGTCCGGCTGCAGTCCGAGGACCGCGCGCATCGAATCGGTCAGACTAAGTCGGTTACCTATGTGGACCTTATGGTGCCCGGCACAATCGACGAGAAGATCGTCAAGGCGCTGCGTTCCAAAATTGACATAGCCAACGAGGTGCTTGGCGAGGAGATGAAAGATTGGTTGATTTAATCCCACTGCGAAAGAAATTTAAGTACATCTCCCTGCAACGTCAGGACCTGCCAGAGGGCCGTCGGTACATCTACGGCGAGCAGAAGCTGCCGAGCGTGACGACCATTCTGTCTGCCACGAAGTCTAACAAGGAGGCCCTTGATGCGTGGGTCGCGCGCGTCGGACAGGAAGAGGCGGATCGGATTAAAAACGAAGCTAGCCGTGTCGGCACGTACCTGCACGAGGTGATCGAACGGATGGTCGCCTATCGAGACCTGCCGCGCCCGACAAACTGGGAGATGTGTAAGGGTTACGAGATGGGGTACAAGATCATCAATACTTATTTCCAGAACGTCAACGAAATCTGGGGCAGTGAGGTGTCTCTGTACTATCCTGAAAAGTATGCCGGCACAACTGACTTAGTCGGCGTCTATCGAGACAAGCCGCACATCATCGACTTCAAGCAAAGCAACAAACCGAAGAAGCGTCAGTGGATCGAGGACTACTTCTGTCAGTTGGCCGCTTATGCGCTAGCGCATGATCATCTGCACGGCACTAATATCGACAACGCCGTTGTCTTGATGGCAGTACGCTCAGACGGCAGCACGGCGGAGTTCTCCACCGCCGGCCGCGAGTTTCAGGGCTATAAAGACATGTGGATGCGCCGTGTGGAAGAGTTTCACGATGCTCTAGCCAAGGGGGAATAGCTGTCGAAACATCTCCGCGCTGCTTGGTCCTTGGGCCACGGCGGGTGCAGCAGGAGGCGCTGCTGCCGGAGCGGTCAGACCCGGAACCCCGCGCGTTGGTGGCGCAGGTGGTAATGCTCTTGCTTGCGGAGGAGCCGTTGGCTCAAGCATCGGCGCTACTTCTGTTCCGATAATAGGAAGTTCCTCAGCGGCCCTTTGTATCAGCTGTCTGTTCTCCGTATCAAGAGCGGACGATGATGCTCCACCTATTATAATTGGACTAACACGAGGAGGGGTGAGGTTGGTAAGGGACCCCTCTCGTGTAGATGCGGCTGCCTTGCCTGTACGAACAAGACTGGAAAAAATTGGGGTAAGAGCTCTTACGGCAATATCCACATTCAAAGAAGCACCAAGCCTACCCAACATCTGTCCGAGCGCGGGGGCACTATTTGATCTGTTTTGAGTTCTATTGGCAATCCTACCTGCAACATTTGCTAGTTGTGTGATCATGCCTTGTTCTTCTCGACTAAAGAGAAGATCAATAAGCTCTTTATTACTGGCTCTGGCCGTAGCCCAGTCTTTAGAAAAAGTGCTAGACACTTGCTGTAATGCTTGGTCTGAAGTTTTTGTTAAAGTGCCGTCAAATAGTTTTACGACAACTTCTCCACGAAGAGAGTTCCAGTAATCTTCAGGAAGTTGTTCTTTTAAAACCGCTATATTTCTATTGATGTTTTTCTTATCCATGAGGCCGGTAAAGTTAACACCAAAGATGTAATTTACCGCGTCTTCAGGGGCGACTTTGGGCACACGTTCCCCATCACGCATTTGCTTTTCAGTAAGGTCGTTTAAAATACCGTTGGTTTCCCACGTGTCTTTAAACCCTTTCCAAGTGTCGATTGCATCTTTCCACAATTTTATTGCTTGTGGAGTAAGTGCATCGCCATTGGCATCAGTTAGTGTATAGAGCGTATTGACCACGTAGGTATGCAAGTAATCATCTATGGCTTCTCTTGCAGCCGCTGCAGCCGCTCCCTCAGAACCAAGGTCTTTTGACGCATTAGTAAACTGTTGACGAGCTGTTTCTATTTCATCAACAGTCATGCCTTTTCTTAAATCTGCTTTCAAAGAATCCACTAACTGCCATGCCTTAGGAGTAGTTGCCCTTGCATAACTGGCCAGTGTCGCATCTATACCTTCGGCAAACATATCTGCAGAAACAGGGTCTAAGAAAGCCACTTGTTCAGCCCTAGCCAAATCATATTTAGCACTTGCCTCAGCCCGCGCCTGCTCCCTTTGTTTTCCTAGCTGTTCCTGAGCCTCTATACCTGCTCTTCTTCTTGGCCCAACACCCATTTGAGAGGAGAGTATTTCGACATTCTCTCGTACAGCGTTCACCTGAGCAGTATAAAAATCTCTAAGGAGTCTAGTTGCCTCAGCATCAGAGGCCCCTTTAGCAACCGCGTCCTCCCACAACATAAGGCCATAGTCGTTTGTCACTTGGCCACGTGTTAAATTAACGGGAACAGGAAGCCCTTGCGCTTGAGCTGCAGCCGCTGCCTCAGAAGGGATGTAACCATCATCAACTAGTTTTCTGAAAGCAACAAACAAGGAAGCCTGAATTGTTTCAGGGTCTTCCCCTTTACTCTTTAAGTAGGCTATTGCATCGTCCGTTAAAGTCCCATCTGGATTGATGACTTCAGCGGGATTGCTGGAATATTTTTGAATTAAATAGTTTTTACCCTTACCTAAAAGATTGCCTAAACCTAAAAAAGCAGGGCCAAATACTAGGCCGCCAACTGGAGCGGTCCAGTCATAAGGAAGCCCAGTTAATGAAGAGGAAACGCCTTCAGCTATACCTGCTTCAGTTCCTGCAACAACAGCTGCTCCTCTATACCCTCTTGTTACGCCTTGCCCCAATGTTTTTACAAGGAGTCCTTCTACCGCTGGAGCGGCTGCCGCTGCTCCAGCTACTTGAAACGTAGTAGGAATATCAAGGCCTCTTGGGTTTGGATAGAACGTAGAGGAATCAACCACATTCCCCTCTTCATCCTTGCTTTCAAGAGTGACTAAAAGATTACCGTAGCTGTCATACCTTGTCTGAGCATCTGGGAAGATTTCTTTAATCCCAGTTTCAAGTTTATAGTCGTCTAATGTAGTAGCTATCAGGGCCTGATATTTAGCCTGATCTAGTGCGCTAGTTCCCTTAGGGAAACTACCACTTTTCAACTCAGGGAACTCAACATTAGCGCTAGTTAGCCAATCATAGGTCGCTGCAGGAGCCTGTGATATGGCTGTTCCAATTCTTTCAAGTGTGCTGGGCTCTTGTGGCGCCACAGACTGTGTCAGGATATTGAGCCCTTCTCGAGACATACCATTCAGGTCTGCCCTGCTTCCGCCTAAGTACGACTCATATATTAGGCGGTCTTCATTGCTAAGCGAAGGAACAGCTTCTTGTGGGGTAGGTTCAGCCATTTAATTGCCTCCCGCTGCCTTCGCGCCTGAGATGGCTGCAGCTATCTCTTCTGGTGTTCTAATGGTGGACTGAGCTGTTCCTGAATAAATAGATTCCATAAGCTCCGATGGAACTATTTTTTCCAAAGCAGCCATCAAAGAAGGAGTCATTACTGATCTATTGTTAAGGTCAGTGATTAGCCTGTTTGCCTCCATTATAGATATTCCACCCTCATCCGCAGGCAGTCCTATTTTGGCCATTATGTCTAGTTTTTCTTTATCCAGCTGCGCTTTATTTTGCATGGTCGTAAGAACAAGCTCGCGCACATCTGCCGTATCTGCTAGACCGCCAAAGCCTTGTCTCAACACCTCAATGTCCTTATCCGATTGGGCACCACTTCCCGGCGCACGCATTTGAGGAAGAAGTCTACTTACAACACTTCGATAGGCTGCTCCCACCTCATTATAGGCAGGGAATAAGTTGGTCAATACTTCGTTTGCCCGACCTTCGCCTGCTGCTTTTGACAGGATTTGTAGGTTGGCAATGTCTGGAAGCAAGGAAGCCGACTTAGCATATTCAAGCCGTTGTTCGCTTAACTTTGTACCCATACTTCCCATATAAGACTCTAAAGCAATGGCCTCTGGATCAGGCACTGCAGAAGGTGTTGGATAGCCTCCCGGCAAAGAAGGAGCACCGTTTTTCATGACCCAAGGAAGTTTCGCTGAGTCTCCGGTTATTCCATAGGCCTCTTTCTCAATTTCTGACATAGGCCTCGTTCCTGCTGTTTTGACAATTTCCTTATAGAGGTCTGTCTGCTGCTCAGAGAGCTGTGTATTCGCTGCTTGGACCGCGGCGCGTTCTTGCTCAGCCCGCTGCATTGCAGCAAGCTTAAGGGTACGTGCCTCTTTTGACATGCCCGCTGCAGTTGCTCCAATCTTGCCCGGCAACTGACTAACTGCTCCGGCTAAACGTGCCGCCTGAGACCCACGTAGCGGCTGACCGCCGGGACCTACATTACCGGCATAACCTAACGCTGCTTGTGCAATGTCGAACAGCATCTGAGCCTGAGCAGCGTCTTTACCACCACCGCCAAGCAAACGCTCGTACTCTGGGTAAATCTCTTCTGTTCTGGCAGTTACGTCAGGAAGGGCCGCGGGCTGTTGTGCTAATCTTGAACGTATTGCGGCATTTGCCAATTCTACGATGTCAGGCGAGTATGAAGCACCATCTACAGGGGTAACGCCCGCCTCACCGCTACCGTCTTGAAAAGATTGAACGTAACCGCCCCTAGCCATTGCCATAGGCGCAGGTCCTTGGTCCATGATTGGAGGACTCATTGGTCCTTGGTCCAAGGGCAAAGAAGCTATGCCCCCCGCATCCGCAGGGGGCATAGAAAAGCCGGAAGGGGAGGGTCCGGGTGGTGCAACTGGAGGCATCATTGGAGGCATTGCCGCTGCGGCCTGCTGCTGAGCCAAGATAGGCTGCAATAGGGCCAAAACACCCTCAGGCGTTTCAGCGGCCGCGTTATATCCTACGAGATCAGCAAGTTCTTCCCTGCGCGCATCAAGCGAACGTATGTCGCCGCGCAGATTGTTCATCAGGATTTCAGGAGAATCAGGACGGCGATTCATCATGTTGGCCATGTCAGCGTCGTCGCCTTCTTCCATTTCGGCTTCTTCGCCCATGATCTCTTCGAGGACATCTTCGAAGTCGTCCATGAATCCGGCCATGATGCCGACGTTTTCAACTTCGTCGTCATCCACCATCTGAATCTTTTCTTTTTTAGCCATTCCTGTGTCCCCTAAAATAATCCGGCTTTCGAAGCGCCTGCGGCGGTGGATAGGCCGGCTATACCAAGGCCCAATGCTGACTGTAGCGGGCTAGCGCTAGGAGCAGTTTGCGATGTAAGTGACATCTGCGTGGTAGGCGCACCGCGGTAAATGTCAGAAACAAAGCCAAGCTGCTGATACGGTGCCATGGACTGCTGTAGCTGAGTCGCCCGAATCGCATCGATCTGCTGCTGCTCTGACTGACGCTCGAGTCCGCCGAGGCCGGCAAGTAGGCCAACGTCAGCAGCGCCAAGCTGCTGAGTCGCCTGACCGAGAGCACCATACTGCGTGCCAAGAGCACCCATCTGGCTACCAAGGCCGCCAAGGGCCTGTGCTTTAGCCACATCCACGCCCGCTTGCTGAGCAGTGAGTCCTCCTATACCTTGGCCAAGGTTGGCGAACTGCATGCCTGTCTGAGCAAGAGCTTGACTACCAGCTAATTGACGCTGCTGTTGCTGTTCGAAGCCCTGCATGGCTGCCTGTTGAGCTTGCAAGTAGTTCTGAGCATAGTCTTGCATGATGCGCTGCTGCATCAAGTCCTGAACACCGCGCTCAAACTCGGCACGTTGAACCCCCTCTCGAGTGCCTCCAAACGCACCTGCTCCAACAGCCTGAGCCGCCTGTCCCTGACGAGCAATATCTGCCTGACGGCGCATCTCACCTAAAGCATTCCTTGTGACTTCTTGCTGATAAGGATTCATGAATGCTTCAGCTTGTGTGGGTGAATACCCTTGGGCCGAGCCATAAATTCCGCCGACACTTTGACCTAAAATAGGAACCGCGCGTGCAAGCATGTCTTGGGCTGCCTGATATTGGGGAGCCGTCTCAATCGCACCGGCAGCCAAAGCGCCCCGCTGTGTGAGGTCCATGCCTTGACTAACACCCTGAGCCCCTGCTTGGATGTAAGGCTCAAAAGCACCGATGCCCTGCTTAGCAAGGTCAATCGATTGCAGTTCTGTGCCAGAAAGCCCTGCTGCCTCTACGGCAGGAAGAGTCATAGGCTGCTGGTATAGACGCTGTGCCTCCTGTAGAAGACCGAGCTTATACGCTTCGACCTCAGGGGCTTCTCGGACTATTTGACCAGTATAAGTTATATCAGCCATTATGCACGGCCCTCCAGTTTCTTCATGAGCGCGTACATGCGCTTCGCGCCTTTGCGCCGTGATCCGTCGCCCATGTTGCGCACTGCCTTAGCGGTGAAAACAAACTCGCCGTCGCTGAGCATTGCAGGAATATCGTCTGACGTGCCAGTGCCCGGTCCGCTTATATGACCGTTTTTACGTGGGTACTTAGAGCGGTCCGCCTCACCACCTTTGGCCGCACCCATCACTGGCTGTGTCTGCTGTGGCCGGTAGTATTGGAAAGGCGACGTGGTGGAGACAGTGTTAACGCCACCAAAACGTAGGCCATAGAGGTCTGGGCGCTGCTCGAGCAGTTGTTGGCCGGGCGAGATGCCCATTGCCATGCTTTCAAAGCCCGGCGGTACCTGTGGCTCTTCTGCCTTGAATCCACCAGTTGCAGCCAACGTGCCTAAGCCAACTGCGGCTAAAGGCCCGTATTTAGTCAATAGGCCCGGACCCTTGGTAAGTTGAGCAAGCCTGTCGGCAATCATTTGCCCCTGAACTGTGTTAGTCGGGACAGCTTGCAAAGCCTGAACAGACTGCTTTGTTTCTCTTGAGATTTGAGCAAGGGCGTCCCTCGGAGACATTGTATTGGCCGCTTCAATACGACTGGGAAGAATCTTGTCCAGACCACGCTGAACAAGACTTTTAGAGCCTTCCTCGGTTACTGTTTCAATGCCTAACTGCCCCGCTGCAGAGGCCTCTCCGGCGACTCCGCGGCCTGCCTCGTAGAATCTAAATCCATCCGCAGGAGCGGCTGCGACAGGGGACGGCATGTTTGTTAGGGTTGCCGCAAAGGAATCGCCCGGCATTACTGTTTCAATGCCAGTGGCTTGAGGAATCGGTGATCGAGTGATTCCTGCAGCAGTGTCAACAGTAGCCGGGAATGACTGGGCCGTGGTCTCTGCTGCGGTTTCCGTGGCCGCTGTACCGAGATCAGGAAGTGTCTGCTCAGGCGCGCCGAATACCGCTTCTTTAGCTCGAGTTAGCTGTCCACCCACTGTAGTAGGACCAGTGTAGCTCCCTGCTTGGAAAGCTTCTGCTCCACCAAACACACCCGCTCCGGCACCGCCAATCAACCCGCCGATGGCACCTGCTTTCAATGCGTCTTTGAGATTACCACCACCCAAAAGAGTAGAGCCTGCGCTGCCAATAAAGCCCGAGACTGCTGCTACGCCGACTGTTGAGCTCACGCCCAACGCGGTAGCGGCAGCCGGCCCGAGGACAAAGGCAAGCGCCAAAGTGGTGACAATTTTACCAACTTTGCTGCTAGCAAACTTCTTAACTGCCTGACCGACTTTCTTGAGTGCCTTGCCTACACCCTTAAAGAGCTTCTTCAGGAAGAACTCAGGCAGGCCAGTATAGGGGTTGATTGTTCCGCTACCGCCCATCTTTTTCAGGACCATCGCCTCACGCGGGGAGATGTGGGCAAGCATGGTGTCGCCGTAGCGGCCCTGCTGTCGCATAGCCTCGGTAATAGGGCGCAGTGTGGCAACGCCACCATTGGCAAAATTCTGTGGGCCCATGGCCATCTCGGGGCCAGAGCTCGCCATGATCTCGTCAACGGCAAGATTAAGCGCTGAGAAGAACTCAGGGTCAAACTGGGGCGGAAGCAGGTCCTCAGGAATATCCTGAGACATGTACTTCATGCGAAGTTCTTGGTACTTCTCAGGGGAGGCTAGAATTTCATCTACCATCGTGTTGAGGACGTCTAAAACCTCACGAGGGAGCTGCAGGTCGCGCAGCTCAGCCTTAAACTCCGCAACGGCCATAGGGTCCGCTTCAGCCGCGGAGCTCAATACCGTTTCGTTAAATTCTGAAGGGGAAATGTCCTGCCTCATCTGCTCAAACGCAGCAAGGTCCTCAGGTCGCATCTCGGCGGGTTGTTGCATTGGGAGTCCCGCTATTCCTCCCGACATCGCTTCTGCCATGTTTTCGTCCTTAGATTGTTGGGGACCACACAGGGTCGCGCGTCGGGAAAACGCGGAATTACGTCAATTATCAA
>Ga0208644_1001532_pt1 | contig 19221 bp, 12 predicted proteins | sample VirMetDEL_Nov_18_FD_184517 | JGI IMG/M metagenome (GOLD analysis project Ga0208644, IMG submission 184517) | Aqueous microbial communities from the Delaware River and Bay under freshwater to marine salinity gradient to study organic matter... | ecosystem: Environmental > Aquatic > Marine >... | reverse complement strand
TTGTCGGCTAGACATTCTGCTAGGTTCTTCCGAGACTCAACGCTTGTAGCAGATGTTGATTACTCCAATGTTCCAAGAAACTCAGTTATCACTGGCTCAGGCCCAGCTAGCTCTGATGATGCTTTCTCAGAAAAGCCATCCTTCCATAAAATTCACAGAAATAATATACAAAAAGCAAAGGAAGTGGTTGAAACTGTACAAGTCCCCTCTCCACTTAACCTACAAAATGATGATGCGCTTTATGTTAAAGATAAGACAATTTTAGGGCAAACCTTGGCTTCTTCTGGTTCCTCTCAAGTTGAAACTTACCTCACAAGCAGTAGACAAAGCGGTTCTACATTTTCATCTTGGGTGAGGTTCGATGATTCAGTGAATGCCCACGTAATTTTTTCTGTTGGTAGGACCAGTGGCTCACCACCATTTGTTCAACTAGAGAAGGTATATAGAGGATCGCCGCCTGTAGGCCATGCATTAAAGCTTGAAATAGCAATATCGAGATCATTAGGACAGGGTAGCAACATATATGCGGCTATTGAAAACAGCTTAGACGATGGAAAGTTTCATCATATAGCAGTCTCTTATGATACAACACTAACCGCTTCTGGCGTATCATTTTATATTGATGGTGTTAAGAAGACTACAAGCGAAATACAACAACAAGGAACTAGTTTTTGGACTACCAAACAAGGCCCTATCGGATTTAACTTTAGAGGGTTTGGTAACGTAGATGGAACAAGATATTATACTCTATTAGATACTTCTGAAGACACTAATGGGTCAAGCAGCAGACTAACAGGTGCTATAGATCAAACATCAGTGTGGTTGACAAAACTAACTGATTTAGAAGTCGCTTCTTTATATAATGGAAGCAATCCATATAATATAACAAGCTCTAGTGTTTACACCAATAATTCAGCAAGCCTACATGCATGGTGGCAATTTGAATCTTCTATAGACGAGATAGATCTGAGTAACCCAGGGACTTTTGGAAGCACTAATAAAATTATAGATTCTTCAGGCAACAACCACCATCTTTTCCCGATAGCAGCAAGTGGCAGCACCATGGATCTTGAAATTACTGGTAATCTATTCCCAGTACCTTTTTCAGGCGACTCTTCGACCACCCCAGAACAGAGAGTATCTTATATATGTGAACAAAAATATGATAATGCCAATCTACATCATCAAATTCCAAGATCAGATAGGCAATACTCTTGGATAGCACACTCAATAACTCATACTGGCACCTGTGAGCCAAGATATTCTGGATTCATGAAGACAGACAACAAAAACGCCCCATTCTACGAAGTAACTGGAGTAAATTACCCTTTCTTTGATTATGTCTCAAGTTCCCAGACAACTGCCAGCATCTTCCAAAACACAACAAGAATGGATCTTCTGGTCTTAGATAAAACCGGCTCTGAGATGAACACTATTGGCGAGTCAACGATTAGTGCTTCGCTTGTTCCTACATTTAGATATGCTGACAGACTAAACGCGCTTTTGATTCATCGTGGAGACACATATGGCTGGAACTGGAGAGCGTTCCACCAGCAAGATCACCCTGTACTACACAGAGAGCACAAGCAGAACCTTCTCACAGTATTGGACGGAGAAACACTAAGAGAGTTCAACAATCCACCTGTTTCGTTCTGTGGTAAGCCAGTTACAATAAACTATGATGATTTACAAGAACAAAACAATGTAACGATTAAGACTACTTTTAATAATGAAAAGATTTACTTTATGGACAGAAAGCTAAATCAGCTTACTTTCAACAAGCAGGACGATACATATACGACACTTGAGCTTATAGCTGATTCTTTCCCAATTAACTGGGTCTTGTACTCTGAATGTCTGTTCCCATCTGAAAGAAATCTTTTTGGCAACACCAATGTTAGAAGTAGAAACAACTATGCTGTTAATTTCTGGAAAGACAGTAGAGAAGACAGAACAACCTTCTCTCTAGAAAGAACCAGTTTTGATGATATTGCTAGAAGCCAGAGTGTTTGGTTATTAGATGAACCAACAAACTTCCTTACATCTAGTAGAACAGCTATTTCTGGAGCTTCTGGTGGTTACCATTTAGGAACTTACTCTACTGCTGGAGAGTTACAAAATGAATACATCTTTAACCCAGTCGAGACTTCCCTTGGCGATAAAGATAAAATAGAGAAGAGAAGAGTTGGCGCTCACTACAATAGAAAGCACATGCTCAGTTCTCTTCACTCATCAGTCAATAGAACAAATAACGGAACAAATATTCCTGTTCTTGGGCCATTTGCCGACAAGCAAGAAGAGTTCTTGGGCGAGGCAATGTGGCAAGCTGGCGAAGGAGCCTTTGTCAATGAAAACGGAACATTATCTCCTAAGCCGTCGAAACCGTGGTACCAAGAATACTCAGATTATGTTGAAGATATTAACACAATTTCTAAGGACGAGGCAGTAGTAGCTGAATTTAGAATCTCTGAGATGATAAGACAGTACAAGGTAAATGGAGTATTTAGTGACTTCAATACCAACGAGCTATCTGTCAATGGATCTGATGGCGATTCATCTCCCAACTTCTACACGACCTACACTAACTCCGACTTCTTGAGGCATTTTAGTGAGATAAAGGATATAACAGAACTATCAGGGAAAGAAGTAAAACTAAGATGTGAAGCAACAATCAAGTTTATGCCTTACAAGGGTTTCTACCCTGCTCAAAGAACTCTTGATCTATTAACTGAATTTTCAAGATCATACTCTTCTGGACTAACAGTTCAAATTGATGGTCTTGGTTCCACCGGCTCGTCTTATTCAACCGCATTTTCTGACGGCTATGGGGCCGCAGTTTTACCCGTCATTAAACCTTTGTTTGCTCCTGGCGTCATCTATAACTCGATTAAATCAGGAATAGCGGTAGACTATCCGATCATGAACCAGACGAATAAGTACAATTATGCTAACTTTACTTCTTCTGCTGGTGCTTGTGATGAAAACTGGATGATTCTTCCAAATAGAGATGTTAAGTCTGCTGGAGGTGTTGTTACATTTAGACACACAGCCTCTAACATGTGGGATGTCAGAGTTCCATTCGAGGCAGCACTAGAACCTGGAAAATACTTAGATAAAATCCTACTTGTTGATAATGAGCCACATCCTTCGGCATCTGCCACAATGTCGGCTTCATTGGATTCTTCAATGGGCGATGGTATTTATGAGTTGGCAGCTAGAAATTTCTTCGGTGAGTCATCCAAGTTCTTCCTCAGAGACTCAGGATTCTCTAGAGTAGAATCTGGCCTAATTCAAGACGGTTTGGTTTTCAATAGCGGCTCTGTTTTTGGAGCAAGACTTAAGATTAGGAGATCTCATAACGGACAAAGATACTACAACAGAGAAAGAGATTCATTTGGAAAATTTGGCCCTAACTCAGATTACTACACAATGTTCGGAGCGAAGGCATATGCAACATCAAGCTCTGGTCTTAGGGCTGTGTCTGGTTCATACCCACTTCCACAAGATCCAAGAAATGAAGGAAGGCTGTTAGAAACATTTACAATGTATTCAAGACCTAGTGCTTTTGGTCCTGCTGTCTCTGGTAGAACTAAGTATGATGAGGATAAGTATGTAAGTGCCTCGCTTAGTGGAACAATGGATTCCCTTGAGGGGTATAACTGGTCTTTCACACCTCCTTACTATAATGGCGAATGTTGGGTTGACTTTATCTTCAGACCAACACCGGGAACACAGTATTCTTTAGAACAGATACTGTCTGAGATAAAGACTATTCATAGAAGAGTAGATCCTGGCTTTGTAAGTGGTTCTGGCAGTGGCTCAAATACAGTACTAATTCACTCACAGATGAACTTCGGTGCTGCTTATACACCAGATCAGGGGGCTCCTATATACGGCGGATTGGCGATCAACGCCAATGCTATGAAGCTTGACTCTTCTTTAAACTTATTTGGCATTGAGACTGTACCAAAGAAGAGAAAAGATAAGTTTGGCAATACTGTACTAGAAGAGAACCAAACAGCAGGTAAAAAGTGGGTAATCCAACCTAAATGGGAAACTCCGATGCTCAACTTTAATAGGTACACATCAACCACTTCTTCTACGATAACTCCTCTAAAATACACTATACCAGCCAACAACGACAAATCTGTTCCAAGAGGTATGTGGCATCAGTTTGGCGAAATACCTCATGAATCAAGTATCGGCGTTTTCTTGGAAATGGGAGACATTCCAAAGGATTGGTTGAAGTATCACTACGATGTTATCGTCAACGATAGTGAATACAACAATAACGATGTAACTACTGGTAACAACGTTGCCGATGAGATGAAGTCTTTGGCTGATCTGTTTGGCTTTAGTAAAGATACCGATCCAAACACTCAACAGAACAACCAAATCTCGCTATCAACCTCTCCAAATATTGTAAGACTTGGTGAGTTGGCAGACAAGAGAACCATCAACGAAGCAATTATAGCAATTCCATATGTATCTAATGTCAATGAAGAAGATAATAAAGAACAACAAGTCTCTGATTACTACAATAAAAAGTTTATCAGTATATCAAAGGAAAGGTTCAATGCCGCTCTCAAAGAAAGCTCAGGCACAGAAGCTGGTAGTTCCTTAGAAGCTGCTGGAGCCTCTATCAGAAGTATGGTAGAAAAAATGAAGAAATATGTACTACCTCCACAGTTTGACTTTATCAACTTTGACAATATTGATCCAATAGTTATGTATTTCTTTGAGTTCTCGTATGAACTAGACAAAGATGACCTATCTTACATATGGCAGAACTTGGCACCAAGAAACTACACTAGAGTCCAAAAGCAGGTTGCCACTGTTTCTCACGATCTTCTAAATTCAGAACTTCTAGAAGAGAAAAACATTATTGACAATGACAACTTGAGATGGATGGTATTCAAAGTCAAGCAAAAGGCTAAAGGCGACTACTACAAGCTTGTGAAGCCACAAGCAGGTCAAGTGAAACCAGCTTCAGAAACTGACTTGGTAGATACTGATAAAGACTCTAATTACTTAAGATTCAACTGGCCATACGATTATGTTTCAATTGTCGAGACAGCAAAGATGGGTATGGAAGTTCTTTTCAAAGAAGATGAATAATGGAATTTTTAGATAAGAAAGAAAGAGTATTTGACATAGTTCTTTCACAATATGGAAAGCACCTACTGTCTAAAGGAGAGCTTAAGCCTGAGTTTTATGCTTTTTTTGACGACAACATCGTATACGACATAAACTATGCTTCCAGCGGCTCTTCTGAATCACAAAATGCCATTTATGGCCGTGTGAAAGACGAAACTCAGTATTTTACAACAAATCTAAACTTTGCCCCGGCTTTATCTGGCACAGTAACAAATGGTGGTTTAGTTGGAAAATATATTCATAAAGAAGATAAGAGCATCTTTTCTATTGATTCGTTTATAGGTGATTCAGACTATTTCGGTGATCCACAGAAAGCCCCAGCTTGGAATATAAACAACTTAGAAAATTCTTTTACAAGCTTTACTTCTTCATACAATGACATAACATTCAACACACCTCAGCTTAATTGTACTTCTAGAATAACACTCAAGGCAGAGTCACCGGGCAGCCAGCCGATTTCTCCAGCAGATTTAAGAGTGAATACTTCAACTCAAAGATTTTCTGATGATAAAATCATTACTTTTTCTCCAAACCAAACTTTATTTTTTGTTGAAGAGCAGAATACAGAAAATTATCGTAAGAATTTTGACTTAGAAGTTTACATGTATCTTGGTGATAAGACTGATGAAAACAATCTCAAAAGACTATCTTTTGGCGTAAATAGAACAAGCCTTGTCGATGGTTATTTAGTTGAACAACCTTCTTTGGAAAGTAGAGTATTCACTGACTCAAATGTTGAATTCTTTTTTGATATAAAATACGATTCTGAAATTGACATTGAAACAGTGTGTAAGCACGTTAATCTTTTAAATAAAGAGAACATAAGTGCTATACTAGATTATGATTGCTCTATATTAGATTTAGATGAGCAGCAAGATGGGGTCATATTTTATGATATTTATGGCAGCAAGGTGGAGGATGATATATGTCAAGATTAGGCAATAACGAAAATTCAATTGATGAGATTGGCGAATACTATCCAAAATTTCATATGAAGCTCATTCAGTTAAAAGAAGAAGAGTTGGTTGTAACAGGTTGCCTATTTTCAACCTTAGAACCAAGTGATTATAATACATTTTCTACTTTCGCCGCTCTTGGCTTCTATGCCACAAATGACAGCCTACTGAAAGTTAGAGAGTTTGGCGGCCAAAAAGCGATAAGATATTTCACTATATCTGATTTGGATTTGTATAACGATACAGGCACCCTCGACCAAAATGGCGACAAGATATACAAATATGAAGCAACTTACACAATTACATATGAACAGTTACAAGTAACAAAAGAGGAGCTTTCCCTCAGTTCATGGACGCTTGCTGCTTTTGTCAATTGTAGCTTTTTTACTCTTGGATTCTCTTTGGATGAAATCCTTTCTGGTGAAAAAAACTTCTTATCATACGAAAAGATAACTGTTGAACCAGATAGTGATTCAGTGGGTTTTACACTACCTTCACCAAATCAAGAAATCTACATTGATAATACTGGGTTGATATATAAGAAAGAGGTACTATTCTCTTTATCTGCCAAGCCATACAAAACAGACAAGATCACAAGCAAAGAGATTCTTGATGAAGTAACTGGCACCATAGCCTCGCTAAGCCTTACATCTCTTGAAGCTATATTCAAAGGCAACAGCTTAATAGAAAAGATTACAAACTCAAATGAGAGAATAATAATAGATCTTAATACTGCTATTTCTGAAATAGACAGTGTTAACTGCTCGCCCGAGACCCTATCGCTAATTCAAGCTTTAGAACCACTACCACCACAGTTTAACTCAACATTAATATCTTCTGGTCTTTTAGAGAGAAAAAAGTATAAAAAGATCAGAGTCATGGATTTATCTGAAGTTAATCTACTAGACTTCTTCTCCATATCGGCTGACTTAACGACTAGTCCCGTAGCAAGCAGCAGGCGCTATGCTAGGCCTTTCCCTCATCCAACCAATACTGCTCGACAGTTGGGATATACAGGCTATTATTCAAATGATCGACAAGAGCTTATAAACCCAGCACAGGTTTTCTATGGACAATTTATTTTAGATTATAGGTTCCTGCTGAGAACTTACTCCAAGATGTATAGAAAATTTAATACAGATGTTCTAATGAATATGTTTGGTTCTCCAATAATTAAAATGTTTTTTAGGCCTAAACGAGTAGAGGTTTCAGTTAAAAACTCTATTACCTCGCCAGATTACAGTCTTTCTTGTACAACAGACTTTAGCTATCCCTTAGTAAGCGGCAAAAGAGTAGTACAAGCCGTAAACAGCCCAGACCATTTAACCGATAGAGAATACACTATTCAAGGAATAACATATAAAACTGAGGTTAACTTGGCCGATCCCGAAGTAGGCAATCTTGTGGTTGACGATGAAGGTGTACTAAAATATAAAAATCTTAGTAAATACGATTTCTTGTTTTTTGATTATCAATTAGTTAAATCAGGTCCTGCTTATGCTTGGCCTACTAAGACAGAAATAAAAGTAACATTTTCTGATCAGACAGAAAGAATATTTTTTAAGTTAGTAAAGCCAGTTGTCGAGAAATTAAGGTCAGATATTCATGAATATTATGAGTATGTTGTTACGGCCTGTAACTTAGTGCCTCCAGAACAGTCTGTTGATCCAAAAGCAGTCATTGAAATAAGAAATCATTTCTCTTCGAATCCATTATGGATAAAAATTCCTATAATGATCGAAATGCTTAGAAACTTATTTTCCAAAGATGATGATGGGAATGTAGGCGATCTGAGTGCCTACTTAGCTTTTGATAATGTAGTTATAAAACCAGAAGCCTTAAGTAACGTACAGTCTAATTTTGAAACAAACTCATTTGCTTTTGATGAAAACACTATATTATATTCTTTGTTTTTAACGCCCGAGGTGACAACTCTAGATAGATTAGATTCTATTAAGACTCTCGTTGAAGATTTATGTTCTAAAATCTTATCATTCGAAGCTCACATAGAAGAAGATGATGAGGTTGAAAAGACTGTTAGCCTTACTGTAACCAACAATAATGTTATTTACCTTCTTGATGAGGTTGATAGTGCGGTAGAAGTAGAGGTAGAAGAGCCAGAAACTGGGGGTACATCTGGTGGAGGAGGGACGATACCCTCAGCCATTCCAGGTTCAGTTGATAGAACAAGAGAATTTCAAGTGACAAGAGATAGATTTGGAACTGCCGAGATAGAAGAGGAGACATTTTAATGCCTAGAAAGACAAATAAAAAGATTACAAGAACAAGCACCCTTCCTCAACAATCTGTGCCAAGCACCCAAACCAAAGCACTTAAAAGCAGTTCTCCCAATAGAAGAGCAACAAGCCAAAATGCTCTTTCTAGTATTTCTGTCTCTATAGAACCCAAGACAATGAAAAAAGATTATTCTTTTAAAATGGAGCAAAACTCACAAATAGAGATAGAAAACGCTAACGTACAAAAAGACCTATCAAATATTGAAAATGAATACGACGAGCCTCATGATAAATTTCCTAGACAAGAAGATTTCTTTTACCAACCTGACGAATACGATAATTCTTTCTTAAGAAATGAGAGAGAGGAACAACAAAAAAATAACTCAACAAATCTATCGAATGTATTATTTAATAATGATAACTCAAAACGACTAAAGCAGGTTAAAGATAATGGCTGACTATATTGATGAAATACAGGATTCTGTTCCAAGGTCCACAAGATTTTTTCGTGCTTATGATGAGACACGTCTGCCAACAAACAGCAGTTTACAAATCACCACAGTTACAGATGACAAAGTTGATTTTCTTTATAATGGTGAATTAAACGAAGATTCCGACACGGTTCGTAATTTATTTTTTGTTTCAAATACAAAGGTATATTCTCTTCAGGGCCAGGAAACTGATTTACCCGATCAAAAGAGAACTGTAGGTATCTTTGGTGACACCAGAAGAATGCCTACTGATTATGATCAAAGAACAACTCGTACTGAGTTTCTTAATTTTTTCCCTGGTTATTTTACTGATGGTGGTACTGAGCCAACGGACAGTAGCTTTATTTTGGAGTCTTCTGATTTTGAACGCTTACTTAATAAACTAACAGATTCTATTTCCTCTGTTATTGATTATGGAGCAATTTCGATTCAATCTACAGAAAACGCTGTACCTGCGGAAGTGAAGAACTCAGACACTGTATTTACAAAATTTAAAAAATTCAACAAAAGTGAAGCAGGAGCTATAACAGTTAGCTTTACAGGAACAGGGCCTTCATGACACTTAAAAAAGTATTAACTATCGCTGATTCCTCTATCTTTTCTGGTTCTACAGATAAACTTAGAAATCTTTCCAAACATTTCTTGACTATTGGCGCTGATTCAATCAATGTGGGCGAATCAAATTTCACAGACTTGACGGGAAGTAGGAAGGATGACTCACTATATTTCTTTGTACAAACAGGTGCCAATGAAGGTGATTTTGAAGACGATACAGATTGGCAAAGGTATCTCTTAGGTGGCACATATAAATCAAAAACTTATCCCGGTATTTTTGACTTCAATAAGCATTATGACCACAGCACTAAAATCAATTTACCTGTTTCAAGACAAGACATTGAAACGACAGAAGAAGATTATTTTGAAAAATATCTGGCCGCTTACGATATCACTGACCCTGAATATCTAGAAATAGCAAGACAAAGAATAAGGTCTCAATACGAAGAGAATATTTTTGCTATCCCGATGTACAACGAGTATTACGAAAAATACCAGAACTATGCCTCAACTGTTGAATCTGAAAGATTACTACCAAACTTTTATTCACTTTATTTGCCTCAATTTGAGGGGATAGAAAACTATCTTGAAGAATTTATGATTAGCCTTGTTTCGCTAGAAGGTACAAAGAGCGATATAGAGAGCATTTTCCCTGATGGTAGAGAGGAATACCTGAACTTTGATTATATCAATCACCAGTTTTCAGACGATATCAAAATACAAGTTGCTAAGCTAGAAAACATATTCTTTACTAATGAGTTTCTTGAGATCGTAGATACTATAAATGATACAACCTACTCAACTGTTAATCCTGATACTCTTGATGACAGTAAGAAATCTTATGAGTTTCTTCCAATGTGTGTTCATCTAAAGGTGGAAGATGTTAGCGATAATGAGCCAATCTTTAAAGAATTTTTACAACAAAATGAACTACAAGAAAGCGGACTACAAGAAAAGTTTTTAATTACATTAAAAGATAAGTTTATAGATCAGCGAGACACACTAGAGAAATTAGATTTTTCTGTACAAACGGTTCTAGAAGGCGGCGTATCTAGCCTAGAACAAGATGTAGAGCTTTCATGTATTGATATTGAAGATATGTTTGAAACAATGCTAACTAACTACAAGTACCCAGACAGAGATTTTACAGTTATAGGCGATAATCAACATAAAAGAGAAAAGCTTACTGATGAGACAGGCAAGTATAGATTTTTAAATTCTATACTCGTTGACCTTTGCTATAAAGGCTTTAAAGGTTATAAAGAGGACACGATATCTCCTTTGAAAAATAGCTTTAATGATATTTTCTACAAGAATTTATTAATAAATCATAATGAGGTATTAGGCTATAGAATTTCAAAATATGTTGTCAATGGAACAAACGAAGAACTAGTGACAAATTTTTGGTTTTTAGATAGACAAAAGGCCATTAACTACTTTGATTCACAAGTTAAATATAACAAAACATATACATATAAGTTTTTTCAATATGCCATGATAGGTGGTTTTTCTCACGAAATAGAATCAGCATTTGGTACCGATTACTTCAATGAAATTGATGGAGTATATTGTCTGACTCGAAAAGACTTAATTACCGGAAACCCAGTCGAACAAAAGATAGAAACTACAAATAGATATCAAGGTAGTGCCACGGTTAAGGTCAATAGATCTATTAAAATTGTTGAAATACCTTTACATGAAAAGAGCGTTTCTGTCCAAGAACACCCCGCCAACATGCTTAAGCCAACCGTTTCACATATACAAAACAATGAAAACAAAATATCATTTTTTGTAAATTATGAGATTTTCTCTTCTAGAACAAAGACTTATCCTAGAGTTTTAACAGCCGACGAGGAAAGCTATAGAGATAGATACTTCAATTCATACGGGTTTCAATCAACAGATAAGCTGCCATTTCAGTCTAGGTCAGCCCCAAGATATGTCGAAGTATTCCGCTTGACTAAGATGCCAACTTCATATGACGATTTCTCAGGTAATATTGTTAGAAGAATAGACTTGAAGTTTAATAAAAACAATCCTCCTGTTCGTACATTTGAGTTCTTTGAGAGGCTTAACACTAACAGAAAATATTATTATACGATGAGAGTTTTAAACGAAAACTTTGTTAATGGGTACTTATCACCTATTTATGAAGTTGAGTTGGTAGATGATGGCGGGTATATTTATTCAAAGATTGAATCTTATTTTGAAAATACTTTGCCTAGCCAGTCGGTACAGATGCCAAATGAAACATTTGGAAACTTCCTGCTGATAAGACCAACAGAAAACAACTTTTCTTTAGACACTGGTAATGTTGATTTTTCTGATAAAGCTGTTAATCAGCTAACAAATGTCAAAGTTGGAGACGGCTCAGAAAACAATGTTTGGGGCAATAAGTTTAAATTTAGGCTTATTTCTCGTAAAACCGGAAGAAAAATTGATCTGAATATAGACTACAAAATAGATTCATAAACATTTAAATTACTATTTATACTGGAGACAAGAAAATATGGGATTTTTAGATAACTCAGGCGACATCATACTAGATGCTGTCTTGACAGATGTAGGCAGAAAGAGACTTTCAGAAGGAAACTTTAGGATTTCCAAATTTGCAATTGGCGATGACGAGATTGATTACCAGTTGTTCGACCCAGACCATGTGTCAGGAAGCGCCTACTTCGACCTTGAGATTTTACAATCACCTGTCCTTGAAGCAGGGACAAAGAATCTTTCTAGTATTAACTATGGCCTTTACAGCTTAAACAGAAATGATTTACTTTATCTACCAATCTTGGCTTTAAATACCAAAATACAATCGGTATCAAAAAAGTCTGGTAGCATATTCATCTTACCAGCTAATTCGACCACTTACAACCTTCTTATAAACTCTTCTACATTGAATGATAATCAAGTATTATTCTCAGAAGATAATACAATAAGCAATAAGATTCTTTTAGAGACGGGCCTTGATACCTCGGGCCAGATTTTAGGAACATCAGAAAATCAGAGAGTCTATCTGCTAAATACTGATTTATCTGACACAACCTTCACTGTAAGATTTGATAATAAATTTGTAGCGAGTATTCTCTCTACCAATGGAGCACAGACAGCAGAGCTTAAATTGGATGATACAGGCGACGGAAGAAGTCTAAATTCTCCAACTCTTGATTTTAACCTTCTTGGGGCATCTGATGATCCCGATTTGGTTGATTATAGTCTATCTACCGCAACTGGAATTCCTAATAATATTTATCACCTTTCTTCTGATACTGCTGACACTGACAGGTCTCAGATTAATGGACCAAGGGCTACCGCTCTTTCGCTTTTACCGGCAGCTAGGAACGATATTGATTACACCAATTATGGTAAGACTGGACAAACCATGTTTGGTATTAGCTCAGGTACCGCCACATTTAAATATGTAGACACAACCGTCTATGTCCAAGGCACAAACACAGGTGTCAATCTACAACTACCAATAAGAATAGTTGAAAAAGAATAAGGAAATAAAATGCCAATCTATTACGAATCAATAAACAGAGAAACAGATGTATCTGTAACTAAAACTCTACTACATGAAGTCATCCCTCTTACGGGCACTATCGTTAGTGGAACCTATAGTGATGCCAATATCAAGAACTATAGTCATGAGATGTTTCAATCTGTTTACGACTATCCTTATTTAAGCTCTTCTGCCAACCATATTCTTGACCTTTCTTTTGGTTATGACGAAAGCTCTGCCCTATCCAGTTCATCTGGAGCGACCCAGAGAAGTAAGAAGATCAACATCTACAACCAGATGTCCCAGGTTCTTCTTGGCTATACAGGTTCAAACAATCAGGTAAGAAAGTTTGAAAGCGATTTGATTCTCGATGGGGTTGGCAGCATGTTGGATGTTGTATTCATAAACCTATCCAGATTGGTTACCAAAGACGAAGTTAAAAAAGGCTCCGTCACTCTTACTGTAGGGACTGGTTCTTGGGCTTCTCCATTCTCTGGCACCAAGACCTTCACAGATACCAGCGCGGCAAGCGCAGGAAACACATCAACAACACTATCAGGCGAATATGGCCTACTAAGCTCTTCTGCTGATGGAGTTGGTGGAATTGTGTTCTATCAAGCCGGTATTGCTGTTTTGACTTCATCTGTCTTCTCTGGTGTAACTGACTTCTTTAGCTCTTCTGCTGGTACAAGCTCTTTTGCTGAAACCCTAGTTAGTAGTTCTATCACTGCTTCTTGTGATGCCTTCAGGCACAGATTACAGAATCTTCAGTTTAACAACACTACTGAGATTAACTCTAATATCTATTTCTGTAGAATGGCACATAACAAATTTAACTATTCCTCGAACCCGACCTACCTAAGCTCAAGTAAGATTTATGTTAAGAATAATAGAATTGACAATCCTCCTATAACTTATGTAACAACCATCGGTCTTTATAACGAAAGAAATGAGCTATTAGCTGTTGCTAAGCTATCTGAACCGCTTCGTAAAGACCCATCCAACGAACTTACTTTAAGAGTCAGGCTAGATTTCTAAGGAGAGAGAATGTCTCTTAAGAAGTTTGGAGAAACAGACTTAAAGATAAATACAATCAGAGCCTTTCCTTCGTTCAATTATTTTATTTATGAAGGAAAGGTGTATATCAATAATAAGTCGGTCATATCTGGTTCAAATTCAACAAATATATTGAATGTTCCTGATGGATACGTTTCTCTATATGAGAAAAACATTGATAGAAAAGATGGGGTCTCTGACTTTATTAAACCATTTGTAACGAAAGGCAGTAATACTCAGGCCTTTGGCTCTTCAGCGGGCATCACTCTTCCCTATACTCTCAATCATGGCCAGGAAGCCTATGGAAGTTATCCTTTATCTTCTTCAATTACAAGAGAGTATGTAACTTCTTCGGCCAACCTACACTATAGATCTTTAAAAAACACACTAAACTTTTATGGCATAAAGAGCAATCACTATCTTGTTAACTTTACTGATGGTTCTGTGTCTTGGGACAAGGATTCTCAAAACTTAAACTTGATATCAATCCCTAATATACTATATGGAAGTTCAGTCAAACCTGGCTCAGTAGTAATGAAAAGCTACTATACTGGTTCTTTGGTTGGAGAGCTTAGAGATACACAACATAACGGCGTCCTGTTTGAAACAACAGGCTCAAACTCTGGCTCTGTGGCTGGCGTTATTCTATATGAATTGGGTATCGCTGTTCTCACGGGCTCTTGGAATCTTACCTCACAAGCTGTACATGTACTTGCTGATGGCTCTACAGATAACTTAAAGTGGATACATTATGGAGCAGGCATGAACGACGGCGTGACTACGGGAAGCGCTGGTGCCAGTTTTTCATCTGCTTCCTTCGCTCTTGACTATCAAGGTACAACCGAAACTCAGAATGTTCTTATGTTAGCTCATGCTAAAAGAGGAAAAGTAAATTATTCAAATAATCCTACATTCTTAGAGTATGGACAGCAAAAAGTGCTTTTAACATCTTCAGCACAGTATAGAGAGAATCCTAGCCAAAATATAAAAAATATTGTATCATCGAGTTTCTCGAACTATTCGGCATCTTTCGAAAGACAAGTATTTATCTCAAGAGTAGCAATTTACGATAAAGACAGAAAACTCGTTGGCGTAGCAACCTTGGCCAGCCCATATCTAAAAAAAGAAGATGAATCAATAACATTTAAATTAAAGCTGGATATCTAATGTTTCCTATAATAATCGTTTCACCAAAATTTACCAAGCTTATGTCAATCTTTATTGATGTCTATGCTATTACTATCTTCCCTTTTATCATATCAAAAGAAAAGATGGATAAAGTCACCCTTAATCACGAAAAGATTCACATTCAACAGCAAAAGGAAATGCTTGTTATTTTCTTTTATCTGTTTTATGCCTACTTCTTTGTAAGAAATTATTTAATCTATAAAGATACACATGTTGCCTATATGCTGATACCATTTGAGAAAGAAGCTCGTCTTAATCATAATAATCAAAATTATCTAGAGAAAAGACAGTTCTACTCATGGATTAATTATATAGAATGATATTAGGAATTGATGTATCGACAAGTATTATAGGGTTTTCGATTGTCGATCACGATAGTAACTTACTACATTATAGCAATGTAGACTTAAGAAAGCATAAAGACTTTTTTGTTAAATCTATACTGGCCAAAGAACACCTATTAGACCTGTATGAGAAATGGGATGTAACAGAGGTGTATATTGAGAAGCCATTTGAGTTCTTCAATTCTGGGGGCTCTACCGCTGCCACAATGGCTAAACTACAAAAGTTTAATGGTGTGGTCTCATGGATTTCGTTTGAGGTCTTTCAGGTTAAGCCAGAATACCTCACCGCCAATCAAGCAAGAAAATTAGTTGGTATTAAAGTACCAAGAGGCCAAAAAGCTAAGAAAATTGTTATGGACCACTTGATAACAAATGAGCCTGAATTTATTGTCGAATGGACCAATAAAGGCAATCCTAAGCCTTGTTACTTTGATATGGCTGATGCTATTGTGGTTGCCAAGGCTGGAGCAGAAAACGAGAAGAACAAGCTTGACTCAGAGAAGTGAGCCTGATAAGCTGTTGGCATGGATAGACCTTCAGCCGTAAAAATCTTACATAATGTCTTTGGAAGCTATAGAGTTCAAGGCTCAGAGCTTATGTTTGTATGCCCTGCTTGTGAGCATCATAAGCACAAGCTTTCTTTCAACATTGACAGAAATGTATTTAAATGCTGGATTTGTGATTATAGAGGCAAGTCTATACGAAGGGCTGTCCGTAGGTTTGGCTCATTCTCTGACCTGATAGAATGGGACAGAATATCTGGTAAGCCTGATATTACTCAGTTCGATTTCCTATTCACAGAAATAGAAGAAGAGAAGGTAACAGTAGAGTTGCCAAAAGAGTTTAAAACTCTGGCAACAAGAAAGCCCTCTATTGTTGACAAAGAGCCAATAAACTATCTACTCGCCAGAGGCCTGACTAAGGAAGACATAATCAGATGGAAGATAGGTTACTGTAACTCTGGTCCGTATAAAAATAGAATTATTATTCCGTCATTTGATGACGAAGGAGATTTAAATTACTTTATTAGCAGAACTTATCGGGGAGATTATTACAAATACAAAAACCCGAGAGCAAATAAAAACGTCGTTTTTAATGAACTATTCGTTGATTGGGATAAAGATCTCACAATTGTCGAAGGGGTATTTGATGCTATTGTGGCAGGAAACTCTGTCCCTATCCTTGGCTCTACTTTGTCTAATGACTCAAGATTGATTCAAAAGATTGTACTAAATGACACACCAGTGTTTATTGCCCTTGATGAAGATGCGAGAGATAAAGAAAACAAACTAATTAGAACTCTACTTAAGTATGATATTGAGCTTTACAAGATAGATACTTCTGGTATTGAAGATATAGGCTCAATCTCAAAACAAGAGTTTGAAAGAAGGAAGAAGACAGCAGTAAGAGTAGATAATACTGACTATTTACTTTTAGATTTGTTGGCGGCAATATAATGAAAAATATCACTATCACTAAAAGACAATTGATGGCAATTATCCAAGAAGAAATAGCAAGAGAATTGTCAGGTCAAGTGCTCACCGAAGAGCAACTAAATGAAGGAATCAAAGACTGGTTTAAGAGAAATAAATTCCCAGCAGCCCTTTTAGGCTTAGGAATGGCAATTCTTGGTCCTGTTTATAAAGTATCTAATGACGCTCAAGAAAAGCAAAGAGCAGAAAATATAACACTAGCTTTTGAGAATATGCTCGAATCTAGTAAAAAAGTAGAAACTCAGAAAGACTTCAGAGCTTATTTGAACAACAATTCTGCTTTTAGGTGGGGCAAGGGTGGCGAAAAGATGATGATAGACAGAAGCGCCTACACAGTAAACAAAAATGGAGAAAAAGTAACACAACCTGTTGCTGTTATGCCTTTAAGTTTTACAATTGCTGTAATTGCTTATATGGATAAAGAAAATGGAAACCCACCAAGGTTTGGAGTACCAAATAAGGTAATCAAATTAAGCTCTACCCCAACAGCTAGTCCTGAACAGGCAACTAGTAATAAAGAACAATTTTTTAATCAGTTTAACCTTGATTATGTTGATGTGTTTGACACAGTTGGAGGCCTTATAGATAGACTTCCAACTGATGTGGATGCTGAAGGAAGAAAGTATCCTGTTGTAATGGTTGACCCTGGATTTGTTATGAACACCTTGTCCTCAGATTATGTTTTGCCCGAAAACCAAAAAACATTTGAAGAATATTATAACTGGGTTTATTTTAGTCAATATTTAAGTATTGAAGATGTCCAAGTTATTTCAGCAGGAATAGATTCCGATTCTCCTGAGCAAATGAGACACATAGAAGACTTATTTAGAAAAGCAAAACCAGAGCTAGCCAAATTAGAAAGGCAAGTTGGTGCCTTGACACAAGACTAGAACAGGATACAATAGAGCCATGGAGAGAACAATGAACCTCGTTTGGCTTATGACTGACACGGCTGCTAAGGCAGCAATGATTATTTTTTGGTACTTGATTGGCACAGCCATCATTACCCCTGTTTACACTTACTTTGGTGTTCTATGAATATTGCTCATATTGCTGATACTCATATTAGAAATCTTCGTTATCATAGCGATTATACAAAAGTCTTTAATTCTTTGTTTAAGATGCTAAAGCAAGATGATCCAGATATCATTGTTCATTGTGGCGATATCGGACACACAAAAACTCAGATTTCTCCTGAGTTCGTTGAGATGACAAGCTGGTTTCTTTCCAGCTTGTCTGATATTGCCCCTTTGTATATTATTCTTGGGAACCATGATGGCAACCTAAAGAATAAAAACAGGCAAGATGCTATCACTCCAATTGTAGATGCTCTTGGTAAAGACAATATCTTTTTGCTAAAAAACTCTGGTGAAGTTGAAGTAAATGACGAAGTGACTTTCAATGTTCTCTCTGTGTTTGATCGAGAGAACTGGGTCAAGCCGTCTAATCTAGAAAAGATTAATATTGCTCTATATCATGGAACAATAGCTGGAGCTTCAACTGATTTAGGTTATGTCCTACAAGATGGACAGGACCCTATTGATATCTTTAAAGACCACGACTTTGCTATGCTTGGAGATATTCACAAGCAGCAGGCCTTAGATCCCGAAGAAAGGGTTTGGTATTGTGGCTCTACAATTCAGCAGAACCACGGAGAAGGTAAGTATAAAGGATATCTTTATTGGGAGATTGAGTCAAAAGACAAATGGAATGTCCACCCTGTTGACATTTACAATCATCATACATTTGAAACAATCCATATTGATAAGGAAGGCGAGATTGTAGAAACCATGGAGCTAGATGGCAAGAGGGTCAGGGTAATTGATACTCATGGTCACCCTAAACATATAATAAGAGAAATCTTATCAAATATTAGGGCAAACAAGCCAAAATCAGTAAAATTCATAGCTAAAAAAGCTGAAAACAAACACAAAAGTGTTGAAAATAAGGCCGTAAATATACGAGATACAGGGGTACAGAGGGCTCTTTTGGCCTCGTTTTTGTCTGCTAAAGGCCTTTCCAGTGACCAATTTAGTGAAATTTATGAGCTAAATGACGAAATAAATACAAATCTTGATGATAGTCACCTCGCTAGAAACACTACTTGGTCAATAAAAAGCTTCAAGTGGGCTGGCCTGTTCAACTACCAAGAAGAATCAAACCTAAAGTTCTCAGATTATCGAGGGCTTGTTGGTATTTTTGGTAAAAACTTTACTGGTAAGTCGTCTGTGATTGACTCTAT
>Ga0208644_1001530_pt1 | contig 19224 bp, 22 predicted proteins | sample VirMetDEL_Nov_18_FD_184517 | JGI IMG/M metagenome (GOLD analysis project Ga0208644, IMG submission 184517) | Aqueous microbial communities from the Delaware River and Bay under freshwater to marine salinity gradient to study organic matter... | ecosystem: Environmental > Aquatic > Marine >... | reverse complement strand
AGGATAAACCTCGTCTGGGATACCTCCAAACTTTAGGCGATAGTATTCCTCATTATACGGATCGTATGTCAGGCTGTCTTTTAGTGCATCAGGTAGAGCATCAACATCCTCGAGTTCTTTAACAGTCCCCTTAAACATATTGAGTAAATCACTTTCGCTTATCTCTTGAAACTCAGGCTTATCATACTCGCACATTTCATCAAAATACATTATCTCATCTCCAGAAGTATAGCATCTAATTCTCTCAGACTTCACAATCTCATTTCCGTTAAGTTCAACATAAGTCCCTTCTTCGATTAGTCTTCCCATCCTTTTTATTATAGAAAGAAAATAAATAATCTTTCTATAATGTAATATGGCACAATACAGTTCTGACAGCTCTTGCTCAAGTGATAGTGAATCTGACATCGAGATTGAAGCCGTAATGAAGAAATTGCCTAAAGCCCCAGTGCCGGAGGTTAAGGCAAAAAGAGCTTATGTTAAAAAGCCCATGAGTGAAGAAGCGAAAAAGACCCTCGTTGACAAGTTGGCTAAAGCCAGGGCTGCTAAGAAAGCCATAGCAGATTCCAAAAAGCAGGCAGCGGCGCAGGAGGCCGCGGAGCTTGTTGAACTGAAAAAGCTCAAGCGTGAGGGGAAACTTAAAGTCAAGGCAAAGCCAGTGCCTATCGATATACCAAAGAAGGAGAAGAAAACTCGTGTGGTTGAAGTCCATAACCATTACCATAACACACCTAAGGAAGAGACCGAACCTAAACCAGCTAAAGTTAAAAAAGAACAGGCAACACCTAAACCGCCTAAACCAGTTCAAAACAAAATAATTTTTGCTTAATGTTATATATGAGTTGGACGACAGATATTGAGACGATACTTAATGACTTGAGAGAGAATAGTGTTTATCTAGCAAACTTTCATAAGAGTAATTTCTTTTATTATAAGCGTGTTGCTACTTATTTTAAATTGCCTACTATCCTAGTCAGTGCAGTCGCAAGCGTCGCCAGTGTAGGGCTGACGAATTATGTAGCACAGCAACACATCTCGGCTCTTACCTGTCTTATGTCCTTGTTCGTTGGAATACTTAATAGCTTCGAGTTATATCTACGTATTCAGGATAATCTCGAAATAGAATTGACGACCAGTAAGAGCTATTATGCCTTATCGATTGACCTACATAAACTCTTGAATTTATCTCAAATAAATCGTGAAGGTGATCCTATCCATGTACTTAATGAGTATTACAAACGCTATGAAGATTTAGTTCAAGAAAGTAATTTGTTAAACGCATCCTATCCAGATAAGCTCAGCAAACTCCCTAAGGTTCGTAGCATGTTCCGTCCAGCCAAGAGAGAAACACCTAAATCTAAAATGAGCAGTTCAAGTAGTAGTTCCAGTAGTTCGATAAACAGCAACCCATTGGATGAAGAGCAAGGGTCCCCCCTTGCCGATTTGTGACAAACATATAATCAACATATTTTATTTATATATTCACTATAAATATATATAAAAGACTTAAAATACTATGATAATTTAAATTATACTCATTTCTATATGTTTTATACTTATATTTATAGTGAAGATATATATAAAATATGTTTATTATAAGTCCTCAAAGGCAAAGGGTCCCCTCTACGAGGTCTACCAATTTAAAGGGGAATCTGCATCCTGTAGTCTGGAGGAATCGCTCCTGTCTTGGGGTATGATACCTTAAGCATCACGGTATAATTCTCAACAGCGTACGCATTGCCCACCTGCTCACGTTCGCCATTCTCATCTACTACATAAAATGTAAGCTCTCGTGCGTTACCAAACATTACTTTGGGCGGAGCGCCAAGCATTGTATACACAAAATGTGATGCCCCAATGGATGCGTTAAATGGAGCAACGGCAAGGGCTGTCCCTTTGTTATCATGTCCGAGATAATTCTGACCTATCTCTTCTACTTTAAGTGTGTAATGATTATAAGCATTAGAGGCAGTTCGAATTGAGAATGACAACACCTCAACAAGAGCATAAGGCACTCTGTCTGTGCTGTAGTTCAATACAACTTTTAAAGCATAACGGTCAGTGGTAACCATAGGGGTTTCCTCAACAACATTAACATATACGTATTGGTCGGTATACTCCATATACAATATAGCAACATTTTAATTACTAAAGTTCGGTGATTATCTCATGCTCCGCATTAATATTATAAAATCCTCGAATCGTGGCTATACTGGTGCCGCGAGATTTAGACAGCTCATTAATGCGTACAGTGTCCTTCTTATCATAAGCATCATCAATTAACATCTTGAATACTTTTGACTCTGTCATTCCGCCAATGAGAAGTTTGCGAATTGCGTTGCTCAGTTGTCCCTCTGCGAAGAGTGGGCCGACACCTTGTTTCTTTACTGCCTTTACAAACTCGTTGTCAGTAATCTCGTGGGTTTGTACACCAAATGTCTTGCGTGTTTTATAACTGTTTCTAATCCACGTTACCTTACCTTTAGAGAGAATTAAATAGTTCTTATCTGGGTTGATTGCGTCCTTTTTGGATTTAACAATTATTACATTACAATCTGCGTTGCGGACCCCATATTGAGACATCATATATCCAACGATGAACTTTGCAAAGTGTCCATCCTCGAATGCTTTCATTAGTTGAGAATTGAATTCTGGAAGTGTCATCAGGTCTTCCTTCAACGAATTCATTTTGCCTACTTGATTGACTAGTCGTTCTTTTGATAGATCACTCCGGTATTCTTTTAGTTTAATAGTAGGCAATTCTTTAATCGTCCTTAGTACGATAATCAGATTTAGCAAATCAAGTCTCGTTGAAGCCTTGGTGAGTCCATGCTCTGTGAAGAATTCCTTAATGTATGCGAGGCGTTCATTCTTGGTCATCGGCATTTTGAATTTAAGTTTTTGAAGTCGTTTAATAATACTGAGGTATACCTTCTTTGTCTTGGGTGAAAATTCCTTAAGTTCCAATGTTTCTTCCATTGTATATATTAACAATATATAATAATATTTTAAATACTAAACGCATTAAATTCGTTTGATAGTCAAGGTCGCTCCGTTGAATAGCTGTAGTCCGCTAAAATCAGATGTGAAATTACTATTTTGTGCCTTCGCCACCGAACAGAAAATATCAATTTTATCACCAGCCATTAATGGAGTGCAATGGTCTGTAATAACGCTTGTAGCATACCTCGCATAATTTTGGTGACGAGAATAAGAATACGCTTGAGGATAACCCATAAACCACGAACCGTTTACCCTTAATCTTATTCTAAAATTAACTCGGTCTGAATAATTGTTATTGAAAACATTTACTGCTGCCGATATACAATAACTACCTGATTGATTAACAGTGATTTCTCCAGTTGCTGGATTTGCCAAGTAAAGACCTACCCCTGAATTATATTTTATCGTATCGTAAATTATTGTAGTTCCTACTACTGCTCCTGGTGATACGGTAGTCGTTAATGATAAAGATAATATTTGTTGTGCTGATTTAATAGTAGTAACCCCAGCAGTTGTTGTTAAACCCATATTTAAACCAGCAGTTAAATTAGGTGATAGGTCGGCAGTGATGCTTGTTGCTGTTATATCACCACTAACAGAGAGATTTTGAATGGATAAATTTGTTGTTGCTGTTACGGTGTTATTTTCAGGTTGTAATAAAAACCCAAAAAACATCGCCGCTGTTGGTCTCATATCCACGGAAAAAGAACCACTAATTGACCTGACATAAAATAAATCTCCAGCGTCAGCGTAAAGAGTTATTGACATACCTTCGCCGTTTCCAGTATAATTACCATTAATCATATATATTGAACCGTTACGATAAATTGCTACTAATGCGTTTGTGGTGGAAGTTGTTCTCTGTCGTAATGTGTAACCAAAATACCAATATCCTGATACAGGGACGGTATAAGTTGCTTGTGCTGTGTTATATGAACTTGTGTTAGGTATAGAATAACCATCATACCCAGTCTGCGGAGAAAGACTGTTGTATGGTATTGTTGTTGCGCCATTAATAGAATAAGCATCACCTGATGTGCTATATGCTTTAAAAGCGTATTGAGTAGATGTAGATAATGCCGTAGCGGAGATTTGTGTTATTCCTGCTGTTGGAGTATTTTGCGATATAGTTACGCCACCACCTGCGGAAAGGGTTGAGAAAATATCTCCTGTTATTAATGCTGCCGATATATTATCGCAACTAATATTGGAAGCGTTGAGTTTGGATAAATTCAAAGGGTCTGTTACGCTTCCTCCTGTGTTGGAGATGGTAGTAATACCACCAACCGTGTTTAAGTTTATACCTGTTCCTGCTGCTAAATTACCAGCAATATTACCGTTAATAGTTCCGCCATTAATTGCTCCTGTGGTTTGAATAATACCTGTTGTATTAATTATTCCTGTTGTTTGTATGTCACCAGTTATATTTATATTTCCTGCTCCAGTTAGTGATGTTGCTAATGTTGCGTTTGTTAATGAAATATTAGTAGAAGACAAATTGGTTATGTCACCAGTTAGCGTATCCACGAAACCACCTTCCAAAATAGGACTAGAAACAATCGCCGTACCTCTGACTTCTAATGCTGTTATGTCATTACTTGCTGAAAGATTTACGCAACTTATATTTGAAGCGTTTAGTTTGCTGACATTAAGAGGGTCTGTGACAATTCCAGTGTTTGTTATTGTTGTTACTCCTGCGACAGTTGCGAGTTGTATTCCAGTTCCTGCCGCTAAATTAGGACTAATGTCTGCTACTATTCCTGTTGAGGTAATTTCCAAGTCAGGAGTTCCAGTGTTTGTTCCTGTGTAGATTTTATAAGGTGCGACAACATTCGTGTTATACATCTCAAAAGAATTAGCGAACCTATGCATAATTGTCTGATTAGATGTGCCTGTTGTTTTATCTGTGATATGAAACTCATAAAGTGCTTCTAATATGTCAGCATCTACAGTTGCTCCAATAATCGCACCTTGAGCGAATATACTTGTTGTATTAAGTGACACTGTTGTCATGGCGCTGCTATTAACAGTTGAAGCGTTTATCGTGTTGGTTGAGATTAAAGTTGATGAAATATTAACTGTGGACAAATTAGATATATCGCCTGTGAGTGTATCCACAAAACCGCCCTCCAAAATCGGTGATGATACTATTGCCGTGCCACGCACTTCTAACGCTGTTATGTCATTAGATGCTGAAAGATTTACGCAACTAATATTAGAAGCGTTTAATTGAGAAACATTCAAAGGATCAGTTACACTACCAGAGTTTGTTATGGTTGTTATGCCTCCTGCCTGTGATAGTGTTATGCCTGTTCCTGCCGCTAAATTTTGTCGTATGTTTCCTACTATATCGCCTGCTACTGTCAGCCTATCATTAGCCGCTTCTATCTTGACTAATGGACTAACTCCGCCAGTTTTGTAAAACTCCCAGTCAACGGGTGTTATTCCGCTTGACCCAACGAACCGAAATTTATCACTCACTCTCTCGAAAAAACTATCGTTAGATGTGACCTTATCATTAAATAATAAGTTTTCTGTTTCTATCGCATCGCCTTCTATTGATGGTGATGCTATGCTACTTGAATTAAAAGTATTAATCGTTCCTCGTAGTGAAAATAAATCATCACTCGCAAAATCAATTGCCGTTGTCTTGTTATTATTTTTATCTATTTTTAATGGTGGCGTTCCTGTCGGCGGTCCAATATAAAAGTGTATTGATGCATCGGCATCACCAGCAACTGCTCCTTGTGCTACATATAAAACGTTTCCCTGACGATATATTCTCGACTTATCAGCGACGTTAGATGAATCACTGAATAATGCTAAATCACTATCGGCAACATCTACAGAAAGATTAACGATTGATGTATTGGTTGATGAGAGATTATCAGCGTTTATCATGCTACTATTAACAGTTGAAGAATTTATCGTGCTGACGTTTATCGTGGTCAAATCAAATGAATTACTCACATTTAATGTGCTAACGTTTAGTGTATCAAATATCCCAGTATCTCCTTCGATGGTTGTATCCACTGCTAAAGCAATTGCTCCAACAATATCGCTGGTTCTTGATATGGTTAATTTAACTGCGTCTGTTTCTGTACCAGTCCTAAATAAAAAATCTGCTCCATTAGCATCTGAAGCGTTTGACTTACCAATAAATTTAATTTGGTTCGCATCTCTTTTAATGAGAGATTTGTCTGTTAATACTGATGATTGTTCATTTAGATAAAGTTCATCTGCTATTGCGTTGTCTGCGTTGACTGTGACCGCATTCAAGGTATTTGCGCCCATCGTCCCATCCAAACTGGCGTTACTCATATGTATGTAACTCGTATGTATTTGACCTATAGTTGCTAAATTGGTTACGGTTAGATCAGTGGTTGAGATAGCTGTCGCATTGACGTTAACCGGACTGAAAATCGTGGTGGTTAAATTGGTTATGCTAGCCGACTCAGCTGAGAGGTTTTGCACTGATATATTATCGACTGATATGTTGGTAGTCGTGTACACAAATTGACTCGGTTGTTGATTTCCTGCGAGCGATGTTGTGAAAGACATTTCTTATACTATGTAAAGATTTAAACATTAACGGTGTTCATCTGCTCAAGTATCCATTGAAGTTGGGATGTGTATTTATTTAACTCGCCAATCAAGGCAGGATATTTTTGCTTCTTCTCGATAAGATGCTCTGGTAGCATCTGTTCAGTGTCGAAATATTCAAACAAATCATGGGTGAAATGGACGTACTTATCATAAAGGGCATCTGTTTCTTTATGGCCTGAATATAGGCTAACCACTTGGCATCCTGATGCTAGCCCTTTGTTTATTCTGTGAAATTCCAAAATATTATGAGTATGGTAAGGGATATTGAGAAGGACTTTTGCTCTGTTGAGTTCCTTAGTTAATGCTACTTGGTCTGTTAGTCCCCAATCAAAATGAAAGACAATCTTCTTGTCTGGGTAACGTTCTCTGAGAGAATTGTATATAGCCACTCGTCGGTCGGTCTTGCTTCCAATAAACATAATATCAACATCTCTCTCGATTGAACCAGGTGAGTATACAAACTCAAATATAAATTGATTGAGTACTCTTATTCCTAAAGTTGTGAGATGCTCTGCGGATACTTTATGATAATCAAATACCACATTAGACCGCATAAGATAAATATAATATTTATTCTTGAGAAATTGTGAGAGTGGAGGCTCTGAATTCATTATGATATAGTTGAAGTTTCGTTGGCGTAATTGAATGGTTAGTAGTTGATGGGCTTGTTCGTGTGCGCCGAATATAATATATGTGTAGCCTTCCTTAGGAATGAATTCTGATATAATCTCAATCCCTAAACGTTGGGAGAGACAGAAGGCATTCTCAGCAAATATGGCATGGAAGTTTAAAATCTTGTAATTATCCATTGGTCTATATTATAGAAATATTATAAAATTAGAAAGCGGTTGTACTTCCAGATGGGGTTCCGATGTTACCAGGTTGTTGTCCAATGGGAGTGCTTTGTAGGTTAGCGATAGCTGCTCTTGTTGGGTCTTCTTCTCTTAGTATATCTGCGGCATATCGTCGTGCATCAGCGGCAGCCTGTGCCGTAGCTTCTCGGTCTGGCGCTCTGTTCGTCCCAGTTTTGCCACCGCCACCGCCACCGCCGCCACCAAATCCGCCCATAAATAATCGGTCTCTGGCCTCGTCTTCCCTCCTACGCTGAGCAGCGGACTCATTATCCCCCCTGCTGTCGCCTGAACGAGATAGGTTTTCAATTGATTTCTCTAGTGCTTTGATACTGCCTCCTACATCAGCTTGTGGCGTATATATTACTTGGCGGAACTGATCACCTTGTCCTGGAAATGCTGTTGGCAATACACCACCACCACCACCACCTCCTGCACTTGGTGACCTGAATGGGAAGGTATTTTGTGTTGCTCTTGGTTTAGGTTTAGCGCGAGGTTTTCGAGCGGTGGTTGTTCCTACATTAATGGTAATGTTTGTTCCTCCTGTTGTGCGCGGTTTGCGCGGCTTGCGTTGCTTACGTGGCTTAGTCTTTGGCTTCTTAATTGGAGCTTCCATATGTAATATGTGTATATTTAATTTTTGATGTTGAATCGTTTGAGGTAAGCTTTCAAATTAGTTTTTAAATCAGTGGTCTCACCCCAAAGCAAAAACTTCGAGAGTGACCCAGCGTTTACCTCTTGCCAATTCTCTCTAACAGAATGGCGAGCAATATAGTTTGCTCTCTTGATTTTATCTTCATGGTCTAAATAGGTCTCTGAATTCTTACTACCGAAATGAATAGTCTTATCTGGGTCTTGGAATTTAATCATATATTTTTTATCTGAGCGTGTTGATGGGCTTAACTCGACAAACTTCATTCTATTATATGATTAGACAATTTATTATACTGGACTATCCTCAATGGTCATAGGATTAAAACAGTTGAAGAATAAATAGCGATTGCTGTTACGCAAACTCATATCGATAAATAAGAAGGGAAATTTGGTGCTTTCATTCTCGAAGACGTGGTCCATCACTTGCTTATTTTTCTTAGTATCAAATGGCATTAGCTCGTTAGTGATAGCATCATATTCAATGCGAGATTTTGGTCTGAAGAACATCGCATGGGAGAGATTGGAACGATATCCGGTTGGAGCATCTCTAAACTTTTGAAGTAAAGTGATATACGACGTTTGAGTATGCCTCCTGTTCTGTAACATCTGGACAAGTTTCTTCTCGGCTTTAGCACTGCGCCTGAGTTGGCTACCAATATCGTCCATGATAACGGCGGAGTGCAAACCATCCTCTTTGTTGCTATATAAGATATCTTCGAGTTCGGTTAATCCTTCAATGGATAATTCGCGGTATATTTGGTCATCTGGAATTGTGGAAAACTTATCGTCCTTAATGGAACTTCCGCCTAGGGTTGGTGACACTAGATAAATCCGGTCGAAAACATTTTTATAAGATGTCCGCTTGCCCTTCCGTTTGCTTTTAGTCATCATATTATATAATGCGGTTGTCTTCCCACTTCCAGAACTGCCAACAATAAGCATTGAAAATCCGCTGTTGGATGGTAACGGATATGGGATGTCAGGGGCTAGTTGCTTATCTAAATTATTTTTAACGTTTTGAATTTTAAGATGTGGGTTAGTTTGTTCGCTAATAGTCAATGACATTCTATTATATATAGATAGATTATTCTTGTTCAGGAGGCACCTCATCTGGTTTGTCTTTGAGAGATTTCTCTTGGTGAAAATTATCAAGGCTATGTTTAGAAGCTGATTTACCATCTTCAGTTTTAACTTTACCTACTTGAGGTCCCATCGTAAGCGATGCCGAGATTACATCTCCTTTGACATGGTGGTGCAATAGCTTCTTCTTGAGGTCCTTCTTGTCCTCCTTAGTTAGGTCTTTGCTAATTTCTTTATTAAATAAAGCTGTGCTACCAGCGTTGAATGTGGTTGCCTTTTTGGTATTGTCACGAATAGATTTTGAACGCGCCATCATTGAGGCGACCAAGCTTCCTCCCAGGGAGTGCCCAGTCAGCATCCGATCACCACCATCATCATCAATACCGGCATAAATTTTCTTAACTTGTTTAGTCCTGTTTTTAAATTGCTTATCAGTTTTGGATAATCCAAGTCCTAATTTGAGGTCAGATAAGAGGTCTTTTTTGTTGCTGGGATCAGTACCTTTGATGGCTACGATATGATGACCATCTTCACCTTTAGATTTAAAATGTGCTACACCTCGTTTATGAGATTCAACAGAATACCCCATCTTGTCAGCTTTGGCAACCGCCTTAGCCTTCTCTTTCTTGGTGCCCTGTGACATCCGGTAGTGGAGCTTATTAAGTTTAGCCTGTGTTGCTTTTGTTGGCGATGGCATTATATATAAGGTCTAGATAAAAGTAATATCTCTCTTGAGATTAATATCGTAAAATAAAAAGCAAGTATCGAACCAGCACCGCGACATGGGGACTCCTGCTTTTTGAAACTGAAGTCTTTTGCTTGGGATTACCATCTGGACTTTATCTCTATCTAAAACTTTGACAAATTGCTTTGTAAGTGTACTTACCGGCACTATCATTATGAAAGGCTTACCTAGTACAGCAAGATGTTCAAAAATCTTTTTCTTAATACTATATGGTGGATTCGATACGAGGATGTCATATTCAGGTGGTTCATCAAAAAAATCAATAGTGGCATCACCTACGACATTGTGACCTAATTCTCTCAGCGTGATAGCACTGGTTGATGACCAGTTATCTTTCATAAACGCCTCCCATAATATTTTATCTTTTGGAATAAGATGGTTTATCATCTGCCACATCTCCGGAGTTGTATTGTATTGGTCATCGTTATGAAATTTTTGATTCTTTCTTGTTGACATACTGGCCATATTATTATTACAAGAGAGATTTATTTTTAAAATGGGTTTAAAATCCATATGTTATATTTAATTAGAAAATGGATTTATCCACTATTGATATTAACCGATTTGATTGGCATAATAACAATGACATTGTTATCATAAATGGGGTGATGACCGACAGAAGATTAATGGGATGTAATATCCGAGGACAGGCTTCTTATCGGTTTGCAGCGAATTCAGCTAAATGGGGGGATGACGTATGTGAGGTGTGTGGTTCGAGATTTACACTCAATATGTATGGGCATATGCCAAATCATATTAGAACTCTTAAGCACCAGAACGCTCTTAAAGGCATTTTTACTAATAAAAAGAAACGCCGGAAGGTTTATTAAAATGACAATTACTTATTAAATAATTGTCATTTAAAAATATATATAATATATATATACGATGCCTAATGATTGCTGGAACCACTTCACTTTTGTTAGCAATGATTCTGTTGAACTTCAGAAGTTATTTGAGCTTGAAATTCTCTCTCGAAATGCTCCTGAAGATTGTCTAGATGTTACCTTCAAAGGTAAAAATGGTATTATGCTAAAGCTCTGGTCTGCTTGGCGACCGGACTTCATCTGGTTTGAGTATATGCTTCAGAGATACTCGAAATGTTGGATTAAAAATGAATGGATTGATGAAAATGGGTTCTCTGGTATTATTGTTGGAGGCTTCATCTCGGATAGGAAAGTTCAAACAAAAATGTGTACTTGGCAAGGTCTGTGCGTTGAAGATATTACTGATTGTCTGGAAGATAATGATTTCAAGATCCGGCAGCGCGATTAGACTGCGCTGAGGCGCTTCTGTTCGCGTCTCTTTGCTCGATAAGCAGCTGCCTCCGCTTTGTGTGTTGCTCGGTAATGGGCTGCCTCCGCTTTATGTGTTGCTCGGTAATGGGCTGCCTCCGCTTTATGTGTTGCTCGGTATTGCGCATTGTACTTGGCAGTCTGGTCTTTATGTGTTGCTCGGTAGTTTGCGTTGTAATTCAAAGCCTCCTGTTTTCGAAGTTCAGGAGATACATATGCCCTTGCTGAATTCATCGTGGATTTAAGCTCGTTCATTAGCTCTTGTTCAACTCTCGTAGCATCACGAATGCCTTCGCACATCTGAGTTTTAATCTCGACCATGTCCCAAGCATCCCAGCCTCCATTTGCTCTGATTGTTTGGTAAATCTTGGCATTGTACATACGGCCAAGTGGGTTATTACACTTGTTTTTATGTGCCCACTTTCTTTGCCTGAAGTTGCTTGTATGTCCTACATAAGAGTCTGTTACGTTTTCATCATTGCAAACAAATCGGTAGAACGAGATGGGTGTTTTTGAGTAATCAATCTTATTAGATACTTTTGGCATTTATATACATACTAAAGAAAAAAGGTTTAAATTGTTTTAAAATAAATTGTTTTAAAATATAACTCTGTTTTTTTCCTAAATGTTATATGTTTTATTGTTCCTATAATGTTTATAATATGAAAAGTATAACTGTCGTAATATTTCCTGTTGGGGGGGGTGGCGCGGTGGCGCTGGGTGGCGCCCATTTTCAAAAGTTCCCTCATGGAAGCCTCCTTAGAGAATACTTTGGTTTTCAGCGCGCCACCGGCGCCACGGCGCCACCCCCAGCGCCACCATTCTATTCATTTTGGGTAAATACCAAAAATGAATTACACTCGTTTAGAGTACAATTTGACAACCAGCGCCACCCTCTTCATCGTCAGTAGGAACAATTCTGAACCCCTTCCAGCCACCTCTACAAGCCTTACCGAACTTCAAGTCCTTAGAATATTTAAAGTTCGTAATGCGTTGAATCTCGCCTTGAATCTCGCGGAATGGCTTTGAGATGGCGCCCTCCAATTCTTTCTTGCTACATTTGAAATCAGCGCCATACTCACAATTCTCAGTAAACCAGAGTTTGACCTCGTCATTGGCTTCCAGTGCATCAGTTGTCGCCTCTTCGAACTCTGTAGGAATCACCAACTTATTTGTCTTGGTATATTTGTGACCGGCGTCAAGTATCATTTTGAGTAGTGCGTGTTTGTATGTATCTTTCAATAGATCCGCAAGGGTTTTGTCTTGGATGAAATCAAGAGTATCAAAATTATCAACAGTTGTCTCCTTATTGAACTTGGAGTAATGACTGAGTTGCCGAAAGCGATTCTGAATACCGCCATCTACTCGCAAATTGGCTTGATTATTTGAAAGGAAAATTAGCTTGAACATGATGTTAATCACCTCATCAGTACCGAACATAATCTCATTTCTAATGGTCTTACCATCAGCAACTTCCTTCAACATCTCAATATCCTGCTCCTTCTGAGACAACTCCTCTACATAGCAAATTCGTTTGCCTTTTGTTCCAGCAAGATGCTTATGAGCCTTGGAGTATCCTTTCTCGAAAGTCTGTCTGTTAATCTTGCTTACATAATTCGGCATAATCTCTGACAAAGCATCAAGAATAAGTGTCTTACCATTGTTGCCTCCATGCCCTACGCAGAAGTAGAGTGCCTTTTCCAATTCCGCATCGCCGAGCATTGCCTGACCGAGAACGCCAAGATAGTAATCCATGTGCGCGTCATTACAATTACAAATTTTATGAATAACCTTTGCTACAAAATCGGTCTGCTCTTTGCTGGGCATCTCATAATTAAACGGAATGGTTTTTGTGATGTAATCAGTGTCTTTGTAACCATCAACGAATACGCCTTTCTTCATATCATAAATGCCGTTTAGGAACGCAATTTGGTATGGATTGTTGTCTAGTTTGATGTAAAACTCACTATCAAAAAGTATAGTTCGCAAATGCTTAGTAATCATTGAGTAGAAACCTGTCTTGTCAATCGCGCCATACATTTTGCCGTAAGTCTCGATGTCTTTCGTGATAACCTTTTGCAGTTCCTCGTCATCGCAGTTAATACGTTCATCTATTTTGAGTTTAATTGAGTAATCGATATGCTGGTGAATGGTCTGGACGATAAGATGCGATGGCTCTTTTGTCTCAACCCATAGCCCAGTCTTTTTGTAATACATAAACCATTTCTCGTTGGACCATTTCAGATGGCACTCCAGTTTAGGACTGATAACCTGTGCGACTGTCAACGCGCCTTTGATGAGATCGTCAATTTTAATGAAATAGCTATCTGGACCTTTTTTTGGGCAGAGCTTCATATATTCTGTAAGATTAGATTCTTTGGCATAATACCGAATAGTTCCTTCTCCTGCTGTAATAAGTTCATCAGACGTGTATGAGTTCCAAGCTGTCTCCATACCATCTTGAGTATATTTAGAAGAGCGCTTGGACCACTCATCGGCAACCTCAAATGGCAATCCACAACGCTTAATCGCCAACACAATCTTCAACCAGTCGTAGCGATTATCGCAATATTTCATACCGATTAGATTTACAATCTTTTTCAATAGTGGCGCGTTTGCTGTAGTAGCAATGGCAGTTTTAGAAACAACTCGCTTGGTAAATGTGCCGGTTTTAAAAGTCTTCTCGATGTGATTGTGGTTAAGATAACAAGCCTCATCACCGAACCATTCCTTGCCGATACATTCAAATACTTTCTCGCCTAGAAAATCAATTGTTGTGTTAAGCCCACAATCAACCTTATTCCGCTTGAATTCGTCTGCCTTATCCTCGCTTAACTGCATCCATACATGGAAGCCCTTAGTATTGCCTTTTACATAACAACTATCAATCTCGCTGTCATTAAACAGAGCATCAATCGAGTAATCATTTGAATCAATATCCACCACCACATAGTTTGTATCCTTAATATCGTACATTACACCGATGAACTGATTTGGTTGTTTGAGAACCTCAACTTGTTCAAGATTTAATCCTTTTCCAAAGCATTTGCGGTCAAAAACCTTCTTGCCATCTTCGCCAATGTGGAATAGGAGATATTCTTGCTTAATATCTTTGAGGAATTGGGGGGCGTTGTCGATGACTTCCATTATATATATTCCCTAATATTATATTTTTAAACCAATTTGGAATAAATATAATATTATCATTCAAAATCCCTAAAGATTCCTCTTTGGCCGACCGACAGGCTTGCGGTCAGAGTACTCATCTAGGATTTTCAAAAACTCGCGAGAGATACGATACCATGATGCTAGGTTTGTTTTATATTTTGAGTAGTGGTCAGGGGTTTTCATACGCCATAGCCGGTTGGCGATAGTTTTAGCAGTAGGATTTGATACGATTTTTGGCATTTACTACTATATATACCCTAAACATTTTAAACCATTTTCATTTAAAAGAATACTGCCACAGGTTCAGGTTTGCCACTCGCTGGATGACCGCTCTGAAATCCGGTGATTTGATTATAAATATAAGACTGGTAATTGGTGCGAAGTCCACCAGTCGAGAGAGAAATAGGTGTCTCTTGTTCGACAAATCCAGCATTTAGGGTTACATTCGTGCCGTGTGGTTTAAGCTTACGCTCTTTGGTAACATTAGGGTCTTGCTCTTGGTAGTATTTCTCATCTATCGCGACGTACATCCCTGGAGGGATATATTTTTGCACTGGTCCAGCAACAGGAGTTGTCAGAGCCTTTTGTTTGTCAATACGATCATCCATTATACACTATCAAGAGAAATTAAATAATCCGTGTATTTTGTCATATCAATTGCTGTCTCATATTTAGGATTACACCATTGGAGTTTAGATACAGTATTCGTGTCGTGACAAAGACATATCATTATGTCGTCAATAGGTGTCTCGTAAATATCATTTAGCGAATTAGTTAAAAACCCTATACCTTCTGAACTCATACTATTAGAAAACTTATGAGTATCGGCAAACGACTTCCTATATACCATCGTGGCTTCATTTAGCATATGTAAGAATATACATTTTTGGTTGTAGGACTTCTTGGTGACGACGTTATACATATTCATATCAGCACTACCACTAATATGCTTACCATTTTTTATTAGATTAAATATACTTCTAGAGAGATATTCAGGACTATATATATCATCGGTATCCATGTGACATATAAAATCACCGCTTGCTTTACTTGCTAAAAAATTACGCTTCTCACCAATAGACATTCTAGGCACTTTGTAATACAACACACTATAGGAAACATCAAGCACTAATCTCTCATCGTCGTCGCCATCATCTGCTACTATTACTTCTTTTATAAAAGGGTATGTTTGTTTTATGATGTTAAGGGAGATGAGTTTGCTAAACTTCTTTCGGTTATAAGTCGGTATAACAATACTGCACTCCATTGGGTCTTCTATAATATAGAAATAAATTAAATCTCTCAAGATATAGTAGATGAGCTACCAACTTGATTCAAATATTCAGTCTTCTACCTTGTACCTTGACTCAGGTAACTGTATTTCAAGAAGCCCAACATATAAATATAATTTAGCTACAGGGATTAAATGTCCTAGCGCATTAAGGATGCTAATGTCTGTTCAAAACGTATCATTGCCAAACGTAATTAACAACATAACAGATAACAATAATAAATTCTCTCTTCAGACAAATCACTCGCCGACGCTTACAGACTTCACAATTACATTTCCTGTAGGCATATATAGCGCTTGGTCTTGGAGGGATTACATTAACAGCCAATTCACCTTAAGGAGTATTCCGGTGACCTGTATATATAATAACAACTCTTTCAAATATACCTTTGTAAGTTCATACGACTTTAACATTAAAAATACGGAAAATTATCCAACGACCTGCGGCGGTATCATTGGTGTAGGCAAGAATGATAACAACGAGTTTATATTTCCCCTTCTAGCAGGTCCCCCATATTTTTCAGTGGAGATGCCCAGCACAGTTAATTTTATAGCAACCCCTTATGTATTCCTCAAGATGAACAATGTGACTTTAACGAATATCAATTCTTTAGGAGTAATAAGCAATTCATTATTGAGATTTCCGGTTAATTGTGAATATGGGCAAATGATACAATACCGACCAACAGAACTTAATCGGTTTCTAATTCAGCGTTCAGATATAACAAGCGTTGAGCTTTATTTAGAAGATATTCATAACAACAGATTAAGTATTCCAAGCGGAGCCGACCTTCAGGTAATATTAAAATTCGAGTATATATACCCAGCGGCTGAAAAGACTGAGTTCGATGCTGGGACCATTCCGCATTACTATAGGACAACGGCTATAACAGAACCTCCGGATGATGACGATGATGAAACAATCGGCAATGTATAATATTTTCTCACTAATACATATAAGATGATGAAACTCGGTTCGAAACGACTAGCTGGTGCCGCCAAAATAGGCACCAAAGCAGTACACATGGGTTCTAAAATCGGCTCCAAATACATAGGCCCTGCGGCGGCCATTGCCAGTATTGCGGCGCCAGAGGCGGCTCTCGGCCTTGCCGTCGGTGCTGAAGTCGGCAAACCAATTCTTAAGGGTCTTGAACGTGCGACGCGTTAATTCTTTAGGCACAATTGATTTCCATATAATTTAAATCTATGGATATCAATTAAGCAATAATTTTTTTATCTCAAGTAATAGTATATGTCCGAAGCTGTGTTCTCAGATAGCCTTCGCTACGCCGAAACCAAGAAACGAAGTGTGTCCGCACGCTCGTTCCGCACAAAAATTGCCCCTTCGAATGGAGCGACTTTTGCTGCCGATTCCACTATTCAAATTGATCTCCCAGGAAATCTTCAAGCACAGTATTTCGATTTCTCAAGCATGTACCTAAAGTTTAAACTTCGCAGTGATGTAGCAATTAAACTCGACCGCGGAGGTGCATTTGGTCTATTCAAACGTCTACAGCTGTCCGTCGCGGGAGCTGCCCTAGCCGATATAAATTCGTACGGACTTTTGTGTACTGCCATGCTCGATTCCAACGCCAGTGATACATGGAAAAGCTCATACGGCAACATCTGCGCTGGAACTCTAGGAGATTCGCTAACTGGTGTAGCTCAAGCGGCAGGTGCTGGCGGCGAGCGTGTCTACTGCGTGCCAATCATTCTTAACCCCCTCTTTAACACAACTGGCCATCGTCTCATCCCAGCTTTCTCATTGAGTGCTATCCAGATGCGCCTACAAATTGATGCTGCTGCCTCAAGTGTAGTAACCGAAGCCGCCGCTGACCCAGTCCTTGCCTTTAGCGAAGTAGAGCTATGCTGTATGATGACCGAGCTTTCGGCTCAAGCTCAGTCTCAGGTAGACGCAGCATGTGGTGGTAACTACACCATCCTCGCTAACTCGTTCATGAACTCCCAAGCGACCCTCGCAGCGAACGAGACCCAGCTCACTGCCAATCTTGGCTTCTCTGTAAGCTCCCTTGAGCGTATCATCGCAGTCCATCGCCCAACTGCCACCATCGGCGCGCGTGCTGCCTATTCGCTTGGTAACCGCACCACAAGCGGTCTCACCCAATATAAGTATCTTATTAACGCCGAATCCTACCCCCAGCGTGATGTGATTGTTGGCTCCCACGGAGCAGAATCGGTGGCCGAGATGCTCATCGCTGACCACGCCCTCGTGGACTTCAACAAAGGCGCATCACTAAACAACGGAGTAGTCCAGCGCACAGCTGGCGCGGCAGGTGCGATGGTTGGTGCGCTTGGCGGTGTCGCTCCTGAGGTAGCCAAAAGCCCATGCTTCATGCTCAAGGATGGCGCTGGAACAATTGCTGGTGATTCCACTGAGGTAGCCGCAGCAGATGCTAACTCCAACATCGGCACATTCATTATCGGCACTGATTTCGAGAACGGTCTTTCTGTGGGCAAATCAAGCTCCATCTACTCGGGTGTGTCTACCATTGCCTCCTCGGTCCAGTGGCTAGGCACGTATGACGCAGTCCACGCCGCTGCTCAGGTCGATTTCTTCGCTTGCTTCTCGGTATTGATGACACTTAACACTCGTGGTGCGGGGGTCTGGCAAGTGTCAGTATAGAGCATATACGCTCACAAATATTATTCAATTATATACAACAATATATAATAGAATTGAAACCCATTTATTCAGCATTAGCCGCTTTATCAACATCTACTAGTATAGGATAAACCTCTTCTGGGAAACCTCCAAACTTTAGGCGATAGTATTCCTCATTATACGGATCGTATGTCAGGCTGTCTTTTAGTGTATCAGGTAGAGCATCAACATCCTCGAATTCTTTAACAGTCCCCTTAAACATACTGAGTAAATCACTTTCGCTTATCTCTTGAAACTCAGGCTTATCATTCTCGTCCATTTCATCAAAATACATTATCTCATCGCCAGAAGTATAGCATCTAATTCTCTCAGACTTAACAATCTCATTTCCGTTAAGTTCAACATAAGTTCCTTCTTCGATTAGTTTACCCATCTTTGTATTATAGAAAGAAAATAAAATCTCTCTATAATGTAATATGGCAGAATACAGTTCTGACAGCTCTTGCTCAAGTGATAGTGAATCTGACATCGAGATTGAAGCAGTAATGAAAAAATTACCTAAAGCCCCAGTGCCGGAGGTTAAGGCAAAAAGAGCTTATGTTAAAAAGCCCATGACTGAGGAAGCGAAAAAGACCCTCGTTGACAAGTTGGCTAAAGCCAGAGCTGCTAAGAAGGCCATAGCAGATTCCAAAAAGCAGGCAGCGGCGCAGGAGGCCGCGGAGATTGTTGAACTAAAGAAGCTCAAGCGTGAGGGTAAACTTAAAGTCAAGGCAAAGCCAGCGCCTATCGATATACCAAAGAAGGAGAAGAAAACTCGTGTGGTTGAAGTCCATAACCATTACCATAACACACCTAAGGAAGAGACCGAACCTAAACCAGCTAAAGTTAAAAAAGAACAGGCAACACCT
>Ga0208644_1001529_pt1 | contig 19235 bp, 28 predicted proteins | sample VirMetDEL_Nov_18_FD_184517 | JGI IMG/M metagenome (GOLD analysis project Ga0208644, IMG submission 184517) | Aqueous microbial communities from the Delaware River and Bay under freshwater to marine salinity gradient to study organic matter... | ecosystem: Environmental > Aquatic > Marine >... | reverse complement strand
GGACACAGGATGGACTTCTCACCGCCAAGCGGTAGGTCCAATCCGTAATGACTAAAGACTGCCTCAAGGAATTCAGACTGATTCATTTGTTAATACCAATTCCTTTCCTGGTGGAACCTGTACGCATCACACCAAGTTTCATACCGATGTTGCACATACTTGTGTGCTTCTTTCGTTTGTTTGAGTAATGACCAGTGAGGCTTGCCCCACAGTAACTGCCATACTCCACGTGCTCCGCTCGATTTGTTGAAGGAGTCCACGTTGTATCGACTCTCTTTGTACGCTATGTTCAACGCACAACGAATCTCTTTCATGTCGGTCGTGACTTCGGCTAACGTCAGCTTCACACGTTCCCTCTTGTCGGTGACTACCGACAATTGTTTCTCGTATGTCATCTCTGGCGATAGTGCCAAGCTCGGCGATACGTACTGCATCAACGAGAAAAGCAAAGTCACTATTGCGAACCGCATAGTTACCTCTTTTCATTTTGTGAGTCACTGTCACTGTCTCACTGATGTCCATTGTAACCTGCCTGTTTTAGCAGATTGACCCAGAGTTCCGCAGGCATTACTGCATACGACTCTGAGATATTAGATGAGCCACGCTTCTTGATGAGGACCACGCCAGTCTCTGCATCTGCGTTTATCATTTCATCCTCTAGTTCCTGCAAGTAACCAGGGATGTTAATTCTTTTTTCATTCTTACATTCAATAACCACACCATCGATACCGTCTATGTCGCCGACATCGTCGTGACGACCAGCTCCGTATGCTCGCTCAGCACAGGGGTAGCCCATACTGATAAGCCACTTGACTACGTCACGTTCGAACTGCGAACCTTTGCGCTTGGATGGTGTTGTCATTAGAACTCAATGCTGAACCAGAAGAAAGCAAAGTCAACGTTGAGGCTGTATCTATCCAGGCTGATGCCGAAAGCTAAACGCTTGAGGCTATACCCTGCATTGAAATGTATACCCAAACTCATTGAACCAAATGATTTCATATGAACTCCCTTACATATACTTCTCTTAGAATTATTTTCTTTCTTTTCCTGATTTCCCTACGGTCCTCTGGAGTTGTCCCGCCCCACATACCGTGGTCCTCATGATGGATTGCCCACTGTAAACATTCCTGCTTCACCACGCAGCCAGAACATATGAGTCTTGCTGCTCTATAGGATTCTCTAAAGTTGTCTTCTCTTTCTGGAAAAAAAATTTCCAGTCCAACTTCTCTACATAATCCCTTGGTCAAGTCTGGAAAGTTCATTGGTTTCCTTTCGCAATGTTTTAGTTGTAAGAAGTAAATCTTCTACTTGTATCAAGTAGCCCTTACTTCTATTCGGTGGTATCTCGCAAGTAATCTCACGACCGAAGTTCTTAACCGCGTACCATACATGGTCGGTAGGAATCATGACAACAGTTTGTTCAAGAACAAATGCCCAGTAGTCAGCTTTCGTGACAGACAATCCTGAGAGTTCCCAAGACTGTGACTTCATGTACCAACATTCAATCTCCACATAGACATTGTTTGTTTGATGCCACTTACGGTCACGCTTTACTTCTACTGTTTTACCATTGGTCAGAAGTTGTTCAACCAACTTCTCACCGTCACGACCATATGAGAAATCTAAATCAAAGCTAGACTTGTTTACGTCCACTGACTTACAGTCCTTGCTCTGAATAGTTCAGCTGATGAATTGTAAAGAATCATCTTGCTGGCTTCAGCAGCCAGGGTGACATACTCCTCGGCGTTCGGGTCAGACTTACCGTGACGGTTCTTCACGATAGCCACACGATAAACATTGGAAGTGCTATCCAGCGCCACCGAAAGGACAAGTTCTGGTAGGGCTGCAACCTTGCCCATCAGAGCCTTGCGTGGCGCTGGGTAGTTTGGCTTACTCATCTTTTCATTCTCACTTACGTGATGCAGAACGATGAAGGCAGTCTCGTATTCACGAGCCATGTAATGAAAGGCGGACATAGCATCACGCAATGCAGTCCATTCGTTGTCGCTGGCTGCAGCGACGTTCATTAAGTTGTCCACATAAACAGCAATAGGAGCAGACCCATGGAGTTCTATCCAAGCTTCTATCTCCTCCTCGATATCTTGTAACGAGGGAGCTGGGTCGAAGGCAAATCTAATATGACCTGCCCCTTCATGTAGTGCGTCTTCTAGGAGAACGCTTGCTTCCGAGTCCATGATTCTTTCCACGTCAGCGACTTCACGATTCATAATGATTGCACCTGCGCGAGTTGCTATCGTTCTTGAATCAGAGTCAGCAGAAATATATAGACCAGGAACTTTTGAAGTTATGGCATACCACAGTGCAAGTAGGGTCTTGCCACCGCCTGGTTGCCCTGCAATTAAATGCAGTTGCGCCTGACGGAAGGTGACTTGAGAGGTAGTTAGTAATGGCAAGACCTCTGGTAATTGTTTACCAGCAGGTGACTCAACACCAACTACTTGCAACAGTGAACGCATTACTTAGTCCAGATTGTTTCCGCTTCGGTAACACCTGGCTTAAAAGGCTTTGGACCTTTTGCTGGGTCGAACCAGCCAACGTAAGTTTTACCAGCTTTGGATATGCCCTTCTTCTTGGCATAGTTACCACGACCATCTGGTAGCGCTGGTGCATCTGGATGTCCATATGTCCACTCGTTACCGTACTTGTCTTTGACAACCTCAATCGCTTGAGGTGTTGCTGGTGTTGTAGCTACAGGCTCGGCAACTAAGCCAGCATTCTGTAGCGCAGTGATTGCTTTATCCATACTGGATTGTCCAGCACGGCTAAGCAATTGTGTATGCAGGTCTGTCGCTGCTGGTATAGCCAGCAGTGCAGCTTGCAGGTTTGTAGTGAACTCAGCGACTGTGTTACCTCGGACGGTAAACAAGTCCTGACCATTCAACTTGCCAGTATATGAGAACGTAGATTCAGTCATCTACTTTCCTTTCTTTCCCTTTGTTGTAGGTATTTGCAATGGGAAATCTTTTGAGCCCATAGCTGAGCACTTGTCTTGGAACGAACACATCTTACAGTTTTCTCCAACAGATGGTGGGAACCATCCACGTTGAACACTGTCGTTCATTGCACCAAATACATAGTCGAAATAATCCATGGTTAAATGCGATAAGTCAATCAAATCATCAAGTTGACCTTGGCGTGTCATAAAGAAAGCGCCCCACTTTGGGCGAACGCCAAACATTCTTTCAATACCGCTGGCGTACAAGCCAGCCTGAATCATCCCAAACGGTGTCCTAGCACCAGTCTTGTAGTCGACGATGACAAGGTCTTCCCCTACCTTGTACACCACGTCTACAACAAAGCGGACAGGTGTGCCTCCGAAATGCACACTTGCATCCCACTCGATGCCAGGACGACCGTCGGGCATGGTAGCGATTTTCCAACCAGATTGTTTATACCAAGCTTGGTATGCCTCAACCTGCTTGAGTCCATCGCTTTGCCAGAACGCTAGGTCTTCACCGTCTGGGCGAGCTGCGGTCTTGCGACCGCTAGTCTTCCACTCAGAGCTTGGAATCCCTGATTGTTCTTCGGCAATCCTAACGGCTTCATTAAATACGTCAAGCCATTTCTCAGTTAAACTCATCATCATCCTTCGGAGTATAGTCGGGGTTATCCACAGGGGTGGGGGTTGTCATAGGGCTACCACAGTGAGCACAGAAGCTATCGGTGAACCACAAGACCAGCTCGTAGTCTTGAAAGACCGCTCTGATAATCTGAATGTTTGAACCACAGTTGATACACTCATTGCTGGGTATACCTCTTTGGTCAATCAGATTCTTGTTGGGCTCTGTAGAAGTCATGGTTCAACCATTCCAGCATAGAGTGGACAGCAGAACCAGCAGCCAAATAGACGGCGGGTTTCTCTGGAACCATCGCAACTTTGCTAAGATAGTATTTCTGCGGGCAAGATTGCCAAGTAGATAACTGACTGTAAGACCTATGAGGAGGAAGTTTGTCCATACCGAGAATCATACTGCGACTTTCCGACCAGGCTGGTAAGACACGCCGAGTCTTTTGTGATAAGGTTGAGGGGTGGTGGGCGGGAAAGGCTCGCCGAAAGGCGAGCCGTGAAAGATATAGATAAGTTTATTCAGAAGATTGAAGATGCAAAGACGCATCTTCCAGAAGGACACAAAGATAAAGAATGGATGGAAGGGTTTAACTCTGGTCTTGATTGGGCAATACGAATATTGATTAAAGATAAGTCTGCGTATTAAAACAAAAAGAAGGGGGACCGAAGTCCCCCTTTCTTTCTGGCTCCCTACCATTCAGGTGGAGCTACTGCGAGCGCATCTAGCGTGGCTAAATTGATGCACCCGACTGCTGGGATGGAAAGCTTATGTTGCAATCCCTTAAGCACTTCAGCAAGGGAAGCATCTAGCACATCATCTCCAGCGATATTAAGCGCCACCCTAACTACTTCTACTAAGGGGTGGCGTTCTCCTGGCGATACCAGGGATATTAGTTTGTTCTGTTCCATTACTGAACTGGAACTTCAGTATCAATAGTCTGCAATTGAATCGTAACTACTCCGCCGAATCCTGATGCAAATGAGGGTGGCGCAGTCTGTTCAAACTGGATAGCACGGATAGTACAGACTCGTTCTTCTCCTGAAGAAAAGTCTTGGAGTAGTACCGCTCCTCCATTTTGTTCAATACGTTCCAGATAGTTAATGCGTTCCCATGGGTTTGATACTCGTGTGACTCCATTGGAATCGCGTTCCTCCTCGTAGCAAAGCAGTGGCAGGGTTATTGTTCTTGACCTTAGCGGAGCAGGTAGAGCACGGCATTGCCATTCTTCTACGATTGGTCCAGAGGTTGCATCAGATGTACTCCTCGAAAGAGTCATCTCAATTTCAAAGTGGTCAGCTGGTTGAAGACCAGCAGATAACTGGAACTCTGTTGACCCAGTCAATGGGATTGATTGGATACCTAGTTCGTTATTATCTTGGTCATATACAGAGAAGCCTATGGTTCCACCACCACCACCACCACGAACTGCCAGTGAGATAGGTTGCTTGTTTTCTGCAGTACCCCAGCGAATCCATCCAGACTTGATGACTCCAGATGTAGCTAAATCAGTAGCGCTCTCAAGCCAAACACCAGATGCACCAACCATAAATTTTCTAGTAGTGATTCCCATAAACGCTACGCCTACAACATCAGAAGAATCTGTTTCCAAATCAGCTGCATAAGCATAGCCATTGTCTATAGGTTGACCAAGGTCAATCTTCCATAAACCTTTTTTATTGTTTATTGTAGCGTTTCTTGTTGCGTAAATATATCTATCGGTAAATGCAATGTCTTGGACATCGCTTGAAAGATTAAGTGGTCCGTAGGTAAATCCCAAACCATCAGTGCTTTGATTGCCGATGCGAACACCAGCAGTGGTAGCCATAACAACATACTCATTTAAGTATGTTCTAATCTGGTTAAGGGTTTCACCACGAGGAAGCTCTGCAATTACGATTGGGTCTTTGATTGCAGCAAGAGGAGATGTCTCATCTATGGCAAATGACAATACGCGGGAGATAGCACCGAGCGTGTACCCAACAATGATGGCGCTATTAAGTTCGCCAACAGAGTTCCATACTATGGATGTATCTTTGAAGGTATACCGTTCTTCAGTATTGCCAATAGTTGTTGGTGTAGAGGATGGAAACCTAGAAATTTCATACACAACAGACTGTGTTGTATCTTCTTTCACTCCTATGACAATGCGGTCTTTAACAAAGCCAATAGCTTGAACGGTAAAAGTTGTGACACCGTTGGGCTTAGCCCAAATTTTAGATACAGTCATAGATGTGCTGACGGTATAGATACCATCACTGCCACCAACGATAGCGCTATTACCATCACTGGCTAGTACCTGTGCGGTTACCGATGTGGCAAGGGAGGTTGAGGTAGATGCATTGGTTGATGCATTGTAGTAATAAACGTCGCCACCTTGAATATAGAATGTTCCACCTTGGGTGGTTGCTGGCTTTGCCGTGATAGCAGTGGTTGAAAAATGTGTAGTTGTTTTTAATAAGCTAATTGAACCAGTGTCACCAAAGACATCTATGTTGTTTGATTCATAGAACCTGAACAGGTCAGACGCTTCAGCGTCATAGTAACGTTCGCCAGCACCATGATGCCATGAGGTAGCAGACCGAAGCCACCAGTTAGACAAGGAGTTTTCACCAGCAGTAGAGCCCTGGTCAATACGTTCCTTCTGGTATGTCGTAGTGATACGACTGATTTTGTTCTGGTCAGATGCAGCGGAAAGCCAAGGAGTATTACCGATGGCATAGCTTGCAGCAAAATCCTCACGCTTGTATTTAACAAGCGCAGTAGGAATTGCTTGGCTAAGGATAATCGGTAGGTCGCCAACAAGGTCCTTGTTATTTGTAGCCACTACTTAACCTCTACTTCTTATTGGTTGGACAATCTGGGCAACAGCAATGGTGATGAGGCTTGACCTCAACAACTGCTGGCTTCTTATCTGGCAGCACCGTAAGTGCTGCTTTGATTTGATTCTTTAACTTAGGTTGATTCATCCACCAGAACCAAGGGCTAGTGTCATTAGCCTTTTCAGGTATGATAGAAATATGGAGATGTTTCGTATGCGGATTACTACCGCTGTACGGACGGTTGCCTTGCTTAGCAAACTTACGATTCCAAATCTTCTTATTGAAGATTAGATATTGAACTCGCTCGTCCTCTTTAAGTTTCTCAAAGATAACCGCGCAATCAATCCCATGCTTAGGGTCATGGGTAAGGTCGACTGCTAGCCCAGTATTGTGGTCCGAATTCGGGCTCGCCTTTCGGTGAGCTGCACTTGGCAACAATCCGTCCGACAACTTCTTTCGCTTCGGCGACAATGCCGTCGCTTGGCGCAGCACAGCAATAGCAGCAGGCGTGGCTTTCTTGATTACAGGTTTCATTCATTTTACTTTCCAGCAAGAAGTGTGAATAGTTCATCAACCCGACGCTCCAGGCGCTCGATTGCATCTCGCATCGAGCTGCCTGAATTCGGTTTAAGTTCAGTAAGGTAGTGCTTGACTAACCAGCGAACGGAGCCAACAAAGCTGGCGACTATTGTGGTAACCGCTACAGCGATACCAGCCCATTCGTTGGTACTCATTACTCTGCTCTACCGAATGCGTCGTCAGATGTATCTAAAGCACGGAGCAAGACGGGCAGCACTGCCACGACTCCTGCCGTGACGATTGCCTTGAGTCCTGCCGTATCAAGCGTGAAGATATCTCCACCAGTAGCAACAAAGGCAGCAATAGCAGCGCCGAGGAAATGCCGAGCATAGCTCTTAATGGCAGCAAAAGTTTTTTCATTCATTTATTTCTCCTTAGTTTTATAAACAGAGGACCTATCATTGTCCCCTACTTTCTTACTCTATTGGTTCTTCTGTTACTAACTCTTCAATTATTGGCTGCGGTGGAAAAAAATCTCCACCATCAATACCGTTATTGTAATCCCAACCATTTATACCGCGTGTATACTCAAGGTATTTTCCTGGGTTAGCAGCAACTACTTCATCTTCTACGCCAACAATAATGTTGACTACTTTGTTATCTTCAATAACTGCAAATAATCTTTCCATATTTTCTCCTTATACCCAATATTCAACGTCTATTTTTCCAGAACCACCAGCGCCGCCTGCTGAATGACTACTCCCAGCAGTGCCTCCAGCGCCAATTGCATAAGCAATTGATTGTCCAGGAGTTACACTTAAAGTTGAATGAATAACTGTTCCAGAATAACCATCATCACCTTTAGTGGAACCTCCTCCAGCATCACGAGCCCATCCACCTGTTCCGCCTTGACCTGTATTGTCTGTGGCATTAGCACCAGTATGAATTCCTCCATTACCATTTCCAGAGAGATTTGGCGCGCCTACCCCACCTTTGCCACCTGTTGCATCTGTTGCGCCTGTAAATGTTGTATTTCCACCAACGCTGCCTGTGCCAGGGGAAGAACCACTATTAAATGCAGCACCGCCACCGCCCCCACCGCCTGCGGTAAGTATGACATTTATATCAGTGACACCTGCGGGAACGGTGTAAGTAGTTCCAGACGTTAATGTAACTTTTTTAAGAATTTTACCTGCTGCTGCACTAGGTGCAGGAAATACTGAAATACCCATAGTTATGCTATCTCCACTCCGCTTAGGTGAAAGTCAACCGATGTAGATGAGGCGCTTCCAGCAATGATTTGTGTTGCGGGTACTACCTGCTTCAAGTCAAAGAAGGCAGTTGTATTGGCAGCAACAGATACGCTACCTAGTAAGTCAATGCTATTGATAGTCATTGATGCTGTTACTGCAGCCGTTGTCGGATTGCAGATGATGATGTTTGTAACCACCGCAGTACTACCTGCTGGGGTTGTGTATAGGGTTGTTGATGTAGTCGCTGCTGCTGTTCGGGCAAGGACTTTACTTACTACAGCCATTAGTTACTGTACCTTTCTGTTTGTTTGTTAGGATAGTAAAAGTTTTGCTTCTTCTTCTGTGATGCCTAATTTGTCAAGAAGTGCAATCCGTTGATTCTTTTTTTCTTCAAGTGTTGCTTTTAATTCATTGTAATAGGCTTCATCTGCAAGGACTTGTTCAAATTCTTCATCTGTCATTTCCCTTGTTACAACATTTCCATTGTCATTAATCGTTATTAAAGGTTTCATTTATTTCACCCCATAAATATAAAGTGTGCCGTTATTGTAAGACTTACCACCTGAATCATTTGCAAATGAAACTGTTGTCAATGCGCTTCCTGTATAAGCAGCAACATATCCTGAAATCATGTTGGCTGGTGTGCCCAGTCCTTCCGTTCCTGTCTGAACTACATGGATTAGTTTGTGCCCTGTAGTAGTGTAAGGATTATGTATTTCCATCCATGCACTACCAAATGAACCTTGATTCATATTGCTGACATATGGAAATGCAATTTTTGTTGCAGCAGCATCACCATAAACAGTATCAGAAGCATGTGTGTAAGCACCTGAACCTGTGATTCTGTAGTTAGCCCCTGAATCATTATTAAATCTGCATGTGTGATAACCATTTCCACCTGTCATAGACCAATTGTCAAGATGTAAAATTAATTTTTTATATCCAAGTGCAGATGAAGGAAGCGTTACTGTGACAGTATTTCCTGAAAATGCTGTTGTGCTTTCTAATGTTATTGAACCACCACCACCAGCAGGCGCAGCCCACTTCAATCCTGTGCTTTCCGCAGAGTCAACCGAAAGAAGGTAGCCTGCAGTTGAAGCAACGGTTAGGGCAGCATAGGTATCATTACCAGTGCCAACAACTAAATCACCTTTTGCTGCTATAGTAGTAGCCATATCATTTGTAATGGTTACAGTACCTGATGTACCACCACCTGTGATACCTACGCCAGCGCTAACCTGGTTTATATCTGCGGCATAATTATCCGCAAGCGTTCTTGCTTTTGTCATTAGTATGCTCCCATTATAGACATTACTTCAATAGAACTTGTATCAACCACAGCCCACGAAGCAGTTGTTCCGTTGGTAGTTAAAAATTTACCTGAGTTACCAGTCTGGCTAGGTAGTGCATCTACAGTAGCCCAGACCAATCCTGTTGCGGTGCTTGAGTCAGCCTTGAGATAATATCCGTCAGTGCCAACCGTTAATTTGCCAGGGGTATCTGCCGAAGTTGCCACCAGTAAATCACCTTTAGCATCAAAAAGTGAGTTAGGTATTGCAGTAGCAACATCAAATGCTGTAAAGGTAATAATCTCTATTACATCAGAGGCAGCAAGGGCTGGGCTAAATCCTGTAATGCTTGTGCCGTTAGTTGCTGTGTAGTCTTGAGCACGGACCATAAGTACACCGTTAAGGTATACTTGCTCCTTGCCAGTTAGATAAGAAAGTGTTGCTCCATTATCATCTACGCCCGATACGCTGGTTTCTCCACCAGTTAATGTGTAGCGATAGCGGAACAAAGCAGCAGTAGATGAGATACCACCCCAAGCAGTTCCACTCCAGACAAACATTTCATTGGTAACTGTGTTCCAATAAAGAGCGCCAGTAAGAAGTGGGTTGCCATCATTGTCTAAAGTAGGTGGTGTTGATTTAGCACCTAAGTATCTATCATCAAATTCATCATAAGAAGTAGCAGCACTAGATGCTGATGTTGCTGCGCTGTTAGCGCTAGTCAGAGCAGATGATGCTGAAGTGCTAGCACTAGAGGCTGATGTGGCTGCTGATGTTGCTGATGTAGCAGCAGCAGATGCTGAGTTAGATGCTGTCGTAGCATAAGCAGCAATAGATGCCACAGAAGCAGCAGCAGTAATAGCATCAGCACTAGCAGAGTTAGCAGAAGTCAGAGCGCTAGATGCGCTAGTTGCTGCAGATGAAGCACTTGTCGCTGCAGCAGTAGCACTAGCAGCAGCAGAGGTAGCAGATGTAGCAGCAGCCGTTGCACTTGCTGCAGCAGATGTTGCAGAGGTTGCAGCAGCGGTCTGCGATGTTAATGCAGATGCAGCGCTTGTGGCAGCAGCGGTTTGTGATACCAACGCACTTGCTGCGGATGTGGCAGCTGCTGTTTGTGATGCTAATGCTGAAGCTGCTGAGGTAGCAGCGCTTGTTGCACTAGTAGCTGCTGAAGTTTGAGATGTTAAAGCACTTGCTGCTGAAGTCGCTGCTGCGGTTTGAGACGTTAAAGCGCTTGATGCTGAGGTTGCAGCAGCGGTGGCTGAAGCAGCAGCCGAAGTTGCATATGATGCAATAGTTGCTACAGAATTAGCTGCGGACGTAGCAGATGTTGCTGCAGATGATGCTGAGGTTGCAGCACTTGCTGCTGACACAGAAGCAGACGAGGCTGATGTGGCTGCAGCTGCTACTTGAGCATCAGCAAAGTCTTTACGAACAGCATCGCTAGATGATGTTGGTGTAGCAAGGTTTGTAATCTTAAATCCACCAGCATCAAGAATAGAACCAAGAGTTGCTGTAGTTAATGTCTTACCAGTAAGAGTCTGTGCTCCACCAGTACCAACAACATTTCCAGTTACTCCATGTGCTGAGGTAGCGCCTTCATGTGTACGGAAATCTGAAAAGTCAAGAGCGGATACACCGTGCTCTACGGTTGCTCCGACTGAGTGTGCCTTGGAGCTAGTACCATCAACGCCACGAGTTACCGTATACGCAGTACCAACAAGACCAGTTACCGTAACGATTTCTTCGTTAGCGGTATCTTTCTCAAGAATAAGTGTGAATGGATACTGCGACGGTAGACCAGAGGCAGCAGCCAGTGACAAGCTTGTGCTTGTCGTGCTTGCATCAACGGCGCTAGAGAGTGTTGTCTTAGCAGCGGTCGAGCTGTAATAACGTGCAATTGTCATTCGTTACCTCGTATACTGGATGATGTTCAGGAAGTTGGCTTGTTGCTTAGCAATTTCCTCTTGCAAGCGAACGGTGTAGAGCTGGAAGATGTACTTCGCAGCAGTGGTTGATGCTCCAGCTTGGACTGGTTGGTCAAGCGCATCGGCAGATACCGAGGTGGCTGTAACCTTTCCAGGGTCTACTGTCGACAACAGTCGATACATCGCGCCAAGACGTACCACGTCTTCGCAGGATGATGGAAGACCGCTGACCGTTAGCTCTTGAGCGTCGGTAATAGCGGTCGGAAACTTTGTGTACTGAACGTTTACTGTACGTCCAGGCATTGGTGATTCTTTTAGAATCAAAGCTTGTTTGATAGTTGCAGTATCTGTATCGTAATAGTTGGTATCTAGTCTCCAGTTTTTTATCAACTGCCACACGCCAGTTGAATCTGGGACATCCCAAGATATTCCTGTTACGTCTTCTAATGCGTCTGGCATTATGTAGGAGTAATCAGAACCGTTAAAAGTAAATGTATAATTTGAAATGCAAGGGAAGCTCATTCCCTTGATAGTCTCGTTGATAGCTCTCTTGACTTGACTACGTGGGAAGATTGGATTGTTTCTAACTACCGAGCCAGTCACGTGGCTTGTAGCTGCAGTACCGCGCCATCCACGACCTACTGGATTACCAGTGGTTCCAAGGATTTGAATAGTACCGCTGGTACTGATTGTCTTCTTAACGTAAACCAGCTCGTCATCAATCTCGGCAATGCCACGGCTGATAGCAGAGGCATCATCAACAAGCATAGTCACGTCTTCGGATGTGACGGCACTGGTAATGATTGTTACCGATTCCTGGTTCTTAACATAGGAATTGATTTCGGCAATGGTTTGTTCAGTCAGTTCATTTAATGTAGCCATTATGCCTGTGCTGCCCTTCCGATAATGTCAGATGCCCTGACTGCCTTTTGAATATCTTTCATCTTTGTCGAAGCTGGTTGAATACCAAGTTTGCGAGCATCACGGTATGCGCTCAGTTCTCTATCTGTACTCTTGATTGCAGCAGCAACTGGCTCATTGCTTATCGCAATGTTTGATGCTCTAAGGCATTCACCCCAAGACTCATGGTCCTGGGTCTTGCAGCCACTTCTACACTTCGACAATGTATTCACCATAACCAGCAGCAGTTAACTCTGCTGCTTCTTCATCTGTAATTGGATTGTCATACCCACCGCGTAATACGCGGGAGTAATCTGCTAAAGAGGAATCCTGTGGAGATACGATTGTTGACCAAGTGCCACTGGTGCTTTTGACTACAGTCTTACCCCATGGGTAGGACACAAACCATAGGTCGTTTTGCATACCAAGTTTGATTCTCATGGTTGGTCCACGAAATATCTTTGCCATTACCACTTCACCTTGTCTGCCCAATACGCTGCAGACATAGTTCCCTTAGCAATGTTCTTAGCATGGCGAGCCTTGAATGATTTACGACGCTGGCGATATGACCTGGTTTCCCCAGCCTTTTGTGGTGAACCGCTAACGCCTTGTTGACCAAAGCGAATAGTCTTTACCTGGCTACCAGATTTAGCAACAACGACATGTGATTTAGTTGGATGGTTGGGTGTGCGCTTAGGTTGGTTAAACCCCGCCACTCCCGCTCTCTTTAGTCTTGAGTCCATTCTTTTTATACTCTCCAACTTTTCCTAGTACCGATTGGATTCGTCCATCTTTGCGGAGGCGTACCACCATGCCATCCTTTATTTGTATCGGGTTGAAGCCATGATGCTTCTTGTATTTACCCGATGACATTACTTCTTCTTTTCAGCACTTGCACTTTGCTCTGCCACACTTCTTACACTTCTTCGCTGGCATCATCTTCTCCTTTGTTTGTAAATTCTGGTTCGTCTAATTCCCAATCAGGAAGGTGACGGACCATAAGTTCCCACGCTTCACCTTCTGTAAAACCTGCTGAAGCAAACGAGTTGTATAACTCGTGTGCTTGTAATGCATATTCTTGGAGTGGCGTAAAAAAATCTAACGGCAACTCTTCAGCCTTTTTCTTCTTTGCCATTTATCTCCCTTGTGAGAAGGGGCGGTTGCCCGCCCCTTCTACTGCGTAAACTAGGACGCGATGCTTGATTTTGTCTTGATGACGTAGCGAGCTTCTTTACGGTAGACATTCCAACCGATAAGAGCCTTCCAGCCAGCAGGACGGAAACGCATCAACTTGTCAGTTACAGGACCGATGACAGTCTTTGGCTCGTAAGAGACAGCCTCAACAAGAGCCTGCTTTCCGAGAAGAACTGTTGCGTATACCTTTGAAGTACCAGAACCAGATACGGATTCTGCACGTGGGGTTTCGATATAACGAACCTGGTCGTAGATACCGATTTCACCGTTCCAGAGGTTAGCTACGCCAGCCTCAGTGTAGGTGTGTGGGAGCTGCCATGAAACGTTTCCAGCAGTTGCTGCTTCCGAACGAAGGTCGAAAGATACATCTGGGTGGATAAGCGCTGTGTAGAAGCCACCGTCACGTGGTTGTACAGATGCACCGCGAAGCTTTGCAACACCCTTGCGAGCAAGAGCTGCAGAGATGTATGGAGCAGTGGTGCTTGAAGAAACATCTTCACCGTTGAGTGTTGACTCATCAGCAGAGGTTGTTCCTGTGTAACGCATTGTTGCAAGAGAGGTGAGCTTGCCCCATACGAGGGAGTCAAGTGAGTCACGCATGTTGAATGACAACATGTCTGCAACAGCTGGGTCGATTGACGAGAGAGACTCAAGCGCCAAACGCTCAGTGGTGATTACGGCATTGCCGTACTCATCTACAACAACGTTGACCTTGTCAGTGTTGTTGAGTGTTACTGCGTCTGGGTCTTGGGTCTGGGTTAGTGCGGTTGTCGCACGTGATAGGTCTGTGTAGACCTGGAAGACGACGGTGTTACCTGGGTTTGTTACATCGACTGGGCGCTTGTCCGCAAACTTACGGAACATTGGCTCAGAGCGAAGGTTAAACTCAATGTACTTGTCATACGCCGTCTGAATCAAGTTCGACATCGTTGATGTCGTAGTTGACGTTGCGGGTGTAGTAGGCATGATTTCCTTCTAATTAGGGTTGATAGTTGACGTATCAGCCTTTGAGTAGGTTACCTAGTTCCTCTGGCGAACTAGCGTTCGCAATCCTGGAAGCTAAGTCTTGACCCACGTATGGGTCTATATCTCCATCGTCAAAGCCTGACATTTGCTCAAATGCTTGAGCATCTGGAGACGGTGTCTCCTCTTCAACGGCTTCGATACCGAAAGCCTCACCATATTCGTTTAGCCATTCGGCTACAGCATCCTCATCTGCTTCAATATCATCTGGGATGAATTGAGCAATTCGTGGATTGAGTCCGAAACCTTCTAAGATTTCGCCAACAGAAGCTTCGTGACTTAGTGTCGTATACTCTGCAAGAATCTCGTCACGTTCCTTAAGTTGCTTGGAAAGCGTGTCAATCTGCTTGCGAAGTTTCTTTACTAGGTCAGTTCCACTGCCGTAGTCTTCATCTTCCATTTCGTACTCGTTGTATTCTTCAGCCATTGTTTCTCCCTTTATTAGTAGTTAAACCCTCATCGGGTTCTGCACCACACGTACTCCTCACCAGGGGTAGTGATTCGTAGACGTGATGACTTCCAGGCTTATACACATCACCAGGGCTGGACGGTCTGGGATGGAATCTATTAAACGTCTGGTGTTCTTAGACGTGAGCCAAGTGAAGCACGGTCAATCGCACTTCTCTGAGCAAATCGGGCGCGTTCTTTGGATGCAAGCTTCTTAGCTTTGATGCCAACTTCTGCGCCACCTGTAAGAGCGAGTGATTCACGAGCAAGGTCTTCAGTGCCAGCTTGTTCACCAGCAAGACCAAGTAGTCTCTGGTAATCAGACTGCTGACGAGCAGACCGCTGAAATGCTTCTTCGGCAAGGTTAGCCTTGCCTGCCTTGGTAATTTCTTCAGCAAACTTCTCACTGACTCCACCTTGCATGCCAGCACGTAGTGCTGCACCACCAACCTCAGCCTTGGTGTACATCTCTTTGGCTTGAGGGGTTGTGTAACGGAATCGAGAATTGACAACTTCGAACGCTTTATCTGGGTCAAGCAAGTAAGCAACCATGTCTTTTTCTGTCAGACCGTAGTAGTCTTTAAGAGCCTGCTTGATATTGGCATCTGCATTTTGCAATGCCTGTTGAGCAATATTTACACGTTCTGTAATCTCGGAAACAGATGTACCAAGCTCAGCAATAAACTTAGTGAAGTCTTCTGGTTGGTCATAGAATCCAGGTGGAAGACCAGCCTCAGACATAATCTCTTTGTACGCAGCTTCTGTCTTTACGTACTCTGCTGGTGTCAATAGGCGGTCGCCAGGTTCTCCCTTACCTTCCGCCATACGTTTACGGATAATCTCATTAGCAGCAAACCGAGTTTTATATGCCTCGCTGTTATAGATAGAGTTAAGAATCTGTGCATCTGTTGGTGCTACGTTATCTGCGTATACTTGGTCGATAGACTTCATCAATGAGTCAAGAAATGTTTGACCAAGACCAGTATTCTCAAACATCTGCATAACAGAGTCACGAGCTGAGTAATCTTTATATTCGTCAATTACCTGCTCTGAGCCATCAGATAACAATGAGACAACCTGAACAATACCGCCAGTTTGACGACGAGTAATCTGACCAACCGTGGTTGGCTTGTTCTGCATTGTTGTTAAAGTTGTTGTAAGAGTATTGATTTGATTTTGTAGTGCGGTAATAGTGTCATTGATTACAGTGTTATCAGTTACGCTAGAAGTGGTAGTAGCAGTAGTTACGGAAGTGGTTACAGGAGTTGTTGCAGAAGTTAAATCTTGATATAGTTTCCACTCTGTACCTATAAGAGTCCAGTGAGTACCTGCAGGAGCATCGTATGGAGGACCAGCTTTTTTAGCAGCTTTATTAGCTGCAGCCATAGCGCCAGCAGCGGTTGCATAAGTCTTGCCAGCGTATTCATTACTTCCCTTTTCATAAGGTGTAAGAATTCTATCTGCTTCGCCAGGGTCACCAGGGACTACTTGCTGACCTGTTGACTTTGCTACATCTGCTACGTTCTTACTTGCTTCAACCTGAGCTGGGCTTAAGCCAGTCTTTGGGTCACGTACATAATACGGGTCAATGGTTGCAGGATTTTCTGGAGTAGCATTGGTATTAGCTTCAATAGCTGCAGTTAATTCAGTATTAACTTCAGCTAAATCAATACCGCTATCTATTAGCATTTGATATAAGCGCATTTATTATCCTAAGAATCCGAAGTCTTGCAGAATCTTCTGCCCGATATTTGTATACTCTTCTTTTGCACGGCTGGTGTATTGCCATTTAGGACTGCGTCGAGCCATAACCTTTGCTTGGTATAAACTCATTGGGGCAATGTTACCCTTGTCATCCTGGTAGTTAAGAGTGCGATATAGGAAGTCCTCGTTCAAATCCATACTTAATGGCGACTCTTCCCACTCATTTGCTATTGCAGTAATCCATGGGTCAGCTGCTTGACGTAGCGTCATCCCTCTATTTATCTGGTCAGACAGCCCAGGGAACATAGATTTAGCACGAGCCTGTAGCTCGTTATCTACATCTTCTGCGTTAATTGTTCCAGCTATTAAACCTTTAACATTCTTTTCTAACCAAGTAGAGAACCCTGAATTAGAAACTGTATTCTGGTATCCATAATCCCAAGCAGTTTGATATAGCGAATTAGCTATAGTCTCTAGCTTTCCGCCAAGGTCATAGACAATCTTGCCATTAACCGTGCGACGGCTCTTGCTAAAGTCAATAGAGTCAGCCATCAACTTGTCAAAGTAACTATCGTTATAGTTAACGATTCCACCATTTACTGTGGCTGACTTCATCATTGTTTGCTCTGCAAGCTTGATAGCTGTATTAGGGTCTAGTGTTATACCCATTGCATAATACTTACGGACAAATGCTTCAGCATTTGACTGCAGGTCTGCCTTATATGTAGCTGGGTTAGAGTCCTTATAGAACTGATAAGTACGCCAGTCATCGGTATTCTTCTTATACCAATCGGTTTCCTTAAGCATTGCTAGCTGTAAAGCTGGGTCAACCACCTTCTTGGTAATGATGTCATTTAATACTTTCTTAAGTGACTCATCCTGTGCCAAGATAGATGCAGCAATGCTGAACTTAGCAGCTAAATCTTTTTCATTAAGAGTGTCTGTCTTTAGGTCTGGATATAAGTTTGTTGGAGCTGCCTTAGCCTGTGTTGCTGGAATCTTAATTCCAGTTTCTGTAGCATCAGTAAGTGTCTTAGCCATTGAAGCTTCGTCACCCATTCTTGCCATGGCAGGGCTAGACACTCCAGCAGTATTCTTTGCTGTATCTACTGACAATTGCTTAGCTTGTGTATCAGCCTGCTGTGACTCACCAATTTCTGGTACGTTAATAATCTGACCAGGCTTAACTAGGTTAGGGTCTGTAATCTGTGGGTTAGCTTGAATCAATTCCTTGAGACTAACACCAGCTGCTTTAGCAATAGATAAGAGCGTTTCGCCCTTCTTTACCTTTACCTTCTTTGCCATTATTCAACCACCTGACCAATACGACGAGGGTCGGTTAATGCACTATCAATAAGTTGCATAAAGTTTTTTACTGCAAAATTCTCTGCGTATTCTGGATTGGACCGTGCATACTCAATAGCAAATCGAGTTGGGTCAAACCCTATCTGGCTCTTGCTGGTGCTAGTTGATGTGGAAAGAATTCCACCTTTGCCTGGAGCTGTAGTTGTTGTAGATGTATATACAGCTGGCTCGCCTTTAGCCTGCTTGTTTACAACTTTCTGGTATGCAGCAATATCTGCTGCACCTGGCTCAAAGCCAAGCTCGGACTTATATGCAGCGGTGATATCAGAAGCTGCAGCTGATGTGCTGTACTCAGTTGTGGTTGTCTGCTTAGACTTAGTAGTACCGTATTTAGTACCAGTGTCGTCCTTATATTCGTCTGGGTTCCACCCAATAAGGTACTTGATTGGCTTGCCATCTGAACCGCTACCATAAGTGTTAACCCAATCGATAGCGTCATCCCAAACAGACTGCCAGTCTTTTTGTGGAACACCAGCTGCTCTTAATTGAGAAACGAAATCATCATAATATTTACGAGCTTGCGTTCCCTTTTTAGCCCTAGCTCCAACAAACTTAAACCAGGCTTTTGCTTCAGTTACATTTGGTGAGCGAGTCCCTGCACTTGGACCCATACCTGGCAAATCAATTGGAGGTAGGTCCATCTGAGTTTCTTTATTTATTTCTTCTTGTAATTTCCTTTGATATTCGATACGTGCATCTTGAAAGGCTTTATCGCCTTTCTTACCTTTTGGATAATCTTCGCGCTTTGGAGCTGTTAAAGTTGTCATTGATTCACCACGAATTCTGTATCTAGTTCTGGCATATTGTTTAACCAACGTGATGCAAAAGCATCGAATTCATCGGATGCTGTTTGAAGGAAGTTATGATGGAACTGTGAGAACTGTGCCTTCAATGCAAACTTCCTTTCATCGCTATTTATTGCAGCGTCGTACTGGTTTTTGAAGTCGCGAGCTTTAGCTACCCAGAAAGCTATCTCTTCCCACTTAACGCTTCCTGAATCAAAAGCATGTGCTCTCCAGTCAGTATCATCAACAATCTTTTCGATTGTTGTGATAGTTCCCTTCCAGTAATCTTTTCGGTTCTCGTCGCGTTCTTCTACCCAGCCTGGGTAATCTTTACCTATACTTGTTACCATCTCATCAAACATACGTTTGATTCCGACTGTTTCATATCTGGTTTCATATGTAGAGCCAATGCCGTA
>Ga0208644_1001528_pt1 | contig 19235 bp, 10 predicted proteins | sample VirMetDEL_Nov_18_FD_184517 | JGI IMG/M metagenome (GOLD analysis project Ga0208644, IMG submission 184517) | Aqueous microbial communities from the Delaware River and Bay under freshwater to marine salinity gradient to study organic matter... | ecosystem: Environmental > Aquatic > Marine >... | reverse complement strand
CAGCATTCCAAACCCTCCTCAACTGGGTTGAACTGGAGCATTACAAAAATGAAAATTAATCTTTGGTATTGTGATGATATGAAACAGTGGCGTTGGACTTTAACTGATGGTTCAAGACCTATTGTTCGTCAAGAATCGGGACAGCAACCATTTTTGCGTGATGCGATGAATGATGTAGCAAATACTGTAGAATATATGTTAGAATGCAAACAAAGTAAGTAAAAATACCTAAATGAAATCTGATTTTTACATAGATAAAGTTAGTAAAGATGAGATAAAAGATCTCCTTTATACTCATCATTATCTAAAAGACGAATCTAAAGATTTCAAATCAGGGTATAACTATGGACTTTTCAAGCGTACAGAGTGGGAATGTCCTCTTAGGATTGGCGAGTGCCTTGGTGCTTGCATTTTTACTGGTCTCCCAGTCCCAGAAATTGCCGTAGGAGCATTTGGATTAGATCGTTATGAACAACAAGGATTATTTGAACTTTCAAGACTTTGCATCGAGCCTGTTACGCAGTCACGAGAATATAACATCACTTCTTGGTTTGTATCAAAAGCGATTAGACAATTTCGCAAAGATACTGAAGTTAAAGCAATCCTTTCTTATGCTGATTCAGGTCACCATTCTGGTACAATTTATAGAGCTTGCAATTTTAAGTACTACGGTCTTACGGATAGAAAAAAAGATTTCTACTATTCAGACGGAACTAAACACTCTCGTGGAAAAATAAATGGTTCAGAAGGAGAGTGGAAATATAGGACAAGGAAACATCGGTATTTAATGGTATTTGATAAGAAGTTAAAGGTATTGTGGAAAGAAGAAAAATATGGTATAATATAAGTTCCTTCCGTGTGAATGAAGTCGTTGTGCTTCCTTAAACCTCCTTTCGGGGAGGTTTTTTTATGGATAAATAATCCATAACGGAACTATAAGCACTAATAAGATGGGTCTTTCCAGATTAGATAATTTTCTGAAGTCTTCGCGTGGTACTATTCTTTATGTTGATCCAAACAGTTTGGATGCGACTGATAGTATTGAGAACCAAGGCAATTCACTTACACGCCCATTTAAAACAATCCAACGTGCTCTGATTGAAGCAGCAAGATTTTCATATCAGAGAGGACTGAATAACGATAGATTTAGTAAAACTACCATTTTACTTTATCCTGGAGATCATATTGTAGATAACCGTCCTGGATGGATTCCTGATGGTGCTAATAACTACAGACTTCGTGATGGATCAACGTCAAATAATCTTCCACCATATGATTTAAACACAAACTTTGATTTAACATCACCAGATAATGAACTTTACAAGTTGAATAGTATTCATGGTGGTGTAATTCTTCCTAGAGGAACTTCAATCGTTGGTCTTGACTTGCGTAAAACCAAAATCAGACCAAAATATGTTCCTGATCCTACAAACGACAATATTGAGAGATCTTCAATCTTTAGAGTAACAGGAACCTGCTATCTGTGGCAGTTCTCAATGTTTGATGCAGATCCTAATGGAACTTGCTACATTGATTATACTTCAAATACCTTTGTTCCAAACTTCTCTCACCATAAACTGTCTTGCTTTGAGTATGCTGATGGTGTGAATGATGTTAATATTAATGATGATTTCCAAACATTTTCAACAAGTCGTACAGACTTGGATATGTATTATGAAAAGGTTGGTCTTGTTTATGGTCAATCATCCGGTCGTGCAATTGAACCAGATTATCCAAGTTCTGGTCTTGATATTCAACCAAAGATTGATGAATTCCGTATTGTTGGTTCAACAGGTGCTTCAATCGGAATCAGTAGCCTCAAAGCAGGTGATGGTGTAACTGCAACTACGAACATTACTGTTACAACAGTCTCTGCTGTTGATGGTCTAGATGTTGACACTCCTTTCCGTATACAAGGGATTACTGCGTCTGGGTATAGTGGACAGTTTACGGTTGCTGAGAAACTGAGTTCAACTCAGATCGTATATAAAGTTCAAAATGCTCCAGCAAATCCACTTCCATCAGTTACAGGATCTACTCTTTCTCTCCAGTCTGATACTGTAACCTCTGCATCACCATATATCTTTAACATCTCTCTACGTTCTGTATATGGAATGTGTGGTGTTCTTGCGGATGGTGACAAAGCAACTGGATTTAAGTCCATGGTTGTTGCTCAGTTTACTGGTATTGGTTTACAGAAAGATGATAATGCGTTTGTAAAATATAGTTCAGCAACAGGAACATATAATGATAGTACGGCATTATCTGGTGCTCTGCTCAGTAATGACTCAAGAGCAGTATTCAAACCAACATACAGAAACTTCCATATTAAATCTACAAACAACTCATTTATTCAGTGTGTTTCTGTATTTGCTATTGGTTATGCTGAGCACTTTGTTGCTGAGAATGGTGGTGATATGTCCATCACCAACTCCAACTCTAACTTTGGTGCAAAAGCATTAGTTGCTGCTGGATTTAGAACCGAGGCATTCTCTCAAGACGATACTGGATATATCACTCACGTTATTCCACCAAAAGAGATTCCTCTGACTGAGACCTCGATTGAATTTAGCGCGATTGATGTCAATAAAACTGTAGGTGTTGCATCTACTGCACATCTTTTCCTTTATGGAGAAACAAACGCAGATGTTCCTCCAGAAAACGTCATCGAAGGATATAGAATCGGTGCAAGAGAGAATGATAGTCTGAAAGTTCTTGTATCCTATGCAGGATCTGTTACAGAATATTCTGCTAGAATAATAATGGATGGTTCCACATCCAGCTCTGAAAAAATCTTTACTGTAAATCAAGGACCAACAGGTATTAATAGCATTGGTGCAACTTATGGTAATGGTGCAAATGTAATCACATTAACTCAAGCACATACCTTTATAAATGGAGAATCTGTTCGTGTTATCAGTGACACAGGACAACTTCCAGATGGACTGGTTCCAAACAACGTATTTTATGCGATTACTAGTGGATTGTCCACAAATACAGACATCAAACTTGCAAAAACATTAAACGATGCTCTGAATGGATCTGCTCTCCCAATTAATGAAAAGGGTGGACTTTTAAAAGTTTCAAGTAGAGTATCTGATAAAAACTCTGGTGATATTGGTCACCCAATTCAGTATGATACAACTAACTCTCAGTGGTATATCAATGTTTCTGGAATGTCAACTGAGAATACAATTTATTCAACCATTGTTGGTCTTGGTTCCACAGCACTTGGAGATGCAACACCAAGAACATTTATAAGAAGAAAATCTGATAATAGAAATGCAACGGATACTCTTTATCGTTTGAGATATGTTATTCCAAAGGGCATCAATTCTGGTAATGCCAGACCTCCAAGTGATGGATTTATTCTCCAAGAATCAAATACCTCTATCGGTTCCACTGATGGCGAGATTCAAACATATTTTGGTAGTGGTTCTCTGTCTAATGTAAATGAGCAGAGAAACTTTAGATTTATTGCAGACGCAGTTTGGAACGGATCTTCAACTGTAGATGTTATCACGGAACTCCCACACAACTTGATTGTTGGAACTGAAGTAGAACTTGTAAACATTAAGAGTTCTCTGAATACTACTGGTGTTGCTGGAACTGCATTCAACAGAAAATATACTGTTACTGGAATCGGTAGTGCAAAGCATTTCTCAGTTGGATTAACTACCAATCCTGGTACGTTTACGAGTGATATTTCAGCAAGAAATACATCACTACCATACTTCAAGAAGAAGACTTATAAGAATTCTTACTATATCTACAGAAACCAAGAAGCACAAAAATATGTAAGTGGTGAGCAAGATGGTATTTACTATTTGACTGTATTGAATTCATCTAACTCACCAGCAGTTGCTCCATTTACTGCTGAAAAATATTCACAACCAGTTAAAGAACTCTATCCACAAACAAATAGAGATAACCCAACATCTGATCCAAGTGAAACAAAGTGTTTTGCTATTTCATCGTTGATTGGTGATGTTGTAGTTAATGATGTTAAAAATAGTGTTACTAAAGAAACTTTAACTAAATTTGTTCATGATACTGATATTGGATTTGGTGTTAGCAACATAATATCACAAACTGGCACTGCACATACAATCTTTACTAGTATTGATCATGGACTGAATCGCATTACAAGAGCTAGTGTTACAAATGTAGGTGCTGGATATAGTGATGGAACTTATTATAATGTTAAATTAGTTGGAATTGGAACATCAACAACTGGACAGTATGCAACTGTAAAGGTTACCGTTTCCAGTAATGCTATTGATGCTGCTTCCATAAGAATCATGGATGGTGGATCTGCATATGGAATCGGAAATACTCTGAATTTCGTTGGTATTCCAACTAGTGGATCAGGAACATTCACAGAAGGTGTTGCAACTGTTGATGCAATTTACAATAACGTTGGTGATACTTTAAGAGTTGTTGGAGTATCTTCTGAGGGATACTCTGGATATAACCAACTGTATAGAATTAGTGGAGTTAATGTTGGTGCTGCTACTTCATTCAATGCAGTATCAGTCTCTAGTGTTTCAGGTTTCACCACTACTGGAGTAGGTGTAACTTTATCTGCAGATGCATATGCATATCTGACTGGTGAAGCAATCCGTATCAATGCGTTGTCATATGATAGTGGAAGTGGAATCGCTACGATTACAACTCATAATAGTCACGGACTCAGAGTAGATCAAAAAGTTAAGTTAGTTGGATTCAACGAAAGCACTTATACTGGTGATTTTGTTGTTACTGAAGTTCTTGATATATTAGCATCAACTCCAACTTATAAGTTCTCTGTTAATATTGGCACAGGAACTTCTGAACCAGTTCCAACTGGAGCAGGTACTACATATGTCTACCGTTTGGGTTATGCATCTAATGATGGTGTAATCACTGAAAATAATGAGAATGTTGGTGGTAGAATGGTTGCAAACTATGCAGGTATTACCACTACACTTTCAGCTGATATTCCAAACGTAACTACTGATGAAGTAAATCTCACAAATCTCAATAATCTTAATATCAATGTTGGTGATTATCTCTTGATCGATGATGAAATCATAAGAGTCAAGACAACTGTAACTGGAACCAATCCAATCTATGTCTTCCGTGGTGTTCTTGGTACAAAACCATCACTTCATTATATTAATGGAACAGTTAGAAAGATTTATGTAAATCCAACAGAATTGAGAAGACACTCTATCAACAGAGCATCCGGTCATACATTTGAATATGTTGGTTTTGGTCCTGGTAACTATTCAACTGCATTACCAGATAGACAAAATCGTACAATTTCTGGTGCAGAAGAACTCTTAGCTCAATCAACTAAGAGGGAGGGTGGAATTAACTTCTATACAGGAATGAATGACAGAGGTATTTCATACTCTGGAAACAAGAAGTTAAGCACCATTACTGGTATTGAAGAAATCTTTGACACCCCAGTACAAACAATCACTGGTGAAGACATTGGAGTTATTCCAAATATTAACGTTGTCAACCCACTTGAAGGTTTGTTCACCAGATCAATCCGTGTTGAGGGTGGCACCGACAATAAGGTTTCCTCTGAATTCAACGGTCCTGTTATTGTCAACAATAAGTTAACCGTCAACTCAACAAAGGGTCTGGAAGCGAACAACCTGTTCTTACAAGGTGATGCAACAGTTTCGAGAAAGTATACTGTTGGTATTGCAACTCCTGCTCTTGCTGGTAACCCAGGCGACGTTGTTTATTATGCTAACCCAGAAGAGGGTGGATATGTTGGTTGGGTTTATACTCTTCAAAATGATTGGAGAAGATTTGGTAGTGTAAGTCTTTCTAAAAACTTAAACATTGGTATCTTTGATCAGGTAGGAATTGCAACAACCACACCAGGAACAAATAAGCTCTTGGTTGGATCTGGTTCTACTCAATTCTCCATTGATGGTAATGGTGGTGTTGGTATTGGAACTACTGCAAATGCATATTCGCTTCATGTTATTGGTAATACTAATATTGTTGGAACAGTAACTGCATCCTACTTTGTTGGTGATGGATCTTCACTCACAAACATTAATGTTTCAAACACTGGTTGGACAAATATTTCTGGTGGAATCTATAATACAGATTTGAACAATGTTGGTGTTGGGACATCAGTACCTTCATACAATCTTGAAGTTGGATATCCTGGAATATCAACATCACTTTATGTCCATGGTACTGCAAAGTTTGTAGGACTTATCACTGCTAATAATATCAATATTACTGGTATTCTTACTGCTTCAGGATTTGATCTTCAGAACGCTTCAACTGGTAGAATCACTACTGGAATCATTACTTCTTCCACGATTCATGTAGGAACTGCACTTACAACTCTCTATGTAAGTGGAACTGATGTTGGTATTGGAACTTCGTCTCCAAGAGCAAAGTTGGATGTTGAAGGTCACGCAAGATTTAAGACTTACTCTGAAAATGTAGAGTATGTAACTCCATCCTCTAATGTTGTAACTGTAGATCTTTCTAAAGCACAAACCTTCATTTGTACTGCTACTGCAAATATCAGCCAGTTTACATTAACAAATGCTCCTTCTGGATCTACTGAATTCACAATCCGCATTGATCAGGATTCTACTGGTAGTCGTACAGTTGGAATTGATACATTCAAGACATCTGGTGGTGTAACGATTCCTGTATATTGGCCTGGTGGAGGAGTTCTTCCAATCGTAACTCCAACTGCAAGCAGATCTGACATCTATACATTCAAAGTATTTGATGGTAATAATATTACAAGTGTGGGGATATACGGAGTTGTTGTTGGCCAAAACTTTGCTAACTGAGGTAAAGTAAAATGAAGCAAACGACACTAGATCTTAACGGACCCATTCTCTCATTTTCAGCAAATCCAGTAGGAGTTGCTTCTACTGGAGTTGCTTCTGGAACAGGAAGTGGGATTGCAACTTTTACTGGGATTGCAACTGCATCATTTCCAACTGGTGTAAGTACTGGATCTCCAGATGCACCAACTAATCCAGCCTCAAATACTGGTATCATAACTTATCGTTGGTATGAAGTTGGAGTTGGTGCTTTAAGTGATAGTCAGTATGTTACTGGAACTGCAACAACAACATTAACGCTGTCAAGACTTATAACTCCAACCGATAATCAGAGAAAGTTTTATTTGACTGCAGATTATATTCCATCTGCTTATCAATCATCGTCTCCAGTTACTGCGGGGACTGCTAGATCAACTGGTAATGCACTCAATGAACCTTTTAGTTCTGGTATTGGAACTTTAACTGTTTATCCAGTTATTGAAATCGTTGCTCAGCCAACAAATAGAACTGTTGCTACAAATCAAAACGCAACATTTAGTGTAAATGCTGGTCTTACTGATAACTCATTTACAAATGATTTAACATATCAATGGTATTGGAATGGCGTTCCGTTAACACAAAATAATTCAACAGTTACAACATATGGAACTGTTGATGTAACCACAACAACGACAACATATCAAACCATAAATCAGACTCTGTATAGAAATAGAGATGTTAGTGAACAAAAATCAGAAAACAGATATTTTGGTTCTGATGGATCTGTAACTTTACATCCAACATCTTATGATGTAGTCGTAAGAGTTGCAAGTGGATCAGGTGGAAATGGTGGATCGGATAATAATGGTCCTGGTGGTAGTGGTGGTGTAGGTAGATTTGGTAGATTTTATTATAATGGTGGTGGAAGAACCTTAACTTTCAGGATTGGAAGAAGAGGTAATGATGGTGGAAGTTGTTTTGGTTCTGGTGGTTCTGGTGGTAATGGTGGAGCTTCTGGAGGAAATGGTGGAAAAGGTGGTGGTTGTTCTGGTAGTGGTGGAGGAGGAGGTGGTGCTACAGTAGTTTATGATAGCACTGCTGGTAGACAAACCATTATTGCTGCTGGAGGATCTGGTGGTGGGGGTGGATCTTGGAATCGTGGTGGATCTGGAGGTGAACCTGGTGGTGGATTTGGTGCTGGATCTATTGGTAATCTGAGTCGCGGTAATGACGGTAATGGTGGAAACGGTGATGGTGGTGCAGGAGGAGCTAGTGGTGGTGGATCTTTAATAGGTAGTGGTGGAAATGGGGGAAGCGATAATCAAAATGGAGGAGAAGGTGGTAGAAGAACTTATGGAGCATATGATTCAAGCAGAATGACATTTCCATTTGATGGATCTGAGCATAATGGTGATGGATATGCTCAAGTTGAATGGAAATGGACAAATACATACACTATCCAAGAACCATATACACAAACAGTAACTGTTCCTGTTGAAGTTTCTACAACAACTACCCAATCAGTTACACAAAAAACTTTCTTAAGTGGTGCATTAACTCCAACTCTCACTGTTAGTGCAGATTTTGTTGGAGTTGGAACTGCTCAATGTAAAATAACATCAGCAACATCTGCAAACTCTCCCATCTTTACGGATGTAGTTAATTTCAATACAGTTTCTGCAGCAGATCAGTATAATATTAATGTGGAAGCGATAGGTATTAGAAACACTGCAACATTAGCATCCGTTAACTTGTTTAATGGAGAATATGAATTTACTCCCGCACTTGGTAGTGCTGGTGATGACAGAGTAACTGATATATACAGCATTTATGCTCCCGATAGAAATATTTTGGTTGAAATGGATCTTTATGGTGGAGTTGGTAGTTCTTCTGGATCTAATGCAGGTGGAGAAGGTGGATTCTCTAGAATAAGATTCACTATGGAAAGAAATGTTGAGTATGTTATTGCTGGATTGACAGACATTGGAACTCCATTCATTTATAAAAAGGGTATATTAATTGCTTGTGTTGGAAAAGGTGGTAATGCTGGATCTGGTGGAAAGGGTGGATTTGGTGGTGGTGTAAATGTTGCTGGTCAAGATGGATTTGGTAGAAATGCTGGTGTCGGTGGAGCTTTCATTAGTGCTGGTAGTTTAGGTGCAAATGGTGTCTTTGGATCCCTAACAAGCCTCACTGCAACATCACCAGATACAAAAGCAACAGGAACGAATGGTGGAAGAACTATCAAATGTACGAAGGGTGTTTATTGGCAACAACAAGGAATATCTGCTTGTTCTGATGTAGGTGCAACTCAGTTTAGATTATCTGATGGAACTATTGTAACAAATACATCATCATCTATTACTAGAGGATTTAAATCTGGATATAACATAATCCAGACTGCTGGTGCTGGGGCAGGTGGAGGAAATGGTGGATCTGGTGCAAATGGTGGTGGAGGAGGTAGTACAAGTTCTGGCGGTGGTGGTGGATCTGGATATACCGATGGATCTGTTACCGTAGTTAACACTCAACTTGGCGGAAGTTCTAGTACACCAAAGGTTATTCTTAGATATGTGAGTTGATAAATAGTTAAAACTAACCGGGGGAGAGTGAACCCGAAATGGCTGTAAATAAGAATTTTGTAGTCAAAAATGGTCTAGAGGTAGATACTAACCTTATTCTTGCTGATGCTACAACGAATAAGGTTGGTATTGGTACTACAGTTCCGACATATGAACTTCACGTAAATGGTGGTATTGGTGCAACCAGTGCTACCATTTCTGGTTTTGCGACAGCTCTTCAAGGTTTAAGAGTTGGTACTGCTGGAACGGTCTTAACAGTTCTCTCAAGTCCAGGAGTTGGATATTCGGTTGGTGTTGGTTCTTCGCAACCAGAATATCTGTTAGATGTTCGTTCTCCTGTTTCTACAGGACAAACAGCACTCTATGTTCAAGGTGATGTAAGAATCACTGGTGATTTAAACGTTGATGACATTACACTTGATGATGCAACTATTAATGACTTAGTAGTTCAGAATACATTATTTGTAGGTTCTGGTGGTGGAGTAGGTGTTGCAACTATTGCAACTTTGGGTGTTAGCGGAGTAACAACGTCTCAACATCTTCAAGTTACTGGTATTACCACTCTTAGTGGTTTTGTTGATATCAATAATAGTGTTGATATCTCCGATAACTTAAATGTTACTGGGTTCTCTACGTTTGTTGGATTCAGCACATTTAGTGACTACGTTAGCATTCAAGATGGTCTTGTAAATGCTGGTGTTACAACATCAAATGCATATACGATTGATGGAACGCAAGTCATTAGTAGTTCTCGTGAACTGCAAAATATTGCTTCACTTGATGCAACAACAACTGCAACGATTGAAGCAGCAATCGCAAATGGACCAAACACCTTTACCGATATTACGGTAACTGGTCTCTCAACGTTTGTTGGACTTGCTACTTTCAATGGTGGTGTTGAGGTTGTTTCTGGTATTACCACTCTTGGTGGATTTGTTGATATCAATAATAATGTTGATATTTCTGGCACATTAAATGTCAGTGGTATCTCAACGTTTGTTGGATTTGCCACATTCCAAAATGATGTTTATGTTGCTGGTGTAGTAACTGCTACATCATTCTATGGTGATGGTTCAAATCTCACTGGCACTGCTAGTGGATTAACAGCAACGATTGGTGTTGGTTCTGAATCAACTTTTGTTGGTTCTGGTGTCACTGAAGTTTATTTTGCTTCAACCACAGGAACAAACGTAAATGTTGTTGCTGCTGGAACCAGTGCAACTGTTACAATCACTCCAGGTGTTTCACTTGGTCTTGCAATCGCTCTTGGCGGTTAATAAATACTCTTAACACATAAAGAAAAATGGCAGAATCATTTTCAAACGCATTATCAAGAGCAGCAGGAATTGTAACAACCAGTTCCTCAGGTTCTATTGGAATTACAACCAACTTAATCACTGGTATTTCAACGGGAGCAGTTTCTGTAGGTGATCTGATTGATAATGCAAACTATATTGCAGGAACAAAAGTTTCTACGATTGGTGCTGGGGAAGTTACTGCAGATAGAAACTCAACCAATACTGCAGCAGCATCTAGTCAGAATGTTAAATTCTTAGGTGTTACAAACGTCTATACTTCACCATCATCAACGAAGAGTATTCTGATTGGTGGAACTTTTGCAAATAACACTAACAATCAGGTCAATCTGACAGTTGAAGTTTATGATAATAGCGCAGGTGTAAGTGCAGCAATCGCAAGCAAGATTCCTGTTCCTGCTGGAAGTTCTTTCGTTATCAGTGATACTGGTAAAACACTTCTTGAAGGTAATGATGTGTTGAGAGTATATTGTGATACAGCAAATGCAATTGATGTAAGTCTCAGCATTCTTACAGGAGTAGCGTGATATGGCAGATCGTAACGGTTATATTGGAAGAGCCCCTGGAGACTCATCAGTAGTTGTTGCAAGACAGGTATTTTCTCCTTCTGGAGTTACTACAGACTTCACCTTTGCATCTGGATACACTGTCGGATATCTTGATGCATATCTGAATGGTGTCAGACTGATTGAAGGTCAAGACTATAATGCAACGAACGGATCTGTTGTTGGGCTTACAAGTTTTGCTCAGAGTGGTGATGTTCTTGAGCTCGTTGCATATAAGGCATTTAGTGTTGGAGATGCAAGAAGAATCGGTATTCAATCCGGTGGAGTTACAGTTGGTAGCGTAGATACACTGAACTTCGTTGGTCTTGGAAATACCTTCCAGTTATCTGGAACTACGATTGATGTAAGTATTTCTGGTAGTGCTGGTGCTGCTGGAACTTGGTCAAATTATGATGGAAATACTGGTGTTACTACCACTAAAAAGGTAAGAATCAGTAATGATTTAGAGGTAACTGGTGTAGCAACCGCAAACACATTTAGTGGTAATATTATTGGTGTTGCTGCTACATTTAGTGGTAATGTCTCTATTGCTGGAACATTAACTTATGAAGATGTAACAAATGTAGATTCTGTTGGATATATTACAGCAAGATCAGGACTGTTTGTTCAAGGTGCAGGTTCTACCACAACAACATTAAATGTATCTGGAGTAACAACACTTACAGGTAATGCTTTTGTTGGGTCTGCAGTATCAATCTATGCAGCATCTGGTATTGTAAGTGCTACATCATTCTATGGTTCTGGAGCAAATCTGACTGGACTCCCTGCTGGTGGTGTAGAAGTTCAATCTGCAGGAAGCCCATTAGGTGCTGGTGTTACTATTATTAACTTCCAGTCTGGTGCTACAGTTACTGCATCAGGTGCAGGTTCAACCATTACTATTTCTGCTGGTATTCAAACTGCTGCATATACCGCATCAGGTATTGTTACAACTCTGAACTTAAGTTCTGCACAAGATCATAAAGTTACTGCAACTGGTATTACAACCATCACAGTTTCTGGTGGTACTGAAGGAGAGTCGCATACAGTTAGAATTATCAACTCTGGTATTGCAACAGTTGGATTCTCAACTTATTTCTTATTCCCATCAGGTTCTCCACCATCACTGCCAATAGCATCTGGTGCAAAGAGTTTAGTTTCATTCACGATTAATAGAGTAGGAGCAGGCGGTACAGAACTATTCGCTGGTGCTTCAGTAAACTATAGCTGAGGAGGATAGATAAATGGGTGTTATAGTTCCTAACTTTGCCTCATCTACAGAGGACAGAGCATCTGGTGCTCTGGTTGTTGATGGTAGTTTGAAGTTTGATGGTACTAGTCAATACTTAACTAGAAGTTTTGGTTCCGGCAATAGAAGAACATGGACTTGGGCATCTTGGGTAAAAAGGTATAAGTTTGGTGCTACAAATTATGGATTGTTTAGTTATTATCCGGGTTCAGGTAATGGTAGTTTTATAAGATTTTCAGATGATGATAGCGGAGACACTCTCAGATTTTATAGTGATACTGGCACTAGGAGTATAGTATCAAAGGAAAAATTTAGAGATACTGGATGGTATCATATTGTTATTTCTGTTGATACGACACAGGGAACAGACACTGACAGAGTAAAAAGATATGTAAATGGTGTTCAGCAAACAACAAATGCATCAAATACATGGCCATCTGCTAGTGAAGAACTGCTATTAAATCAATCTGGCGATCATTTTCTTGGAAGAGTTCAAGCATCAGCATATGGTCCTGTTGCCATGTCAAATGTCTATTTCATAGACGGACAAGCATTAGATCCATCATACTTTGGATACACAGACCCACTCACAAATACTTGGAGACCTAAAAAGTTTAAACCACAAGCAACTCCAAATAATGGAACAACTTGGAGTTCTACTGGTAGCGATCCAAATTCTTTAGTTACTGGTGGAACTTCAATTGCTAATATTTTTAGTGGTAGTGTTTCAGTTGGAACACAAATTCTTCAATCAGCATCCAATTATGTAACACTAACAACTGGACCCATTCAGTGTAATAGTACAGTCAGTTTCTTATCTGGAAATGGTTCCAGTACTGCTACTATGAGAATTAACGGTAGTGATACTTATAAGTTTCAAGCATCTAGCACTGAAGTAAAGTGGTGGGATTTTAGTTTTAGTGGAACAATTACAAAAATAGAAATTGGATATCTTGCTGGATCTGGATCATCTAACACTTTCTATGGCATAAAAGTGGATGGTGTTCCACTTGTTGATGCTAATACCACAAATATAGGCAAAAATGGATTCTACCTCCCCCTAGATGGCAACACCCCAATCGGTCAAGACCGTTCAGGAAATAATAACAACTGGACTCCAATAAATTTTGGTGGTTCTAATACTCTTGAAAAAGCAACAGGAGCACTACCAATCCTGAATACTGATGGTGGTGGTAAAGTCGCAAGAGTTGGTGTAAGAACTGATAGTTATTATGCGAACTTAAAACTTGCAGTTCCTTTTGTTGGTGTAGCAACAGATGTGGTGCAACAGATAAATGGAAACTCTGCATCTATGACTAGTTTTACTGCAAATAACGCAACTTTTGCAGTTCATCCTACTGCCGGTGCTCCTTATGGAACGGGATTGTATCTTAATAGTGTAAGTGATTATCCAAATATCAACTTTTCTGCAGGCACCTTTAATTTCTTACATAATCAAACTGGAAGTGGAACAGTAGAGTTCTGGATGTATAATGGTGCTTATACTGATGAAGCAGCCCCACTTGGAAATCTTGCAGGAAGTCCTGATATTGGATTCAGTATATCAATGGCATCTTCCACAACTCTTCAAGCAGTTATTAGTAGAGGAGTTACTGGTAGTTCTCGTGTAAGTGGAACAGCAAGCATACCTCAAAATACTTGGTCTCATATTGCAGCTACAAAAACAATAAATGGAAGTAATGCTGAACTCAAACTTTATGTAAATGGTGTTCTTTCTGCATCAAACACAAGTATTACCGCATCTGACTTATCAAACTCAAACTCTACTTATTCTTATTTTAGAATAGGTCAAAATATTGGCGATGAAACTGGTAGAGGTTGGACTAACTATTATATGAATGATTTGAGAATTTATGATACAGTAAAATACACCCAAAACTTCATACCAGCATCCACAGACCCAGACATTCTTCCAGATACACCATCAGGAGTTGCTTATAGTTCTAATGTAACTGCTATTACTGATGGTGCTGTATATTTTGATGGTAGTGGTGATTATTTGATTTCTACGGAATCTTCTGATGAATATGATTTTCCAAATAGTGATTGGACTATTGAATATTTTTCATATTGCACTTCGGAACCAACTGATGCTGCATCATTTAGTAATACGAAAAGTTTTACTTCTGGATATAGATCAATACTTGTCAATCAGAATTCTGGAGAACTAAAACTCCTTGTTAATACTACTGGATCTGGTGCTTGGACTACAGTTGGAACAACTACCAATTCTTTGAATATATGGCGTCATATTGCTTTAGTTAGAAATTCTGGCACAATTACATTTTATGTTGATGGCAATTCTATTGGATCAACCACAGATACTCCATATGATACTGTAAATAATGATACTGTTTATTTTGGAAGAAATGGTGGTGATGGAAGTGGATATTTTAGTGGATTTTTATCAAATGTCCGTATCATCAAAGGAACCGCACTCTACACATCAAACTTCACACCACCCACAGCACCCATCACAGCAGTAGCAAATACAAAACTTCTGTGCTGTGCTTCACAAACACTAGCAGGTGCTGCTGTTACTTCACCAAATATGGGTGGAGTTAATAATGGAACTGTGTGGAGCAACTATCTTAGTAATGTAAGAACAGATAATGATTTTGCAGTATATGGTTTTGATGGATCTTTGACAACCAAAGCATCAACACCTACAAATGGAACAACTTTAACATTCACTCCACCATCAGCAATTCCTTATAGTTCAACTGTTGAAGTTTACATTTATTGGGGAATTGCAAATAATGTAAATGTATCATTAAATGGAGGAAGTGCTGTTACTGATCCAGGAAATCAGTGGACAACTATTGCAACTGGTTCTGGATCTATCACATCCATGACATTTACTGGTACTACAAACGCCGGTCAAGTTTCTGCAATTAGAGTTGATGGTGTTATTTTAAAAGATCCAGTCACAGTTCTTGGAAACACAGCAGCAACCAACTTCAATCCTTTCACTGTGAATATTAATGCAGTAAGAGGACAGGAGAGTGGTTATGCTACTTTAGATCCCAATAATAAACTTTCCCATGTAGTTCTTTCTAATGGTAATTTGTATTGGAGTGCTGATAACACTGGTGCAGGAACAGCTCTTGCAAATGTAGTTTTAAACAGCGGAAAGTGGTATTGGGAAGTTACTGCTGACACAGGCAATAGATTTCATGCAGGTGTTCATGTTGGTGCAGGTGATTCACTTACAACATTTGATGCTGGAGCAATTTTAAGTAATAATTGGGCATTTAGAAATGATGGTTATAAAGTTCATGGAGATGCGGAATCTCAAATTGGACCAGATATTAGTGATATTGGTAAAGTAATTCAAATTGCATATGATGCTGATAATGGCGGTCTTTACTTTGGTGCTGAAGGTCGCTGGTTAGAAGGCAATCCATCAACACTTACTTCTCCATCATATACTGGAGTTACAAGCACCAGAGGAATTTCTCCAATGCTTAATAGGAGAACAAATTCAAATGCTGCTTATATTAACTTTGGACAAAAACCCTTCAAGTTCCCACCACCAAATGGTTTCCAACCATTAAATGCTGCTAACCTTCGTCCTTCTACTATAGTTGCTCGTCCAGACCAGTATGTTGGAATTACAACTTGGAGTGGTGATAGTGCTGCATCCAGAAATATTGAATCTGGAATGAAACCTGATCTTGTCTGGGTCAAAGATCGTTTTGTTGCTGGGCGTAGCAATTATCTTTATGACTCTGTTCGGGGATTTGGTGCAAATAAAGAGATTGTCTCAAACGCGACGGTACAAGAAGGTTCGGTAAATCACGCAACCAATGAATCTGGTTATGTAAGCGGAACAACTGCTAGTGGTTTTACATTGGATGCAGGTTCTATTGATTCTGTTTATACTAATCAATCTGGTCAAAGTTATGTTGCTTGGACTTGGAAAGCGGGTGGAAACTCAAACACCTTTAATGTTGATGGTGTGGGATATGCAACTGCTTCTGCTGCTGGACTAACTGCTGGTACGATTACTCCTACTGGTGCTTCTATCAATACAAAGAGTGGTTTTAGTATTATTAAATATACTGGTACAGATACTGATGGAGACTCTGTACCTCACGGTCTTTCAAGCACTCCCTCATTCATCTTAATTAAAGATTTAAGTGAAACAACAAACTGGAGAGTTTGGCATTCAGTTCTTGGTTATAGTGGAATAACGAATATTTTGAAACTAAACAGCACTGCAGAAAGTCTAGCAGACAACGATAGGATTACTACAGTATCATCATCAACATTTACTCTAACCCAAAGTGGTGGAACTGGTGGTGGTGTTAATAAAGGTGGAAATAGTTACATAGCTTACTGTTGGGCAGATGTTCCCGGACTGCAGAAATTTGACAGTTATGTTGGCAATTTTAGTGCAGATGGGCCTATGATAGTAACCGGATTCAGACCCAGGTGGATAATGACAAAGGCATCTACTCGCCTAAGTTCTTGGTATATACACGATACTGTGCGAGGCACTTACAATCCTATTGGTCCAGTTCTGGCTGCAAATAGTAACGGCACTGAAACATCACCAACTAGATTGGATATTCTCTCCAATGGTTTCAAGATTAGGGACAATGATAGTGAATATAACGCTTCTGGTGATACTTACATCTACGCAGCCTTCGCAGAAGCACCAAGTTTCAACCTTTACGGAGCACAATCTAATGCTCGCTGATATAAATAAAGAAAAACGATAGTCAATAATGGCGATTGGAAATCCGGTCACACTTACATCAAACGTGGCATCTAGAGTCATCAGTGCCACTGCAACTGCATCTCAAACACTTTTTAATATTACTGGTGGTTATAGGATAAATGCCATCAGTGTGTTCAGAAATGGCGTTCGTTTGGTGGAGGCGACCGATTTTACGGCTCGTGATGGTGCATCAGTCACTCTTCTCTCTGCTGCAAATGATGGTGATGTACTAGAGTTTCAAATCTTTGATGATTTCCGTGTTGCTGATGCGATTGTTTCTGCTGAATCAGATCAAACAATCTATGGTAATCTAACTGTTACTGGTACACTTACCGGTGCATCAATCGGTATTCAATCAGCAGGAACTGTTATTGGTTCCGCTACTACACTTAACTTTGTAGGAACTGGAAATACCTTTACAGTTAATGGCAATACGATTGATGTTAGTATTGCAGGTGGTGGCGGTGGTGGTCTTGGAACTGCTATTAATTACGTTGATGGAACTGCATCACCATTCAGTTATATTGATGCCAGTGCAACAGTTAATGAAAATCTGACTCTAGATACATTAGTTGCTGGTGGATCAACTTCTTATATTGTGTCAGTTATTCCAAATATTACTATTGCATCAGGTATTGCAGTTACCGTTGGAACTGGTAAGACCATGATTATTGATGTCCTTCAGATCGGAGATCTCTGATGTCAAGTTTAAGAGTTACTAGTTTAAGAGGAAGATCGGGTACTGAGAGTCCTTCATTACCTGATGGTGTTGTAGTTACTGGTGTTGCAACTGCGACTAGTTTTAGTGGTAATGTCACTGGTAATGTCACTGGTAATGTGACTGGTAATGCAACAGGTCTTTCTGGTACACCAAACATTACTGTAGGAACTATCACTGCATCAACATATGTTGGTATTCCTGCAACATCTGATTGGCGTGACAGTTCACTCTTCTAAATAGATATAAAACAGAAATAAGATGGCACTTAATAGAGGCAATTTAGGATTCAGTACGCAGATTGGAGCAGGAGTCACCGCTGCAGTTTATACGGTTGGTTCTGCTCAAACTGCTTATATTAAGAGTGTTTTACTTCATAACTTGGATTCATCTGGAACTCAAAACGTTAAAGTACACGTAGTTCAGAACAGCGGTGGAAGTGCTGGTACTGCGTCGTCAACGACTCAGATTGCAAGAATCGGTATATCAACAAACGATACATTCTTCTTTGAACCTGCATATCCAATCACATTAAGTGCAACTGGTGATAGTTTGCAAGTTTATAACGAAGGAAATACAACAAACTCTATTAATGTATTAGTATTAGGCGATAAAGAGGTCTGATATGGCATTTAAAAGTATTCAAGGAAGTGCAAAACAATCTCTTTTAGATTATTTTGTAAGCGGTAAAGCAGTTCAGTATCATTCTGCAGAGAAAGGTTATAAAGCAGATCTTTCAGGATTAACAGCAACTGGTGGTGTGATTAGTGACTATACTGATGGTTCTACTGTTTATAGAGCACATATTTTTACTTCATCGGGAACTTTTAACGTAACTGCTTCAGGTAACTATGGTGATACTGTTGATTATCTTGTTGTTGGTGGCGGTGGTGCTGGTTCATCTGATGGTGGATCTACGCAAGGAAATGGTGGGGGTGGTGCAGGATGTTTAAAATATGGGAGCACACCTGTAAGTACTGGTCCTTATGCAGTTACCATTGGATCTGGTGGTGCTGGTGGTAAACCAGTATCAACTGCTGGGACTCCTGGTACAGGCGGAAATAGTTCTTCAATATCTTTTCCATCAACAATCACTTCCCCAGGTGGTGGAGCAGGATCATATTATATTAATACCACCGGTGGTTCTGGTGGATCTGGTGGTGGTGGTGGTGCTACTGCTGGAAGTGGTGGAACTGGTAGTGGCGATCCAGGGGGAACTGCGGATTCTACTTCACCCGCTAATGGTTGGGGTAACGATGGTGCTTCTGGATCTGCATC
>Ga0208644_1001525_pt1 | contig 19249 bp, 23 predicted proteins | sample VirMetDEL_Nov_18_FD_184517 | JGI IMG/M metagenome (GOLD analysis project Ga0208644, IMG submission 184517) | Aqueous microbial communities from the Delaware River and Bay under freshwater to marine salinity gradient to study organic matter... | ecosystem: Environmental > Aquatic > Marine >... | reverse complement strand
CATAGTCATCATATGCTATTTTTTGACCAACACCTTCAGCTTGAGCAATTGTATCTAATCGATAATTTTCTTGTGATCTATTTGGAGAAAATCTTCTAAACAATCTCATGTAGTCAAGTGTTGCTACCCCAGCGATTGTGCCGGTAACCATAGTTCGTCCATAGAATGTATCTTCTCTTGTTGTGACTAGATTCCATGGTGATAGTTTCTTCATAAAATCTTCACCAGCAATCTTGGTGAAACGATTGATGATATAAGGTATATCAAAACCATAAACATTCCAACCAGTGATTGCATCTGGATAGTTTTTTTGCCAGAGAAACATAAATTCCTTAATCAAACTATATTCATCAGGACATTTTGTATAACTTACATCGTCACGGTGTTTTTGATAATCACCTGTGCCAAAAACATAATATGTTGGTTGATTTGAAAATTTGATTGTAATCGCTGTGATGGGTTCTGATGCTGTTTTAGGTTCAGGAAAACCATTTTCAGAACCAACCTCAATATCAATATTAGCGATACAAAGGTCTGAATAATTCCAATCTATAATTTCTTCTGGATTATTTTGTGAGATAAAAGGATATTCAAATCTATCGTTGCCGTAGATTTTGAAGTTATTGACATCTTTATACTTTTTTATAAAGTCACGAGCTTCACGAATAGAACCAAACTTCATAGGTTCTACTGGCTCGTTATGTAATGATTTCCATTCAGATTTCTTATTTGATGGAACAAACAGTGTTGGAGAGTAATTTATTTTTTCTCTATGTCTTACTCCGTTTTTAACACCTCGGTAATATATGTTGTTTCCATAAACAAGAACATTAGTAAAGTAATTTCGCATTAAGTCGCTTTTCTAATTGCTTGTAGTTCTTCTGGTGTAGCCATTTGAATGCCTGAACCAAATATCTTACTGTATTGATTCACAACATCTTTAATTGGTGTGGTGATACACAAAACATTATCCATATCAAATTCAATACCCGTATTAAACTCTTCACTAAATTCTAAAAACGGTGCAAAACCCATCATCGCTTGACCGTCTTTGCCCATTTGTGAATATATCTGAACAGGTTTTTTGATTTTAACTTTGTTTTCTTTTGTGCAATCAACTTGACCAATGATTGACTGATTTGTTTTAAATGTAATTATTAAAGTATCCATATGTGTCCATTATAATATAATTAATCTTTATTTGAGGTAATGTTTGATGATAAAACAATTTTAATAGATTGGTTTTCTTTTAGTTCTTGTTTATTGAAGTATTTCTAAAATGTCTTGAATCATTTTTTGTTTATTTCATATTGTGCCGTTCTTTGCCTTAATTCTGTTGAACTAAATCGGTGAGAACGACCATTGAATACTATATCAATGTTTCTTTCTACACAAATATTTTTACCCGTAAATTCTTTGTCTCTATATTCTTCACCAATAATACGAACATTAAGAGGCAGGAACATAAGTAAATCTTCTAAATCTTTTTCCGTTTCATAGACAATAATCTCATCAACATATTTAACGGCAGATAATTGAACATAGCGTTCAACAACAGATTGGACTGGTTTGTTTTTTGATTCGGGTCTATCAAGTGCTGGATTCGTTTGTAATCCACATATCAGATAATCACAATATTGTCTTGCTTCTTCAAGCATCAAAATATGGCCTGCATGAAGTAAGTCAAATGTAGAGCAGGTAAATCCAACTCCGTTTTTTGGTCTTGTCATCATATAGTAAACTCCAAAAAATAAAGGGAACCGAAGTTCCCTCTATTACTTTTTTCTAAACAGAAAATGATTACTTGTTCATTACGTACATAGTAACTTCAAAGCCAAAACGCATTTCTGTTGCAGCTGGTTTAGTCCACATAGTGTTTCTCCTTAGATTAGATTTTTTCTAATCAGGTCAGCAGAGAGTATTTCTACAAAGTCTGCCTTGAGATTCATCAAATAACATAATTTATTTGACACTACTATATTATACCAAAACGCTGCTAAAAGCAATAGAGAAAATCATTAATTATCTCTAGTTAAGCATTAATTCCTTCACTGTAAACAGTTTTACCATTTACACGAGCAGCTGTTAAACATTTTTTACGATTACTGCCATCTTTTTTGTAACTTACATGAACCCAACCAGAACTTGGTTCACCAGGTACATAAAATTCTAATATTACTTGGTCAAATTCCAAATTATCTCGGATCCATTCTGCTAAAGTAGCATTTGCCACGCCAGGTACTTCAATGTCAGCTGCTTCTCCTAAACAATGTTGGCTAGTGGCGACACCACGAACGGCTTCATTTAATTTTGGTGAGCGATAACCTGAATTTAATACTGTTGGACCAAAATGGTCTCTAACTTTTTGAACAACATTTTCAAATAATGCTTTAGCATTTTCTAAATGTTCGCCTTCTGGAGTGTTGTCTATTCCTAGTTTTGTAGCTGTATCCGATTTAATAAATTCGGCCATTGTAAAATTTTTTGATAAGTTCATAATCTTTTTCCTATAAAAAGATGGGAGTATTTATACCCCCACCTTTCATTTAGTTTCTTTCAAAAGCTCTTGCTTGTGTAGTTTAAGTTCTTTACCGATTTCAATTTTACGAGGTTTCTTATTCTCTGGAATTACATTTTCTAATCCAATTCTTAAGATACCATCTTTATATTCGGCACCACGAACTTCTACGGTGTCAGCAATTTTCAATGTCTTTGTGAAAGCTCTGAGACCAATGCCTTTGTGTAGATATGTGATATCTGCCAAATCAACATTTTTCTCATCTTTGTTGCCCTTTACAATTAAATGTCCGTCATCAACAGTAATGTCAATTTCATCTTTTGAATAACCAGCAACCGCTAGTTCAACGACATAATGATAGTCATCAACTTTAACGATATTGTGTGGTGGAAAAGAGTGATTTGTTTTTTCTGTTGTAGCTTCTAACATTCTCTCAACTTCATTAAATAAATTTTCAAACCCAAGTGTTGAGTGATATAAAGGTGTAAATGAAAAGCGATTTGCTAATGTCATGTTGTATTCTCCTTATTAAGCAAGATTAAAAAAGCGAGACCCTAGTTAGGCATCTCGATTATATTTATAACATATTTGGTCTAAAAATGAGGCATTTAATGTTGTTCGCCTGGTTTTTTTCCAATATTATATTTTGCAATTAAATCCCAATCGTCTTTTTCTTTGAACGATATGATTTTAATTTGATGTAAAGGCGCTAAATTGTCCTCAAGTAATTTTGGGTTCATAATTTTAATCAGACCCCATTCTTCTAACAATTTAGCTATTGCGTTTCTTCTTTGAATGTCATTCTCGGATATATTTGATGGTTTACCGTCAAGAGCAAACAGTTCTTTAAAATGAACGATATAATACTTGCCTTGCTTATGCAAAATGTGGCAAGACTGATAAAGAACTTTTTCTTTGCGTGAAGAGACCCCAATTCGGGTTAAAGTCTCTTTCACTTTTAGAAAGTCATCTTGGTGTTTGAGTGTGACTTCTATAAAATTGTTTAAATCTACCATTTTATTTTTTCTTTCCTAATCCGCCAGTGTTAGCCATTTGTTTTAATTCTTCTATCTGTTGTTGTGTGAGTATAAACAGGACTTCTTTGGCTTTTTGGTCGGAGATATGATACACTTGCTTTATACATTCTATATCATCACTCTTTACAGTCTTAACCCACTTAGTAAATGGTCTTTTATTTTTTCTTACTATATTTAGTAAAAAATCATTTTGTAACTTGTTATCCAAATGATGGTGTTGATTCATTTCATTAGCATAAAAGATACAGTCACGGTGATAAGACAACGAACGGTTTGTAAGAAACGGCTTGTATTCTTTTTCAGTTAGTTCATCAACAATAAGTTGTTTGTTACCTGAAAGAATCTCTTTTACATAATCAAAGGGGCTACTCATTACTTGAACTCACAATTTGCCATGAGTTCGGTCAAACAAGCCACTAGATTAATTTCACCATCAGCAACAAAAGCATTTTTGTATTGATAGTCAGCAATAATTAAAACAGCTTGTGGTATTGATTTTGGTTTCATCGTTTCATACAAGGCATCATATAATTGCCTAAAGAAAGTATTTGAATCAATGTCATTAGCACCAACCCATTTACGAATAGCACCAAAGTCTTTTGCTTTGATATGTTTAATAATATCATCAAGTTTAGCATCACCAATCTGAGCAAGAATGCCAGTATCAATTTTACCAAATTGAGAGTATCTTTGTAGTTCATTGATTACTCTTCTGAAATCTGGAAAATGTTTTGTAATCAGATTAGCAATTACAGGTTTTTCAAACTCAACCTTTTCAGTATTCAAAACATATTCAATTCTTTGCATGAATTGTTTTGCCATATCAGCCTTTTCATTTGACTTCAATGAAAATTCTACAACCGCACACCGACTATGTAATGGTTCAATGATACGATTCTTATAATTACAAGTAAAAATAAATGAACAGTTGCCAGCAAACTCTTCTATTGCATTACGAAGAGCTGGTTGAGTTGAGTTTGGATTTAGATAATCTGCTTCATCAATGATAATAACTTTTCTACCACCGGCAAGTGACATTGATGAAGCATAATTTTTAATTTTGGTTCTGAAAGTATCAATACCACTTTCATCTGAACCATTGATAACTAGATAATCACAACCAATCTCTTCACACATAGCTTTTGCAACGGTGGTTTTACCAACGCCTGCGCCGCCAGATAAAAGGAGATTGGGGATATTCTTTTGATTGACATATTCCTGAAATGGTTTTTTTAACCTTTCAGGCAATATACAATCAACAATCTTCTTAGGTCGGTATTTCTCCGTCCATAATAAATGTTCCATTCACACACCTCATAATATAAGTATAAAAATTAAGCACCAAATTTAGAGCCTTGTTCAGTTGTAACCCAATATTGTAAGTCGGCATCTTTGTTTTTAAAATGTGAGATACCTTTTGATGAGATATTCACACTATAATTACCTGGTAAAATCTTTGATAGATTTTCTGTTTTGAAAATCATTTTATAAACTTTACCGTCACCGTCACCAAGTTCAAGGGTGTTTGTGTGAGCAGAATCATTTGCTGTATCTAATGTAGCAAGATTAATTTTTTTACCATCAGATTCAACAGCAATTTGTGGAGAAGAAAGAACAGCAGCTGTTCTCATAATATCATCAAAGTCATCTTCTGATAATGAGATTGAGATTTCAGCATCTGGCATTGCTAATTCTTTTTCGGGAGGTGTAACAATCATTGTTGGCTCACAAAAACGATACTTTGTTTTAGAACGACCTTTGTTGCCAACAATCACAACATTCTTATCTTCAAATTCAAATGTTGGATCAGCACTCAATGAGATTACTGATAAAAAGTTGTTTAAGTCATAAACACCAAATTCGGCAGGAACTTCTTCATTAATATTTGCTTGTGCAAGAATATTTTTATGAGAAGAAACCGTCTTTAATGTTTTACCTTTCTTAAAAAAGATACCTTGGTTGATAGCACCAAAGTTCTTTAAGATTGATATGGTTTGTGTAGATAATTTCATAATGTATTTTCCTTCTTCAAGTCATGATTGTGTAACGCTATAATACCATAGTGTAACACTTTTAATAAGTCTTTGCGGTTATAACCATCTTTTTTGCCGTATCTTTGGGCATATTTCATGATATTACCTATACAAAAACCTTCACCGTGTCCGCTATCAAGAATAAATTCGGTTGCTTGAAACTTATTTTGTGAATAATGCTCATCATAAGTTTTATCAATATATGATTTTAATTCTTTAAGCAGTTTATCTTCTTTATACTTGTAATCTATCATAGTTTACCTGTATATTTTGCTACAGCTGGCATATCACCAGCAAATGCGTAAGTGCCGATATGTTGATTTTTCATCCAAGGACACATCCAAATTTGACCACCAATCTTACGCCACATTTGGCAGAACATATAATCTTCTGAAAGATATCTATCTGAACCACCGCCTGTAGGACTATCTTTGGTATCAATAATAGTATCAAAATAAGCGTGAATGTATCTTGACCCGTCAAAATTAGCCTGGCCGACATGGTCGGGTTTATATCGAATATTTGGATAAGCTTCTGCAAGTTTATCAAACACATGGCGTTTAACCATCATGTGGCCTGTTCCGATTTCTAATACTTCAATTGGTTCGGTTACTTGGAATTGTTTGGTGCCTTTTACAACATTAAACACATATTCGCCAACTAAACTTGGCAGTTCGCTTGGATCCAAATCAGGATGTTTTCTTGCCGCTTCAGCAATATTTTTCCAATTGATTGATTTTTTAGGATAAGGACCACCAATCACATCTTTGTCTAATGCTAAAAGAGCCAAGATATCTTGTGGATTAAAATGAATATCTGAATCAATAAACAATAAATGTGTATATCCAGACCTTAAAAATTCATCTACAAGATAATTTCTAGCACGAGTAATTAATGATTCGTTAAAAAGAAAAGAAAACTTTGTTTCTATTCCATATTTTGACATGACCGTTTGTAAGTCTAATGAAGCCTTAGCATAAAGGCCATAACATTGCCCACCATACATTGGTGTAGCAATAAAGAGTTTGTTCTTTTTTAGTTTTTCAACATCAATTTTGATTTCCATAATTTATCCATAGTAAAAAAAAGGAGTGACATGTCTATTTATATCACTCCTTTTTTATTTGCTACATTTTTTTAGGCAAATGCCTTCTCACCTTGTTGGCGTAGGTACTCAACACCAGCCGCAACGACTTTGCGAGATGGTGTGCCCAAACGATAGAAATTAACTTTTTTACCATTTACCTTTTTAGAGTTCATGTAAATAGCATGACCTTCTTTGCGAAGTTCATCAATTCGAGCAGCAACATTCTTGATACCGAACATTGATTGAGCTTTAGCAACTGTTAATGTATTATAGCCAGATGTTTTAGAAAGATAGCCTAGCATTTTATACTTAGCTGCTTTTGATACTTGTGTCATTAGTATGTCTCCATAATGTAATGTCGCAGTAAAAAAAACATTCTGGTGTTGCGACCTTCACCAGAATGTTATTATTATATCAAATTTAATTTAAAAGTGAGGCAAAGTTAAAAAGGATTTCCGTCCGTTTCATCTTCGTCCGTTTCAGGTTCTTCTTCAACTTCAGGTTCTTCAATATTGAGAATATCATCTACTGAAGCACCAGCATCAACTTTTGAATATAAGTCAATGAATGAGAATTTAGTTTCATCATCAAACCTGTTTAAGCAGTATGATAATGCTTTAGTTTTATCACCAAAGATACTGAATGTTTCAACAATCTGAACCAATCTTCTGGTTGAAACAACCTCATCACAACCACCTTCATTGAAAGTTTTTCTGATGGCATCTGCCCATGTTACAAGTTTGTCAGAAAAATCTTCATCGGTAAGACCTGCTTTGGCTAGTTCACCGTTGATAATTTTTTTCTCAACAACGGCAGGTGGCCAATCTTGTTCATATGTATTTCTGAACCTTTCAAGGAATGCTTCGTTCAGAACATTTGTGAAAATATAACGGCCGTCCTCAGAACCTTTGCCTTTTGTGTTAGCAGTGGCAAAGATAGTGAAACCCGGAGATGGGGTAACCATTTCGCCTTTTTTCTTCAGCATAAATGGCTTGCCCTCTAACACACGCTGAAGACAACTTAGGTTCTGAGCGCCGTAATCAATTTCGTCAATACATAACACCGCACCTTCACGAGCGGCAGTTGTTACAGGACCATCTCTCCACTCCATCTGACCGTCTATGAGAACATAGTTACCAAGCAAGTCTGCTTCATCGGTCTCTGGTGTCATGGACACAATAACAAATTTTCGTTTTAATTTTGCACAAGCTTGTTCAATAGACATTGTTTTACCGTTGCCTGACTGACCTGAAACAAAAACAGGAAAGAATTTACCAGACTTAATAATGGCAACAATGTCACTAAAATTACCAAACGGTACATAATTATCATAAACAGCAGGAACCAAATCAGTCATTGCTAATTCAGTAGTCACATTAGCAATACGGTTGCCTGAAGTTTTAATGGTTACATTTGGCATTGGAACAACTTTGTTAATTATAGGTTTCACTGAAACAGCTGGTTGTAAAGCAATTGCAACATCAGTTGGAACCTTGTAAAGTCCTCGTGATAATTTGTTGTCGGACTTTTTGGTAAACCAACCAAAACTTTTTAAACCGACCTCTTTACCAATTTTGTTGATTTCGGTTCGTGTAAGTGAACCTTTACCAGTTTCTTTTAACTTTTCTAGGAAAAGTTTTCTATCGTTTTTTAAATTAGACATGATATAATCTCCTTTATTTCACTATCTTATGTGTCCATCCTATCACAACTGGACGGAAAGTCAAGCCCCTAAGCAGCAATTTTTTCAATAAATTTACTGACCAGAACTCTATTTACTTGCTTACTTTTATTTACTTTCATAAACGCTGTTTTTAATTTACTTGCAGTAACTTTACCATTTACTTCAACCTCGGGGTCTTTTACCTTGAGTGATTTACCACCAAGAATTAGATAGAAGTCGTTGAAACCTTTTTTATTAGCAACAAGCATTTTATCTTTTCTGAATTTTTTAACAGCTTCTTTTATTCCATTCCAATCATATCTGTAACCCTCTGTATGATCCAGATATTCTCTATCAACAGCAGATTTAACATCTCTTGAGCTAGAACCATCTACAATATAAAAACCAATTACTTTTGAACCTGTGTATTTTTTATACCATGCAACAGTTGTGTTAAAAATAAAATTATAAGAATCATCTTTATTACCAAGTTTTGATTGAAATTGAATTCTGTTATCTTTAACAATAATGTTTTCTTCACTTTGTAACCAGTGTTTAGAATACCATCTCTCTTCGTTTGAAGAACTAAACGGGTCAAGACCATAATATTGATAATATCTTACTCCGTCAGCATCACCATCATGCACAATCACCAAATTAACAAGGTCAAGATTTTTAGATTTTTTAAAACCTTTTGTATAATCACCTAAACAATAAATTGCCTGGCTGAGTGGCGTGTTTGTAAGTTTTTCATTTTTTGGAACATTAGGATAAGTTCTGTAATTTTCAAAAGAATTTCTCCAATCACTTCTGTGTTCCCATGCTTTCATTAACAACACCATATTCTTGGCAGCTTTTGTATAATCAACATTGTTCATATCAGAATTAATGTATTCTCTTAATTGAACTATATCCCAAGCAATCGTGTTTGTTTTTTTCTCAAAAATTTCTGGTTTGATATCTTCTTCAATATCTCTATCATATTGCCATACGGTTCTGTCATTACTGAATGTCATCACGGTAAATGGAATATTTACTTTACGGCAGAAACCAGCAAGAACTAAAATCTGCTCAATTGAACCAGCTAGGTTTGAATACATTGAACCAGAATAATCAAGTAACAATATAAGTCCGTGTGATTTACCTTTTGGAACAATCATCGCTTTTCTGAAAATGTTATCATCAAATTTATAACTAGCAAGTTTGTTGATATCTAATTCACCAGTGCTTGATACTTTTCTTTTTGCAAATACTTTTGCCGCTTTTTTCATTTCAAATTCTTTAGCAAGAAGCGAAATGTATTTGTCATTTTTCTTTTTGAATTCATTATAAAACTTATCAATGTTTTCTCTTGGAAACCAACCATCTGATATTTGTTTTTCAAAATCTTTTGTTAAAAGCTTTTGAACTCGTTTAGCCGGTGTAATAACATCTTTATAATTTTTAACTTTTGGAAACTCAAGGTAACGATAAGGCTTACATTGTTCATCAACTAATCTACCTTCGTTATCTCTGTATTTTTCATCTGTTTGGCAAGACGGTGTGAATTCTTGGTCAAATTCAGAAGCATTATCTTCTTTAACTCTATTGATAACTTGTTGTTTGTCTTCACCGTTATCTTCTTCGCCATCATCATTATTCCCACTAGAAGCTTGACTGTCATCTTCAACTTCTTTTTTATCTTCTGCTTCAGGTTCAATGGTGTTTTCATTATCTTCACTATCAAATTCATCACCATCTTCAAGCTCTTCATCATCACCTAAATCAATATCAACTGAAAGTTCGTCTCCATAATCTAATTGTTCGTCTTTAGAGTAATCATAAATTTCTTTTGTAACTGCAACAACATCGTCCCAACTTTCTGCAACTTTTACTTTTTCTAAAAGTTTAGTTTCATATTCATTGAAATCAACAGGCAGAACATATTGAGATTTTGTGAAAAGATTTAATCTATCAATAAAAGGAAAACTATTGATATCTCTTTTGCCAATACCAAAGAAATCTTTTTTCATCAAGTCAGCATATGCTTTTTTGAATGATTGTTTAAGACCTGGATATTTTCTTTGAACACGCTTTTCAATTCTAGCGTCTTCAACCACATTTAAAAAGTTTTTGTAGTTTTTACCTTTAGCTTTATCAACAACAGCATCGTGCCATCCTTCTTCAGGTGTAAACAATGCGTGACCAACTTCATGACCACATAATAAGTCATATGTATAACCAGTCATATCAGTCCAGATTGGAAGATATAACACACGGTTTTTTACATCAAATTTTGCTGTTGAGATTTTTTGGTGTTCAATTTGAATATTCTCGTTTGCCATCAGTTTGGCAAGTTGAGATTTGAACTCTTTTAGATTTGTATCTGCCATTTTTTCTCTCTTTTTCACTATCATATGGATAGGATACACTAAAAATGGCCTTTTGTCAAGGCCTTTTTAGCATTTTTTTAGGAGAGTAAAATGAAAATTGGAGCGGGGTGTTGGACTTACACCAACTAACTAGATGGGGAACCTAGTCCGATTAACTCCCCCCGCATTTTCAGTAACCATTATACACAGATTTTTATAAAAGTCAAGCATTATTTTCATTATTACCGACCAACCTGTGTTAGATATTTTTCTTTAGTTTCGTCCCAAGACAAGGTAATCAAGTCATCATAGAATAAAGTCTCGTTGGACACTCTTCCTTGTTCTTTCAGATTGGTTATCCTCTTGGTTGCATACTTCTCTTTCCATATATTTACAAGAGATTCGGTTGATGTGTCAAACGATTTGACCAATTTGTCTTCTGTTATATCACCACGGAGAAACTCAGCTGTGTTATCATATAAAGGTGAGAAGTAAATACCTCTAGCGTGTTCTGAACGAATCAGTGTCTTATCTAATTTCATTTGAGAATAGGCAAACTGTAAAGACCTGTTTTTATGGTCTCGTTTATGTGGCTGACCACTTGGTTTCTTTGCAACATACCAATCAAAATATTTTCTTGTATGGTTTTTCTTTAACCAATGATTAATTCGATATCTTGTTTTTCTTGTTGGTTCAAAAGCAACCGAACCAGCTGTAAAACCCATTTTCTTCCAATGTGATAGTCTATCGTATTGAGATAGACCTCCTATCTTTGTCTTACCGTAGAGTGATGTGGTGGTTACACCAACAAGTTTGTCGCCATATAACTCCTGCCATAATTGTTGTATCTTATCGTCTAAACATAATAAGGCTAACAATTTACCACCCGTGTAATTATAACCTAAAGGTTGGAGAGGAACAATCGTGGATCCAATTGCTGTGTGGTTAATCATTGATCCTTGCGTTTTAAGTTCTCTACTCCAACCGATGAAGCTATCTCTTGGTGTTAAGTCTAAAAAGTCTGAGGAAATACAAATAACACCAAGATACTGTTTGGTCGGTTTATCTCTTACCACAAAATTAAGATTACGACCAATATTAGAATTGTTTTTCATTGTTGATGAAAATGTTCGTATTACATTCCAAAGTTCAGGTAAATCATCCTGCTTGTTTGCATAAATGAGTTCTGGTTCCAATTTCATGTAAGTATCTACATCAGCTGGATTCCAAATATTTGTTTTGACTTCTTGTATGGCACGGCGTTGTTTCTCATCTTCTAATACTTTAGTTTCGCCTTCCCATAAATCATTGACGGTCACAAATGGATATTTTTCTTGCACCTCACACCATTTCTGATAGAGTGTGTATTCTTTTACATCCATTTGAGAAACAAATTCTAGGTCTTTAATGGTCTCTTGTTTGACTTCTTCAAAATTAATCTCAGCCATTTCAGCCACAGGATTAGCGTCTGACCATTTCTGCCATTGTGTTTCTACATCATCTTTTGGATCCCAAGCGTAACTCATTATTTTTTTCTTCTTTGTATTTTTTTAATCATTTTTTGCCGTTTCTGTTCAGCCATTTTCAATGAAACTGGACCAACATGACTTGTAAATTTAACTCCGTTCATATGGTCTAGTTCGTGTAGAAAACATCTTGCAACCAAATCGGTCAATGTTTCGTTATGCACCTCACCCATCTCATCTGTAAATTCTACATCAATGCTTAACGGTCTTTCTATTTTAAGATATAAACCGGGAAAAGAGAGGCAACCTTCACCATTTTTTTCTACTTCTGCCGATTCTTTAATAACTTTTGGATTGATACAAACAAGTTGCTTGTCTTCGGTGCCAATAATAAACATTCTTGTGCGAATATTACACTGATTTGCTGACAACCCTATACCACCAAATTGTTTCATAGTCATTTTCATTTGTTTGATAAGTCGTGTCATTGTTGGGTTTGGCAATTGTTTGATATCATAATGTGGCATAACATCAGATAACATTGGTAAAGTATCACCATATAATGGTAATGGTTCAAGCTTGACTTCCTTTTCTGGAAGTTTAGCAAACTCGTCTGTGTTTATAACTAAAATATTATCTTCGCTCATTGTATAATCCTAGAAAAGTTCTTAACTTTTTCAAATTTAATTACAGATTCAAATTTATCTTGTAATATATCACCTTTATGTGATATCACAAAAATATTTACATCATCTAATGAATGTAAAATCTTAATTAACTCATCTACGCCTGTAGCATCTAATGATGAATCAAATGTTTCATCTAATATCAATAGATTGGTGTTGGTTGAGTTCTTTAACCTAGCAACAGCTCGCCATGTGAGCATGAGTGCCATATCAATTCTTTGTTTTTCACCTTGTGAGAAATTGTTATATTGAAACTCATCTCTAAATCTGGATTTAATTGTTTCTTTAAATGTTTCATCTAAATTAAAGTTTACAAAAAAATCTAATTTGCCTAGATAACTATTCACCAACCGATTAATTACTGGTAAATATTGTTTAATAATTCTTGTTTTAATACCGGTGTCTTTTAATAAAGAACTAGCCACCTCATAATATGTTTTTTCATCAAGCAACTCTTTAAACTCTTTTTCTTTAGTTTCTATTTCTTGTTTAAGTTCTTTTAATTTTTGTTCTTCTTCATTAGAGATTGTTTCTTTATTTTGTAATTCTTCAATATCCTTTCTTACTCTAGCAATATATCTGTTTATTTCAGTAATTGATGTATTGTTTGTGGCAATCTTTATCTGTAATTTTTGTATATCTTTTTGTTTGTCTGATATTTCATTTAATTTGGTTTGTTCTTCTAATATTTTTTTATCAATTTCATCAAGGCCGTGGTCACATTCATTTATTTTTATTTTAAGTGTGATTATTTCTCCATCTTTAAATGCCCGTTCAATATGTTGTCTGCATGTTGGACAGTTATCATTGTGTTCAAAGAAATCAACATCTTTTTTATATTTGCTTAGATTGGTTTCTATTTGAGATTCAAGCTTATTAAATTGCTTTACTCGCTTTTCGGTTTCTATTCTTTTGTCAACAATCTCTTGAAGCGTTGATACTTGGAGTCCAATGTTCTCAATTTCTTTAGTGAGATTTGATATATTAGTTTCGTTGGTAGAAATATCTGTTTCATATTCTTTTATCTTTTCATCGTTGTTTTGTTTTAAGTCTTGAATTCTTTTTTCTTCAAAATTATATTGTTGTTGTGTTAATTGAATGTTGTGTCGTTTATCATTCAACATATCTTTATTGCTGGTAAGTTTATCTTTAGTTAATTTATTCATTACCGAGAATATTTGAATGTCTAATAAATCTTCAATGATATCTCGTCTATCTTTGTTTGATAGTTGCATAAATGGTGTAAATGAAGCTGAACCTAAAACAACTATTTGTGTGAATGATTTATAGTTCATTTTTAATACAAATTTTTCAAGTTGCTCTTGATAATCTCTTACAGCAGCTTCTTGGTCAACAAGTTCGTCATCAATATAAATTTCAAAGATATTTGGTTTTATACCACGAATAACTTTGTATGACTTGTTGTTTGTATCAAACTCAACCTCAACTAAAAGATTTTTACCATTAATTGAATTTGTAAGATTGCCTTTTGGAATTGAACGAAATGGTTTGCCAAACAAACCAAAACACAAAGCATCAAGTAGTGTTGATTTGCCTGAACCATTAGAGCCAACAATTAGTGTTTTGTCGGTCTTATCTAAATCAATCTCTGAAAAATGGTTGCCTGTTGAAAGTAAGTTCTTCCAACGGACTTTGCGAAATATTATCAATCAGTTTCTTCCGTATGTAATGCTTCAACATATAATTCTCGTAAAACAGATTTCAATCTATCGGGTTCTACATTGAGAGTTAGTCCATCAATATATTTGGATAATATAGTCATTGTATCTTCTGCTTGGTCTATAATATCACTATCGTTTACAATAATATCATCATTATAATCTTCAACAATCGCTATGTCAGCTGCCCCAATCTTATATAAATTATCAGTAAGATAATCAAATAAAAATGGATTCTGTTTGTTTAATACAACCACTTTTACATAGTTGTCTTTGTATTGGTCAAAGTCTATCTTTTGGAAATCCTCAAGTGACTTGCCGTTGTCATCATAATTTATTTTATGAAAAATCTCATAAGGGTTTTTTATAAACTCTAATTCTCTTGTTTCAGTATCAAAGATATGAAAACCTCTTTGGTCTTTATAATCAGCCCATGTCATTTGTGTTGGTGTGCCAACATAATATATCTGACCATCATCAGACTTGTGATGAAAGTGGCCAGACAATACGATATCATACTTGCTTAGAATACTTTTGTCAATACCTGTTTGACAAACATTGCCTTTGTCCATTTCAAAGCCTTGTATTTCAAAATGACCAAAACAAATTTGTGACCGACTATCTTTTATTTGTTGTATAATTTCATCTTCATTTTCGGCGCATAACCAAGGAACAACATCAATTGAAACTCCATCAAAATCTACGGTTGTGAATTTATCATAGATGGTGAAATCTTTATATTCATTAAGCAATAATTGTGATGAATTAACTCGGAGGGTATTGCGATAGGTAATATCATGGTTACCTAGCATTGAATAAAATGTTATATTGTTTTCTGTTACCTTGTCAAAAAAATATTTGCGACACTCATAAAGGCTATTAAAGTTAATAAACTTCCGCCTATCAAACAAATCACCCATTTGAAATATTTGAGTAATGTTGTTTTCTTTAAGATATGGAAAAAATATTTCTTCATAAAACTTTTTTATATAGTTATGGAAAATAATACTATCACCACGCATACCAAAATGCGTATCACCAAGAATACATAATTTCATATTATAATTGTTTTGTTAGTTTTTCTATTTGGTCTTTAAGTTGAAGTTTTTGTAATTTCATTTTAGTTAAGCTTGTATCTGATAAGTAGTTTGTATGTCCTTTTTTAATCTGCTCATCTAATTCACGGTGTTTTGTTTTTAAAGATTCAAGATGGTTTGCTATCACTAAAATTCTCCTTTATAAACGGGTATGTCATTACATTTTGTTGAATAGTTTGGATCTTTAGTATCACACGTATCAAAAAATCCTGCACATGAACTAATCATAACACAAAACAACAATAAGAGAGGCAATTTTTTATTTATCGACAAACTTATCAACTCCTTTTACCTTTGCTTCTTTTTTCTTTTTCTTACTCTCTTCAAAGTTTTGAATAAACTCGGAAATATTATCATACAATTCAAACTGTCTTGTATTACCATCAGCATCTTCAAGTAATTCAAATTCATCTAAAATACCAATTTGTTCTGTAGCTTTATATTTTACATACAGTTGTTTTTTCTCTCGTGTAATTCTACGAAGAAAAGCATAGTAAATAATTTGTGTAAAGTAAGCGAATGGATTTTTAGATTTATCTGGATTGAAATTACGGAAATACATCATACAGTTTTCAATACCATCAGCAATCATTTCATCTCTAAATGAATATGATGCAAAGTTTGGTTTGCGAGATAAATGCTCTGCGATTTTTAGAAAACATTCACCAACATAATTTGGAACCTGTGGTTGAAGTTTTTTCTTTTTATCAGCTTCTTCACATTTACTTTTATATTCAATTAATGCTTTTAAAAAATCCCCATTATTAACATAGTGTTTTTCTTTTGCCATAATATACCTTCTTTCATGTTTGCCTAGTTTAGGCCTTGACAAATTTGTTTTTTATCGTTATAATCCTTGTGTCGCCAGATGAGGTTGGATCCTTCCAAGGAGGGTTAATACTCGTTTTCTATAATCAAAACCTAACATTGTCGCTTTCTGTCCTTCACCCCAAGGAGGTTGCCTATTCTGAGAAGTATACTGTTCAGATGTTAAATCAATAATACGGTTCTCATTGTCAACACACCACCAGTGCCAGAGGCCTTCATCATCTAAAGCTCGATGTAGTTTTAATTGTTTTGTTCCAAAGACTTTTTGTAAGCAGGCAGAAGCTGTATGACAGTGACCAAACATTGGATTGGTGCTGTTGCGTTCTACCCATTTTTTAGGTAATAAATCAGGAGTTAAATTCTGTAATACTAAATTTGATACCATCTTCAAGTTTTCCATATTATAGTCAACCACCACTAATGTATCCTTTTTTTATCTTTTGGTATATTAAATTTATCAAGTAGTTCATCCATTGTTGAGATGTCTTCATCATAATCATCAACATAAGTTTCAGAATCTAAATTGCCTTTATAAGCTTTGTTTTGTTGTTTTATCATTTCATCACTATATTGAATTTCTTTACCAATTTCATGGACCATGTTTAAATAATATTCAACAAGACTATCTTTTGGATTTGTATATGTAACTATTTCTGAATTGTTTACTGTGGCTATATTATCAGATATAAGTTCAACTGGCAACCATGGCACCATCATCATTACCGAGCCTTTACCTGAACGCTTAAGTAAAACAACCATTGGGTTGTGTAAAATTGTGTTGTCGTTATCGGACAAAATGTCAGCAATAACATCTTCGCCTGATTGAAGTCTAACAACTTTTATATTAGGTGTTTCATCCATTTTTGAGTTCGATGTTGTAGAACTTGTATTTGAACTTTTCTTCATCATATATTTTCATTCTTTCAATAAAATGTTTTAGTGTGTAATTAGTAAATTTACCAACTCTAAAATCATCAGCGATATCAAATAAAGTCGCTACTTCTTTATTATCTCCCACTCTTAAACCTCGGCCAATTGATTGAAGATTACGAATACGAGACTTACTTGGCGAGGCAAAGATAATGTTGTGTAAGTTCCTTATATTTATACCCGTAGAAAAAGTACCATACGATGCTACAATAATAGCATCTTTTTCTCGTTCAGTAATTGACCGAACAGCTTCACGAGATTCTGTATCTGTTCCACCAAAAACAAAAAATGTTTTTCTTTTTTTCGCCTTCTCCTTAATAACTTCATATAAATCTTTTCCATGTTTTTCAACAAACTGAAAAAGTATAAGAGAGTTTCCATTTAATGACAAGGCTAAGTTTCTTATAAATTCATTTCGTGCTTTGTTCTGAACAATATAATCTATTTCAGTATTATAATCCCACTCTTTAGCTTGTTTGCAAACCGATTCTGGATATTTTAATACTAAACATTTGATTTTAAAATCTGCCAAATGTTTTTGTTCAATCAATTCAGATGTTGTTGTTGCACGATAAACAGGACCAAATAAACCTTCTAATACTAAACGATGTGTTTGTGTGCCGTCTAAAGTACCTGTTGTTCCTATTCTATATTTAGCACTAGCACAACCTGACATGATTGTTGTTAAAGACCTAGCTTTAAATTGGTGAGCTTCGTCACCTAAAACAAAATCAAACTGTTCAAAATATTCTGGAGGATTTTTATAAACAGATTGCCAGGTTGTAATAGTGATAAAACTGTTTGTATGTTTTTCTTTGCCAGAGTATTGTCTATGGCAATATTTGTCTGAATCATAACCGTATGACTTAAAATCACTAAACATTTGTTCAACCAATGAAGTGGTTGGCACAATCATCAGTCCTTTCTTATAGTCAGAGCTTTGGAGATATCTCACTATCAAGTATAGTATCAAAGACTTACCAGATGCAGTTGGAGACAGTAGGAGAACCCTTTTATTGCGAATTCCTGTGATAAAAGACTTGAGTTGGTAGTCACGGACCTCGTAAGGTAAATTTAAAGATTCAATAAATTCTTTAGCTTCATGCACCGAAAAGTTCTCTGTTGAATTGACTTCTTTATCTATTTCAAGTTTGTAATTTCTTTCTTCACAAAACTTTTGTATGTAAGCTACAAGACCGTGATATATGGTAAAGTTTCTTAAGTCTAATAATCTTATCTTTCCGTCCCATGCTCGCATTTTATAGGCTGGAGTGAATTGATAACCAGGCACAAAGAATGTAAAATAATCCGACATTTCTTGAGCAAAATGTCTTTCACATTCTAATTGAATATAAGATTCGTTTTGTTTATGTAGAATGATATCAGCCATTATACACCTTGAATGAATTTCTCCCAATCAATAAATGACCTAAGTTCCCATGTTCGATTGTTTAGTTCTTTGATAATTGCTTGACACACTTCTACAATTTCATTGTGTAGTGTCAATGCCGCTTTTTGTTTATTGATATCATCATCACTATCCAAATATGTGTTGAGTTCAGCTTTGAGAACATAAGGAAATGGTTCCCAACCATATTTCTTTAACTCATCATCATCTAATTTACCGGTATAATATTCCCATTTTAATCTGCGAATTTTATTTAATTTAAATTCTGTTTCTTTGGCCAGTAAACGATGTCTGGATAATATGTTGATGTATTTACTGTGAAGTTTTGGTATGTTTGTGAGTTCTTTACCAGGTTCGGTTCTATCAATGTCCGAATCCTTTCTCCACATTTCTAATAGTTCTTCTAATTGTTTCATAAGTTAAAGTCCTCCAATATTGGAGTATATGTCAAAGGCAACAAAAAGTC
>Ga0208644_1001521_pt1 | contig 19268 bp, 33 predicted proteins | sample VirMetDEL_Nov_18_FD_184517 | JGI IMG/M metagenome (GOLD analysis project Ga0208644, IMG submission 184517) | Aqueous microbial communities from the Delaware River and Bay under freshwater to marine salinity gradient to study organic matter... | ecosystem: Environmental > Aquatic > Marine >... | reverse complement strand
GAGGCTTCCTGATAAACTCAGATATCACCACATTCCCAATGATTGATATACGATAGACATCAGACGTTGGGTCTGGGTAATAAATCGTCTGATACACATCACAGTCTGGCTCATCGATCGTAGCTTTCAAAGTCCATATCTGTTGAGACGGGAACTCTGGTATATCTTGCCAACCCAATATCTTCATTAACACAGGCATCGGTATGGTGCTGACGATCGCTGGTATGTCTGAACTCCAAGTCTCGGAAGTCAACTGCTCAATGCGATCCATATCAAGAGCAGAGCCATAAGTTATGTCACAGTTGCCTGCCATCTGGCTGATCACATCAAGTGGTGCGATGTATCGCTCAACAGGATCAAGGTTATTGATTGATCTGTTCAAGATTGCATCCGTCACCTTTTGTGAATACAGATTGCTCAGCATCAGGTTAGGCTGTGTATGTAATTTGCCGTCATACCATATTGCTTTCTGAACACGAACTTTCTTGAATGGGATCGCACATGCTGTCCCAACCTTGTCTGTCCGGAACCGAAGCAGTGCGCTGTGATTGTTCGGCAACTCTTCTTGCGCTTCCCAGACATGAGGTCTGAGGGAACGTAGCATGTTCCCTGCTAGCAGACCTGCAAGCCCAGCACCATATATTGCTATCATTCTACCACCACATGACCTTTGTCAAGATCCCAAGACAGGTCTTGGCGACGACCACCAGCCTGAATGTAGGCACCATAGGTGATTGTCTTGTCCTGAGACTCCATAATGATCTGCATGGACTTGTAGCCATGAGTGTCTTTACGACGAGGATTCTCTGCAACGATCGCAGTGATCTTGGTGTTGTCAGACCATTTGGCCTTGCGACCACGAGTCTCCTCACGATCTGTTGACTCTAAGAACGCAACGTCCTCTTCTGTTAGTGGCTGAATGCCAAGAGGTGTCATTCCATCCAATGGCGGAACTTGAGGTGTCTTCACAGGCTTTTCTCCTTCAACCTCGATAGTCTGCATTGCTTTCCACAGACGAACGACAGCAGTGTCAGTATCGGCCATGCGCTTCACAGTTTTACGAGTGATGTTGTTGTACATGTTGACGATGCGTTTGCTTGTCAACTTCTTTGGGTGTAACAGAGGGATCAGATCCTCCTGCCGCTTGATGACAAAGACCATGTTGGCTTTGTCAAGATGCTTTGCTGCGTCATCCCACTTGTGGAATGCTCCCTTGATCGCTTCATTAGGGATGTCGATTACGAAGTGTGTCATTACTGTGCTCCTTTCTTACCAGTCAGAAAACGATATGTGTTCACCAATTGAACAGCATCGTCCATAATCTTTTGCTTTGCTGCCTCTTTCTCCTTGCGGATCTCGTCCATTGCAAGGATGAGGCTAACCCCATGCTTCACGAAAGCCTTGTTGGGGACAAATGTGTCAACCCAAGTACGTTGGTTCCAAGGCATTCTTGGGTCGTTCTCTAAATTTGTCATTTCACTCTCCTTTCTCAATACAGTTATTATCTTACAAACTGACTAAATAGTCAACAATTATTTTGCCAGATTTTTGCCGTTTTGCCACATGTCCCATGCATCACAGAAGCCTGCAAAGCCATACTCATCAGCATTGTCCATTGAAGACGATGCATAAACTTTTCCAGCTAGGCCATGAGTTTTGATAGCGTCTGCAACGTCATCAGCATTTTTCAAAACCAGATCCTTGCCACCTTCAGTTGATGCGATGATGGCTCCGTCTTGTGCACTCAAAAAGTCAATTGCGTATTTCATTTACTAGCTCCTTTCTCAATACAGTTATTATCGTTGTTTCTGGTACAAAAAGCAACACTTTTTTGACAATTTTTTCATCTTTTTTCAACAATGAAATCAAACACTTACAAGTTGTAATATCGTAAACCACGAGGTCTGACCAAAAACAAGTTCTTTCTTGCACGTGTCAGAGCCACATACCAGACCCTGTTTTCTTCGTCTGAATGGCTGTTCTCCCAACTCAACCTGCCCATGTCTGTCAGCAGGACGACATTGTCTGCCTCACCACCTTTGGACTGGTGGATTGTACTTATGTTGATTCTTGGCTTGTCGCTGAACTTCTCCCCATTGCGCATGCAGGCTCTGAGATATTCACGCTCATCAGCAGGGATGCCACGCAACATCTGCATCCAATCAAATGATCTGGCCTCGTCTGGTAACCCCAAGTCTGTGACATAATATTGATCCTTCACAGGGAGCTTGATGTTCGCATTCAGATAGCCAATCATGTTCTTGGCCTCGTGTTTGCTGATTGGGTTTCCTTTGCGCAACTTTTCCCATGCCATGATCGCTCTTGTTTCTTCAGTGTCCAAAGAGCTAGAGCCATACATGCTGTAAGCATAGCCTTGTTGCCGGACTGCCTTTTTGAATCTGTTGAGCAAATACTTGCTACGGCTGAGCAGCATCCAAGAACCACCATGACTGAAATCAATCTCTTGCTCATCTGCCACGTAATCAACCATTCCTTTGTCAGTCCTTGGTCGCCATGGCTTCATGTAGCGATGCTTGATGCGACTGACAACTTCTCCGGCAATCTTGTGCACTGAGCTCGGTATCCGATAGCTCTGAGGAAGAACCATGCGGTCGCCTTTCAGGTTAAGAAACTTTGTCACATCAGCACCAGCCCAACCAAAGATCGCTTGATCGTCGTCTCCGGCTATGTAGACCTCTTTAGCGTCCTGTGACAACTCAATCGCCATCTTGAACTGAAGCGAACTCAAATCTTGAGCCTCGTCAAAGATGCAAATGTCAACAGGAAGTGCTCCTGAGTAATCAGCAAGCATGTCAGTGAAGTCTAGCAGGCCATTGTCTCTTTTGTAGAGCATGAGTGCACTACTATATTGTCTAGCTGCATGGAGCGTAAGATCTGGGATATTGACAAGATCGTACTGCTGTTCAACTGTGCGCAGTCCGACTCTGGCCAGAGAATCCATCCGACTGCATTTGTCCCCGAGGCCATCGCCAGTATGAACACCAAGATCTTCATCATAGATTCCTTTGAACTCAACTCCGAGTGCTTTGCCTAGTTTGCGGTAGTGACTGTTCGTCATCACCTCATTACGTTGTAGCCCAAGCTCTTTGAAAGCCAGAGAGTGAAGTGTACGAAAGTAAGGAAAGCGACTGCTGTCAAAACCGAACTGTACCATGGCTCTTTCTTGAGCTTCATTTGCAGCCTTGCGAGTAAATGCAAGATACGCGATGCGCTCTGGTGGCACACCACGATTCAATGCATCCTCAACGATCCGCAAAAGGGTAGTTGTTTTCCCCGTCCCTGGAGGACCAAGAATGATCTGAACTCTGCGTAACATTTTCTTTCCTTTCTAACAATACACCACCACAACTGTCGCATTTGACCACGAACAGCTTTTCTGGATCTTTGTCTGCGTCACGGATCATCAACCGCAAGACCTGACCTTTTGTTGCTTGACCGCACAACTCGCAGTCAATGTAATCTTCATAATGATTTTCCATCAAAAGTTCTCCACAACATTGCTAGGAACTTCGAGATCATCATCTTCGTAAAACTGAGGAGCAGGAACCGACCAGACCTTGACTGGCTTTCCTTTGATCCGGATTGAATGACGATCGCCACCAGCTTCGCGCAACCAAGACCAGATCTGATGTTGGCTGTGATAGCGATAACGTCTTGCCTCCAAGAAGATGAACAAATCCTCTGAGCGGAAGTATACTCTGCCTTCATCTTTATCGTGCCATGGTTTTGCGTTCATGATCTCATCACGATGGCGAGCTTGCACCTTGCCTGTCAGGAAACTGTCAAGTATCTTCTCAAACTGGCCTTGTGGCGAGGCATCATCTGGGTCAATGATTATCTCTACTGTGTTCAGCAATTCATTGATGCGTTGTTCCCACCGCTGTGCTGGCATCTTGGTTGGGCACTTGTTCAGCTTTTCAATGCATATCTTTTGCAGTGCACTCTGATCCAGGAGTTGCTGAGTTGTCACCTCAATGCGCTCACCTTGAATCTCGATGTACCAACGCACACTGCTTCTGTTCTCTGTTTCATACTTTGTGATAGCGTCAATCTCAATGGCTTGTCCGCCACCAACACCTCCCACTCCAAAATCACGCTTGGTGCATTTGCTTTTCTCACAGTAGTTGCAGATTGGTGCTTGCTTGCAGGTGTAGGCATAATCTTTCTTGCTGACTGACTTGATCAAGCCTTGCACCTCGCCTGATGGCAATGGCTCTGGCAGATGCTCATAGTTGAATCGCATCAGATCTTCTTGCCAGTCGTCAGGATTCTTCTTGCGGTAGTACACCCCAACATTGAACAGCGAGATGTTCCTGCCACCTTCTGGGAAGCCCATTGTCATGATGTGTTGGAGACAAGGTGGGCCATCCTCAAACATATCTGTCAGCTCTGGCTCAAACTCTTCTAGCTCGTCGTAGCTGACTCTCTTCTTTTCAGCAACATCCAGGAACTGCTCTAATGTCAGCTTCTTGCCGTTATGAATGGCATAGCGTTCTGTGCTTTCTGCATTCCAGTAGGCAAGGTTGATCCAGTTGCCTCTGTCTAGTTCATTGGCTCGGCTGATTTGTTTGGGGAAGATCTCAACTCCACCATAGCCCAATGTCGCTGCAAACTCGTTCAGCTTGGCGACCATATCAACTGCGGCAATGGCAGGTTTGCAAAATAGGTACAGGTGAGCACCGCCAGACTTACTGCGGCACATGACCAATGGTGTCTTTCTTATTTTCTTTTCTAGCGAATCTAGCGACTCATTGAGTTTAACATCACCTCGGATGTCAATGTCAATGACGCCAAAGTTACAGCTGTTGTCATCACGCAACATGATGATGCCTAGGATGTACTCGCCACCATCTAGGTGTTCTTGGTAGTGTTGTTTTGTTGCACCCTCGCTGACTGTTAGGCGCGACCAGACATCTTTCCGTCTGCTTCTCTTTGTTGTACTCTGTATTCACCGTGAGCTTTCGAGTATCCCCTAAACAGCTCCATGAATCTGTCTGTTGTTGTCATAATTTTCTCACCAAAAAAAAGAGGGGGAGGCGAACCTCCCCCAGCACTCACATTACATCATCCTGACTGTCAGGTTGTACCTTAACTTCACCTGCTGATACTTGCTGTCGGAAGTCACGAGCAGACAAGTAAATAGCTTGGCCGTTAGGCAGGTTGCCCATGATGCCGCCAGAAGCTCCGTCGAACTCCATAGTGACACCCCAACCAAACCAAGATCCTGCATCATTCTCTTCTGGCACAGTGGTGAGTCTGTACGCTGTGTAGAACATAGCAGGGTTGATGGTTGTGTCTTCAGTCGGATGCTGAATCTGAAGGCTGTTGATCATTGAGTTCCAACGACGTGCCTTCTTCATTTGTGATTTGCTCATGCTCAAGATAGCTGGGGCATAACTGCCGTCTGCTTCAATTACATAAACAAAATACTCCGCTGTTGGTACGATCTCATTGCCGTCTGCAGTGAAGTATTCCCCACGATCTCCTCGTGTGCATGACGCCAAACAAGTGGTGTCTGCTCCATGGTCGCCAGCAAGGCCACCACGATTTGCTTTCCACTCAATGTGCGCACGTCTGTAGCTGACAGGGACGACCAATATTCCGTCTTCACCATCATACACTTTGTTGGTCACTGTGTTCAGGACCATCCCTACTTCAGCTCCCTCGACGTATGCACCGTCACGCTTGTTGACTTGTGGACTCATAGACTGCAGGATCTGCAATCGTGGAATCATCAAGTCATCTTGCGTCATTTGCTCTTGTCCTGCACCGACATCGGCTAACAGGATGCTTGGGTCAATTGCCACTACGTTAGTGGACTTTTTTTCTGCGACATTAGTTGCCATGGTTACTTTCCTCTTTTGATGATAGCTTTGCGACCAGAGTAAACTCTAAACAGTTCATGAGGGATGTTCTTGCCCATAGACAATTGCTCCTTAATGAAACTGGTTAGTGTTCCTGGATGAACGCCAATGGCTCGTTTGTAAACAAGCCCACGATCAACGATAGACTTACAAAATTCGTTAGCCCTCTCGTCTTCGTCTTTTCCAAACCGAACTTCAACATTGCTCTTGATGATGTCGCCTGCACCGTTCTCACGGAGCCAAGCCAAACATTGCTCCTGTCGGAGCTTCATCTCGAGTTTATCTTCCTCAGTCTTGCAGCGATCAATCGCTGTTTGACTTGGGACGCTAGCTGAAATCACATCCTGCACTTCGACTTTGTTTCCATTGTCGAGAGTGAAATCTTGGATGCGCAGGTTTTGCATCAAATCAGGCAAGCCCTGTTCTGCCAACCGTGTCAGTTCCTGCTTCATTTGCTTCAACGACTCTTCGGTCGAGGCTATTGCCTCTTCCAACGCTTGCATAGCAAGAGCCATATCTGCGACAGCACCTAGGTCTTCGGATGCAGGTGCCACATCCTCAAGCAGATTGATACTCATCAGTTGTTACCTTTCTAAGTTCGAGAGCTACAGGCATGTACCAGCCTTTACGCCTATCCCTTTCACCCTCTTCCATATTGCGCTCCCAACGTAGGACGCGCACCACTGGTGACGATTCTCCGGCAATCATGCAAGCAATCATGACGGCAATGGGGTCACCACCTCCAGGCCAGAGCAAATAATCGTCTGGTCCAAAGTCTTTCATAATCCGACGTGCTTTTGCTATCGATGGTCCAGGAAGAAACTGTGGCCTATCGTTTTGCTCAAACACTACTTCCAGAGCACCGTAACGAGCAGCATCAGTTAGGTCAGGAACCCAACCAAACTTATTCTTTACAGGTCTCTGCACTACATAAACTTTTGGCATCGCTATGCTCCCTTGAAATCCCAGTTCTTTTCAGTAGCAATAGCTCTTGCAATCGCATGGTCTGGGAACAGCAACAACTGGTTACCTGTGCCCCAGTGATGACTATAAACCACACCACCCTTGACGTTCTTTTCGAATATCAGCATATTTTTCATACATTCTCCTTTCTCAGCGTTTTGTTAGTATCCCTCGTCTTGGCTCTGAAGGCAACAAAAATTTTGCGAAACCAGTCTTTCCCAAGTAAATCAACAGCGAGCCCAGAGATCCAGCGAAACCAGTGTCGAGTTGTTTCCATACCCGTCCTTGGGATTTTGAAGTTTATCTTATAAAGGGGATTTTGGAAAATTTTTTACAAAAATAAAAATGTGTATTGGTGGTTTCGTGGTTTCGTTTGGCCGATTTTGATAATCAGATCATGGACTTACGGACGTTTCCAAGGTATTTTTTGACTGGAGTGCGAAACCAAAGTTTGGGAGCTTCTGACTAAAAAGTGAAAAAAGTTGTTGCTTTTTATAATCAGATCAACGATACTAAGTGGACTGAGAAAGGAGATGCATATGAACACAGTAACCCGCTATAAAGTGATCCGTGACCTCGGATTCGATATTCAAGAAAAGTACTTTGACTCTGTTGAACGTGCTTGTGCTGAATCTGACTTCATGAAGAAGTTGCACCACACAGTGTCGGTTGACGTTGTTGAAGAACAGGTTGAGGCTAACTTCTTCACTGAGCATGGCTACAGCGATGCCTATGCTTATGAAGTGATTCGTGTTGTTTCGGATCAGACCATTGAGGTTCGTCGCATGAAGGCTGAGTTCGATTTCAGCGATTGTGAGTTCCATGTTGGAGGCTTTTCTGCTCACTGTTCAAATCCATCAGCACAGAAGGTGACTATCACCTCTGATGAGAACTACCCAGTTGAGCGCATCCGTCGCACCAAGCGTGGTTGGATGAGTGGCCATCGTCGGTTCAGCATTACTGAAAAGCCACACGCATACCATGATGTTAATTTTTGAGGAGTGGGGCTCATGCCCCTCTCTACTTTAGAAAGGAGAGTGAAATGTTTGAAGTAAAAGTGTACAACACCCCGAATCTTCAGCGAGAGGCTTATGTGACCAAAGATGGTGAGCGCATCAGCCCAATCTTGCCGAACAAAGGTGTTGCTGAGAAGTGGTTGGAAAACTATAAAAATGATATTGAAAATAGCGAAACAGGCAGGGATGGTCAAAGATGAGGATTTTGTCCTCAAGATGGAGGCCATTGGTGGCAGAGGAATAACCTGCAATCTTGAAGAGCTGGGTCGCTTTGCTCAGCTCGTCGGGAAAATTGCTCGTGAAGATGAACGAAAAAAGATGTCAAAAAAGTGAAAATAATTGTTGCTTTTTTTAGTCAGTTCAACGATAATAACTGTATTGAGAAAGGAGAACACGACATGACAGTTTCAAACAAGCTCTTAGTTATTAAATCAGTTAAGCCATTCCCAGAGTCTTACGATTTGGTTCTTGTGCGCGACAACGAGATATTCGATGTCACAAGTCAAGAATCTAAAAGCGTAGATCGTGCAGTGTCTGAGGCTCGTCTTTATATGCCTCATTACACTTGGGAAGCGTGGGTTAAGCAAGGCAATGATTGGGTGTTGGCGTAAGCCGCACCCTTTTGAGAAAGGAGAACACTATGAAAGTAAGAGTTGAGTTTAACAAAGTCTTCACTGACGGTATACTGAAAGGTATCACAGTTCGTGACAAGTTGACCTGTGTTAACATGGATGAAGCCTTGGACTGGGTTTTGCGTGTTGAGCAGAACATTGCTCTGGGTCTGTTGAATTATGACATCAATCAGGTTCAATATGTTGCTTTGTTGGAGGACAAATGATGGAAAACAAAGTCAAAGTCTTTTATGCTCAGCCAAGAAGAGCTTGGGGTGTCACTGAGTACTGCGATGGTGACTCCTGGACTGAGTGGTTTGTTCGGGAAGACAATGCGAAACAGGTTGCTGCCGAACGTGCAAAACAAATTGATGGGAAGCTTGAAATCGTAGATTAATGGCGTAAGATCAAATTTGAGTATTCCCTAACTCATCGTTTTAAGCCTGTCCCCCTATGCAGGCTTTCTTTTTGAGAATTTTTCAGCGATAATCGTTTCAGTAAATTTGACAGTTAACCACTGAAATCAAGGTTTCAATTATGGCAGATGATGCTCCAAAGAAGAACAAAGGTGGGCGGCCACGCAAACCAAGGCCAGAAACTGTGCAGGTGAAGCGTCCTGTTAACCTCGGCCAACCTATCAAGCCAGAGTCTTGGGATGGTCGTTTCCAATCCGTTGAGCCAATGGCAACCCAGAAACAGAAACGAATCAATCACAGATACAAATGGAATCACCACACGACGATCAATTGGATCATGGGTCAAGCAGACCCTCTTGGTTTTTTGACCAAAGTCATGCAAGGTGAGGAGATTTTCCCTGTCTACTCGAAAGACGCAGAGGGCAATTCACAGAAGATGGGTGCGATCGCAGCAGATCCAGAGTTGCGAATCATGGCAGCAAAGACACTTCTCGGCAAATGTTTGCCAGATCTCAAGGCAGTTGAGATTACAGCAGAAGTTGAAACAACCAAAGTTCTGGACATCACAAGGCTGAGTGACAATGACCTCAATGCAATTGAACGAGTTCTTGAACACGCTTTCATTGAAGGAAGTGAGAGCGGAGAAGATGAAGAGATCATTGAAGGAGTTTACGGAGAACTCCTGGAGCACGATAGAGCCAGGACGTGAGTTTCACGCCAACTGGCATATTGATGCGATCTCTGAACATCTGCAAGCTGTCGTTGAAGGTGACATCAAGCGACTGATCATTAATGTTCCGCCACGACACATGAAGTCTATCTCGGTTGCTGTGGCATTGCCTGCATGGACTTGGACCATCCAGCCTCAGAAGAGATTCCTGTTCGCATCTTACGCATCATCGCTTTCCATAAGAGACTCGGTAAAGTGTCGTCGGTTGATTGACAGCCCATGGTACAAAGAATACTTTGGTGACTCGTTTGTGCTCACTGGCGACCAGAACCAGAAACAAAGATTTGAGAACGACAAGACTGGTCAAAGGATTGCTACTTCGGTTGATGGTGCATTGACAGGTGAAGGTGGTGACATTATCGTAATTGATGATCCGCACAACGTCCGTGAGGCAGAATCCTCCGCTGTTCGGGAAGGTGTCCTTGACTGGTGGGATCAAGCTATGCAGACTCGTCTCAATGATCCGAAGACTGGTGCATTTGTCATTATTATGCAGCGAGTTCACGAGAATGATCTGACAGGCCACATATTGGCCAATGATCTGGGTAATGACTGGGATCACCTTTGCTTGCCAGCCAGATATGAGATTGGGCATCCTACGCCAACAAAATCAAAACTCGGTTTTACGGATCCGAGAACCAAGGAAGGTGAACTGCTCTGGCCAGATCGCATTGACGAAAAGACACTTGACACACTTGAGAAATCCCTTGGCAGTTATGCTTCTGCCGGACAGCTTCAACAGCGACCAATGCCAAAAGGTGGTGGAATCCTCAAAGCTGAGTGGTGGGTTCCATGGGAGCACGAACATTTGCCAGACATTGAATACGTCATTCAATCTTGGGATACTGCCTTCAGCACAAAAGAAAAGACATCTTACTCCGCTCGCACGACATGGGGTGTTTTCCGCAAGAATGGTCAAATCAATGCGATTGTACTTGATATGTGGTATGATCGTGTCACTTACCCTGAGTTGAGACGCATAGCTCAAGAGTCATATATGGACTTTGAACCAGACGCAGTGTTGATTGAAAAGAAAGCCTCTGGTCAGTCGTTGATTCAAGATTTGCGCATTGCAGGTGTGCCAGTGCTTGAGTATTCGCCAGATCGCGACAAAGAAGCACGTGCCCACGCAAGCTCTGCATTGTTAGAAGATGGCAGAATTTACTTTCCATCTGACAAGAAATGGGCTAAAAATTTAATAGACATTTGTGCAGCCTTTCCAGCTGGTGACAATGACGATATAGTTGATACTTGTACACAGGCTTGGTTAAGATTAAGAAAAGGCTGGTTTTTGTCTCATTCTACTGATTACGAAGACGACGATGATCTTCCGAAACAAAAGGTAGCACTATATGGCTGATCCTATCCCTCTGCAGCAACCCAAGATCCCATTTGCCGAGGGAGCTCCGCCAGATGATCTGATGGTAGAGCAGTTCGGTGACGACGAAGTATTGATTGGTGACCCTGCTCTTGACGAGCTAGACAACCCCACAGAAATGACGTTTGATGCCAATCTGGCAGAAGTCATTGAACAGCGCACACTTGATCGCAAAGCCAATACATTGGTCAGATACTACGAAACTGACAAGAATGCTCGTGCTGAATGGGAGATGCGCTATAAAGATGGCTTGAAGACACTTGATCCTGATGGTGGCCTTGAAGAGGGTGAAGATGAGCGCGCAGCAAGAGGCTTGAGCACAGTTGTTCACCCTATGATGGCAGAGGCTGCTACTCAGTTCAATGCCAGAGCTGTTGCTGAATTGTATCCTTCTGGTGGTCCAGTCAAAACTACAATAGTCGGTGAGCCAAACGAAGAAACAGAAGAGCAAGCTCGTCGTGTTCGTGATTTCATGAATTATCAGATCACACAGCAAATGGACGAGTATTTCCCAGACCTTGATCAGATGTTGTTCCAGCTGCCTCTGGTTGGTCATGCATTCAAGAAGGTCTGGTGGGACGCAAGTCTTGATCGTCAGTGCTCAGAGTTCATACGCGCAGAAGACTTCATTGTCTCGGCAGAAAGCACAAACATCAGCACATCAAACAGATACACCCACATCATCCGCATACCTAAAAACGAATACAACAAGTATGTTGAAGCTGGCTGGTATCTGCCAATTGAGTTTGATGGCAGTTCATACGATCCGTCTGGTGACGTTGTGTCTATGGTCGAAGGTGTTGACCAAGATGGTGATGATGAGAATGATGAGGTCGTGACTCTGCTCGAAATGCACGTTTACGATATGTTTGATGGCATTGATGGGTTCACAGAAGAGGATGAAGACAGTGAAACTGTTGTTATGCTCCCTTATATCATTACTGTTGATTATGACAATGAGAAAATTGTCAGCATCAGACGCAACTGGGAAGAAGACGATGCAAAGAAAAAGAGACGCGACTGGTTCGTCAGTTACAAGTTTCTTCCTGGCATAGGTTTTTATGGCTTTGGCCTTTACCACATGATTGGTGGTCTTGGCAAAGCTGCAACAGGTGCATTGAGAGCTCTGCTAGATTCTGCTGCATTTGCGAACATGCAAGGTGGCTTTAAGCTAAAAGGTCGTGTCAGTGGTGGTGAGATTGACGTCAGTCCTGGAGAGTTCGTTGACCTAGACGCAACTGTCGATGATGTCAACAAGGCAATCATGCCATTGCCGTTCAAAGAGCCATCAAGCACACTCATGCAGTTGCTTGGTTTTATCACAGAGGCTGGTCAAAGATTCGCGAGCACAGCTGATCTCAATGTCGGTGATGTCAATCCCAATGCCCCAGTTGGCTCGACTGTCGCTCTGATTGAGCAAGGCAGCAAAGCATTCTCAGCAATCCACAAACGTCTGCATCACTCACAAGGGCAAGAGTTCAAGTTATTGGCCAAACTCAATGCTATGTACTTGCCAGAGTCAATGCCATTTGCAGTTAGCGGTGCTTCCGAAACTATTTATGCAGCAGATTTCAATGATCGTATTGACATCGTGCCTGTTAGTGATCCAAACATCTTTAGCACTGCACAACGTATTGCTCAAGCACAAGCCATTCTTGAGATGGCAAAATCAGCTCCTCAGCTTCATGATATGTATGAGGCATACAAGCGGATGTATGAAGCTATTCGCATTCCAGGAATTGACGAGATACTGAAGAAGCCAGATGAAGCACCAAGAACAGACCCAATTGACGAGAATCTCTCGGTTATGTATGGCAAGCCGATCCGTGCATTCCCAGAGCAAGACCACGAGTCACACATCGCGGTGCATTTGCAGTTCCTGCAAGATCCATCGTTGGGTGGCAACCCTGCGGCCAAAGCACTGCAACCAATCCTCATTGCGCATGTGGCTGAGCATATAGCTCTGTTGTATCGTCAGCGGATGGAAGCAAGCATCGCTATGCCGTTGCCGAACCTGCCAGACATCCGTGATCCTAAGTTCAAAATGCAGGACATTGACCCACAACTTGACATGCTCATCAGTCAGCGTGCCGCACAGGTGGTTCAAAGCGCACCACAGATGCAACCGATTCGTGCACTTCAAGCCATGGGCAAAGGTCAAGGTCAAAACCCACTGCAATATGCTCAACAGCTCGCTCAACTCGAAGCTCAGGCATTGCAAGCACGAACTCAGGCTGAGATTCAGGCTGATCAAGCCAAGGCACAATCAGACATTCAGATTGATCAGGCCAAGGCAAGACAAGACCTTGAAGTTCAGAAGATGAAAACTCAGGTTGAACTTGAAGCAAAAATCGCTAAACTTGAAGCAGACCTCGCTATTGAGCGTGAAAAGAATGCTATGAAGATGCAGGAGAAAATGATTGATGGATCTGGACCAAGCAATATCTAACATGTATATGCAGGCGATGATGCCCCAACAACAGTTGCCTCCTGTCAATCCTTCTGCGTTTGGTGGGCTTCCTCAAGCACCACAAGGACAAATGCCTCAAGGACAACCAGCGATGCCTCAAGATCAAGGCATGGCACAATATCTCGCAAACAAAGTTGCTGAGATCCGCAGTCGAATGACAGGTGAACCGAGTCAGATGGGTGCACTGAGCCAGATGATGATGCAGCAACAGCAACCGATGCCTCAACAACCAATGAGGGCTATGTGATGGCTTTAGGTGCTTTTGGTAATTTAACTCCTCAAGATTATGAGACCATTTCAAAAGGTTTCCAATCAACAAACCCAGAGCTATCTCTTGGTGGATTAAACATTACAGGAAGAGACCTTGGTTCTTCTCTTTTCAGCGCAATAGCAGGTTCGAATCCAATAGGTCTGGTTCCGTCAGCAGTCAACCTTGGTCAAAGTTATGCAGCAGAACAAGCTGCAGCCAGAGCAATGGGAGTTGAAGATCCAGGATTCTTTGATACTGTCCGTGGGATGGTTGGCGAATCTTCTTTTGATGCAGCAAGAGCTGCAGCCGACACTAACAAAGATGGCGTGGTAAGCATTAACGAGTCAAGAGCTTTCGGCATAGGCTCTGGCCTTGCTGCTTCCGATGTTGGTGTCACAGAAGGATTCAACTTTGGTAGCACAACGCCATCAGGATTGTATTCGCCAGAAACATTTAATTTCACATCAGCAGTTAATCAGTTCAACACCCCAATGACAATGGCTCCTCTTCAAAGAACAGAAACTCCTGGAGCGGAGAAATCATCCCAACAGAATAGGTCAAATATCTCCAATGCTGCAAATTACGACCCAGATTTTGCAAGAGAGCAAGAAGCAAAAAGGGCAGAAGAAACAAAACAATCGTCAGGCGGTGGCGGTGGCGGGGGTAAATACATCTGCACAGCACTGCATGAGATGGGTGACATGGACTCGCAAGTCTTTGCTTATGACCTACTTTATGGTCAGCTTGTTGATCCTGTCGTTCACTCTGGCTATGCACTTTGGGGCATCCCTCTGGCTGAGAAAGTCAGGAAAAAAGGAATCGTTTACAGAATCGTCAAGCCTTTGGCACTTGCTTGGGCTAATCAGATGTCACACGAGCTGTCTGGTGGCGAAGTTGGTAAAACATCAATCACTGGTCACATATTGATGAAATATGGTGAGAAAATCTGCCGTCAAATCGGTCTTAGGAGAGTTAAATGGCAACTGTCAATATAGGTGATATGGAGGGTCTGCGAGACTCGTTTGAAGAAACAATGGGCTTCCCAGCAGATGCCCCAGGACTTGAGTTAAGCGACGATCAGCTGGCTAACTTTATGCTACTTTGTCACGAAGCAATGCATGGCGAAGGCTATGATGATGAAGGCGAAGAGTACGAAGATGAAGAAGACATGAGCGATGGCAAGATGAAAGTCAAAGTCATGAAGCTCAAAGGTGGTGATGTCCGCTCAATGATGGATGAGTTGTTAGGCGGTCACTGATGCCTGTTCAAAAGGTCAAAGGTGGCTATCGCTGGGGCAAGTCCGGCAAAGTCTACAAGACCAAGGCTGCTGCTGAACGTCAAGGCAGAGCTATATATGCTTCTGGTTACAGAGGGAACAAACGTGGCAACAAAGCGTAAGTTTGCGAAACAACCCAAGACCAAAGGTGGCGTCAACACCAAATACGTCAAAGGTGCGAAGAACAAAAAAGCTGCAGAGGCTGAGATAAAAAGCACCGCCAAGAAGTACAAAGAAGGTAAACTAACTCCAGCTGAGATGGATCGTATCGCCAAAAGGAGATCGAAGAATGTCACAAAAAGCTACAAAAAAGCCAGCGAAAAAAGGAGGAGGAGGCTCGCTTGAGGCTGCTATCGAGAAGTATAGCAAGTCATCAGGGATCTCCAAAGCAAAACTCCGGCAAGTTGCCAAGCGTGGCATGGGAGCTTTTTATTCTTCAGGATCTCGTCCTGGACAGACACCAACCTCTTGGGCCATCGGCAGGGTTCGTTCTTTCGCAACAGGCAAAGGTGGCGCAAGAAAGGCAGATGCTGATCTGCTGAAAGGTGGCAAGAAAAAGACGGGAGCAAAGAAGCGTGGCTAAAGGTGTAAGGCATTTCTTCAAAGACGGGACAGAGCACAAGGGTGGCACTCACAAAGATGCAAAAGGCAAATTGATGTCTGGCGCAAAACACACCTCTAATAGCAAATACCTTTATCACATGAAAGATTTATCAGAACGTGCGAAAGCGAAAGCGAGAAAATCCTGATGGCAACCTACAAAGGACGCAAAGTTTCTCTGAACAAGCCTCGTCGCATCGGCAAAGGCGAGCCAAGCTATGGCAAAAAGAAGTCTGTCGTTTATGTTCAGGACGGTGACAAAGTCAAGCGTGTCACATTCGGTGATCCTAACATGAGAATCAAAAAGAATCAAAAAGGTCGCAGGAGTAACTTCCGATCTCGGCACAATTGTGATAATCCTGGACCAAAGACGAAAGCACGTTATTGGTCATGTAAGGCTTGGTGATATGGCTAAAGCAGCAATTAAAAAAGTAGCAGCAGCTGAAATAAGGGCAGCAAAAAGTTTCCTTGATCGCAGGAAAATAAGTGCTGTTAGTCCTAGACAGTTCGCTATGGCTGCAAAGGAACTTGACAAAGGATTCCAGGACACATTGAATGTTCTGGCTCGTGAATTATCAGGAGGACAGGTCTAATGGCTGAAACACCAAAAACAAACGATCCAAACTACCGTATGGGAATTGCTGCACCAGAAGAGCCAACAATGCGCCAGTCTGTTCAGCAAGCTATCGCTAATTTTCTTTTAGATACAGGCTTGGTCTCAGACAACTACAGAGCACAACGCACTGGCGAAGCGATTGTTGGGACAACACGCGAAGATGCTCCTGCAATGGGCATCGGGCTGACTGACTTCACTCCTGCAGGTCTTGCTTTCATACCAGAAGATGTGAAAGAACAAGCTGATCAAGGCAACTATGTCACAGCAGGGGTTGTTGGTGGCCTCTCTGCACTTGAGGCTTATCCTCTGACTAAAGCACTCGTCAATCCAACTAAAAACTTTTTAGTGAATCTCGCAAGCAAAGCAACACCACAAACTGCTGCATTTGATCAAACTAGACGAGATTTGATGCAAGGGTCGCTTGCCGCAGGAGCCCTTTCAACATTGCCAGTAGTTCAACAAGTCGCGAAAGCCGTTGATGATGCCCCATCTTTTAAGTTTCACGAAGGTCGTCATGCTGGCAATGTTGTTGACAGTCTTGATGGTCTTAATTATTTTGAAGCCATAGATGGTAATTTTATTTACAGGATGATTAATGACAATGAAGCATTAAAATTGGACAATAAACTTTTTGATTATTTGCCTGAAAGTGGTGACGATGTCCAATACATATTGAACAGGAATCCTTCTTTTGCAGGTGATGTGATATCTGCCCTTAAAGGCTCTGATAACGGCAAAAATTTGGATGATTATTTTGAAGGAAAAATAGATTTAGAAGATTTGCCACAAGAAGATAGGGAAATAATAACATCAATACAAGACGACCTCATTGATCAGGAAGTTGAAGTTTTGAGTAGAGAGGCTGTAAGACAAGCAAGGCAAGAATACATTGATCTTGTCGATAATTCTGTGAATGATAAAAGTCTTACTAAATATTTTGACTCTGTCGATGAAAATGTACGTGATTAATTGATATGGCAGCATTGGCAAAGATTCTACCAAGATTGTCGCTCGAAGTCAGAGACTTTATCATGGCTTTGGTCAATAAGTACGAGGCTATGGGAGTTGACACCCCTATCTCAAGCTCCCCGATGGGTGCTGAAGCTGCACAAAAACTACAGAATCTGTATGACAAAGCTCCTCAGCAGTTTTATGCCTACAAACCTGAGTACCTAGAGAAAATCGCGGTAGAAGCAGCAGAAAATCCAGCTAACTCTGCCATAGCTCTCATGGATCCAGCTAATATGAGGACTCTCGCGCCATATCTTTCTGATTCTTCTTTCAGAGAAGGAATGTCTTTTGCTGATAGGAAAGCTGCCATAAGAGAGTTGGTTGAGCAAGGATATCCTCTTGACGATGCTGCAACCTTGATTGTTGAAATGCCTACTAGCCCAGCTTCAGTGAGAGTTGGCTCCAAAGAGGAGCCATTAGCTCAAGTCACAGGTCACGAAGGTCGTCACCGCAGTCGTGTTGCTGAAGACATGGGGATCACTAAAGTCCTTGTTGACCTTTACGACCAATATGGGTCATTTGGTGATAGCATCTCAGCTGAAATGAAGAAAGGCATGCCGATATATGGTCAAGGCGTGCCAGCTACCACACCAATCAAATCATCAGTTACTGGCGAAACGATTACAGCTCCTAAAGCTGGAGACACTCGTGGGATTTTTGAGTTCTTGAGCACATTGGGAGCATTGCCTGTCGGTTATGGCGTACTGAAAAACAGCGGAGCATTGGAAAATGTCAGCGATAGCGAAGCTCTTTGAAAAGTACAGCCCCAAAGCAGTCGCATTTTTAGAGCGAGTCGCCAAAAAATATTTTGACAACATAAATGTTGATGCGTCGCCAGAAGAAATAGAAAAAAGAATGGCTGACTACGATTCTTGGATTGGCCACAGGATCCAGAACATTGATCGTGATTTCCCAGAGGCTTTTGATCAGTACGAAACAGACGCTTTGTTCAAAGCAATAGAGCAAACAGAAATAAGCAATAAATCGTCTCTTGCCATGATGGATCCCAAGAACTTTGAGAAGCTGGCACAACCAATACCAGATGAGTTCATGGATTATGGTCATGGCATGCCGATGCCAGAGAATCCAGAGATAAAAACATCAAGAGAAAAGGTCAAGTATCTGACAGAAGCATTCTCTGAGGGTCAACCTGTTAAAAACATACCAGCTTACTGGATGCAGACAGTCACTAGGCCATTTGATGCTGGAGGCGAGGTAATATCGCCAAATGACCCAAATTATCTCAACAAGATTCTTGAATATTGGCAGATGTCAGGTCACGAAGGTCGCCATCGCAACAGAGCATTGATAGGTGCTGGTAAAGACAAGTCTTTGGTCAAAGTCTACCACCCATCAGTAGCAACCCCAAAAGAAACACCAGATGCTCTTATTAAAAGTGAGCGTCCTTATGATGGTGAAGAGGGAGCTCCATCAGAGATTCGTGGAACTGTTTCCGATTATTTAAAATTTTTAGGATTTGGAGGTCTTGCTGCGTTGCCTGCGACACAACAAGATTTTCCAATAAGTCCGTGATGTTGAACAGAGCGGCATTTTCACAACTAGTGAGTAAAAAAGGAGGCAAAGCCATGAATGATTATGGTAAGAAGCCAAAGAAGAAAATGATGACTAAGAAAAAGCCAATGGCAAAGAAGTCAATGGCAAAGAAAAAGTCTGGAAAAAAGAAAGGATATTGATATGAGCGACCAGAAGAAGGAAAAAGAGGAACAAGTCGTCGAGGTCTTTGTTTCTGGCGTGTCAATGTCCGGTAAAGCGGAGATTAACAATGACAGTGAACGATCTACTGAGAATGATCAAGAGCAATCTGACGGAGAAAAAGTCTGAGTTAGCTAGCCTGATGGTCGATGGTCGCATGTCCGACTTTGAGACTTATCAAAGAAGTGTTGGTATAGCAGAAGGTCTAGAAATAGCCAAAGCGATTATCGACGAAACAATGAAACAAATAGATGAAGAGGATGTATAGCATGTCTCATCCGCATGAACAACTGATAACCGACGAAGATTCGGAACAGACGCTAGGAAGTCATC
>Ga0208644_1001520_pt1 | contig 19269 bp, 28 predicted proteins | sample VirMetDEL_Nov_18_FD_184517 | JGI IMG/M metagenome (GOLD analysis project Ga0208644, IMG submission 184517) | Aqueous microbial communities from the Delaware River and Bay under freshwater to marine salinity gradient to study organic matter... | ecosystem: Environmental > Aquatic > Marine >... | reverse complement strand
CTTGCGTTAAACTCAACCCCATCAATCCTAAGAACTTCCTCATCGATCCTAACGCTGTGAGCGTGGACGATGCGATGGGTGTGGCTATCGAGTCTTATGTCTCTATCCATCAGGTCGTATCGGGTATGGAAAAGGGTATCTACAAGAAAGTAGACATCCAACCCTACGGTCAAGATGACGACCTAGAGCCAACGCAAGAGGATGTACAGTTTAAGGACGACAAAGTATTACTCATGAAGTATTACGGTCTCGTCCCTCGTGAATATATTGAACAGTTGGAGAACAAAGAAGGTGAAGAGGTTGTTGATTTATTTCCGGAGGATAGTACAGCGGACCAGTACAGTGACCTCGTCGAGGCGATTGTTGTTATTGCTAATGGCTCAACCCTCCTTAAAGCCGAGAAAACCCCATACATGATGAAGGATCGTCCTGTCGTAGCATATCAGGACGATACTGTACCTAACCGTTTCTGGGGTCGTGGCACTGTCGAAAAAGCCTACAATATGCAAAAGGGTATCGATGCCCAGTTGCGTAGTCACCTAGACAGCCTAGCCCTCACAACCGCACCGATGATTGCGATGGACGCTACCCGTCTACCTCGGGGCGCTAAGTTTGAAGTCAAACCCGGCAAAGCAATCCTCACCAACGGCAATCCAGCAGAGATTCTGTTCCCATTTAAGTTCGGTACAACCGATCAAGGTAACTTAGCGATCAGTCAAAACTTTGAGCGTATGTTGCTACAAGCCACTGGAACAGTCGATGCTTCCGGTCAGCCAACTCAGTTTACCCGTGACGGCGCTGCACAGTTCTCAATGTCGATTGCTGGCATCATCAAGAAGTACAAGCGGACACTAACGAACTTCCAAGAGGATTTCTTAGTGCCACTTATCCGTAAGGCTGCTTATCGTTTCATGCAGTTTGACCCTGAGCGTTACCCAGCAGCGGACTACAAGTTCATCCCAATGGCTACTTTGGGTATTATTGCCCGTGAATACGAGCAACAGCAGTTGATTGCTCTCTTGCAGACCCTTGGTCCTGACACTCCAGTACTGCCGATGATCCTCAAAGGTATTATTGCTTCGTCTAGCTTGCCAAATCGTGCTGAGATGATCACACAACTAGAGCAGATGATGCAGCCTAACCCAGAGCAACAACAGCTCCAACAGGTTGAAGTTAAACTTAAAACAGCGGCGGCGCAGGCTCAAGTGGCTAAACTGCAGTCTGAAGCGACTAGAAACAACGCTTCGGCTCAGAAAGATGTGGTTTCTGCTCAACTGATGCCAGCCGAGACCCAAGCGAAGGTGATTTCAGGGCTATCACAGAACATTCGAGGCGCTAATACCGACGGAGAGTTCGAGCGTAGAGCCAAAATTGCTGAATTAGCCCTCAAAGAAGAGGATATTCGTAGCAACGAGCGTATTGCATCACTACAAATGTTGCAAAAACAATCAAAAAGTGCTTGACAAATAAGTAATTTTGTGGTAATATCAGCGTAGTGTTGTAATTACGCAACACAGTTCCCATTTAAGGAGAAAACTGTGGACAAACAACTGCAAAAGTACTATGAGAACCGTTGGGACATGATGTCAACGGAGGGATGGAAGCAATTTACCGAGGATGTTCAAGGAATATTCGATGCGGTCAATAAAGTTGCTCCAATCCAGAACGAAATTGATCTGTTCTTTCGTAAAGGACAATTAGACATCCTTCAGTGGGTGCTAACTCTGAAAGAAAGCTCAGAAACAGCTTACGAAGCATTGCAGAAAGACTCGTCGGGAGACGCTCAGGATGCCTCGTAGGATATTTGAATTCCTCTGCGAAGAGGATCACTTACAAGAACACTTAGTTAGTTATGAGATAACCAAAGTTCCTTGTGAGTTGTGCGGTAAAGACGCACATCGGCAGATCTCTGCACCTCGTATTAGTCTTGACCCTGTCTCTGGGGACCATCCCCAAGCAACAGCAAGGTGGGCTAGACAGCGTGAAGAGAAACGCCTTTTAGAGCGTAAGCTCAACTCGTGACGAAGACAACCCATTTCGGACCTTTGTTATTTTATAAATCCTACAATCACTTTGTGACAGGAGCAATATATGGCTGCAAACTTTGTTGAACAAGACGAACTGCAAGAAGAAACCTTCGATCAGATAGACCAACCAGCGGAACAACCTCCGGAGCCACCACAGGCAGAAGAGACTCCAGCAGAACCAGCACCACAGGAAGTTATTCCTGAGAAGTACAAGGGCAAGTCAATAGAAGACATCGTAAAGATGCACCAAGAGGCTGAAAAGCTCATTGGACGACAAGCTCAAGAAGTACATGAGGTGCGTAGTCTAGCAGATCAGTTACTCAAGCAACAACTCGAATCGAAGCAACAGGCGAAGCCGGCTGAAACAGTTCAAGAAGAAGATTTCTTTGCTGATCCAAAGCAAGCGGTAGCACGAACTGTAGAGCAGCACCCAGCAGTACTTGAAGCTAAACAAGCAGCACTCGAACTCAAGAGAATGCAGACTGCCCAGAAGTTGCAGTCAAAGCATCCGGACTTCATGGACATAGCGCAGAACGCTGAGTTTCATGAGTGGGTCAAAGCAAGCCCTATTCGTGTGGATTTGTTTACCAAAGCTGACGCTGAATTTGACTTCCCAGCGGCTGATGAACTACTTAGTACCTACAAGGCGATTAAAGGCGTTCAAGCAACCGAGAAGAAGACCCAAGCAGCGGAAACACAGGCTAAGGCTCAAGAAACTGCATTAAGAGCTGCAGCAGTTGATACCGGCGGTACAGGCGAAAGCAGTAGAAAGATTTATCGAAGAGCTGACCTTATCAAATTGAAAATGACGGACCCAGATCGTTATATGGCATTACAGGATGAAATCCTAGCCGCATACGCTGAAGGGCGAGTCCGGTAAACTTATTAATTTAGGAGATTTATAAAATGGCAACAGCAGCATATCCCGGTGGATCCGGTTCAATCGTAGCAAAAACACAAGCAGACAAGTTTATTCCAGAGATCTGGAGTGACGAAGTAGTTGCTGCTTACAAAAAGAACCTCGTATTGGCTAACTTGGTTAACAAGATGTCTATGCGTGGTAAGAAGGGTGATACTCTTCATATTCCTAAGCCAACTCGTGGCGTAGCTACTGCTAAAGCAGCTAACACCGCAGTTACCATCCAAGCTGACACAGAAACCGAAGTATTAGTTTCGATCGACCAGCACTTCGAGTATTCTCGTTTCATCGAGGACATCGTCGAAGTTCAGGCATTGGCTTCACTCCGTCGTTTCTACACGGATGACGCTGGTTACGCTTTGGCTAAGAAAGTTGACGACACCTTGTTTGCTTTAGGTAAGTCCTTTGGCGACGGCGACGCTTCCGACTGGACTCATAGCAACAGCTATTTCATCGACGCATCTACTGGCTTAACTGCTTACGCAGTTGACACCGTAACCACATCTGATGTATTTACCGATGCTGGTTTCCGTGCCTTGATCAAGTTGATGGACGACGCTGATGCACCTATGGATGGTCGTTTCTTCGCAATTCCGCCATCACTCCGTGCAGCTATCATGGGTGTAGATCGTTACAACAGCTCTGACTTCGTTGATGGTCGTGGTGTTCAAAACGGTCAAATCGGTACGCTTTATGGTATCGACATCTATGTAACCAGCAACTGCCCAACGATTGAAACCGCTGCAGAAAACACTGCTGGCGATGCAATCAAGGCAGCTATCCTTGGTCATCGTGATACGATGGTTCTTGCTGAGCAAGTCGGTGTTCGTTCACAGACGCAATATAAACAGGAATATTTATCCACTCTGTACACCGCTGACACTCTCTTCGGTGTTAAGGCTGTACGCCCAGAGACCGGCTTCGTTCTCGCTGTAAACGCCTAATTAGGCTATCAAGACTCTCCGGCTTCGGCTGGGGAGTTTTGTTTAAGTGCATTCAATGAGTGTATTTAAACAAATAAGGAGATAGATCTTGGCAATTTATCGTGGTCCCGGTGGTTCGGGAGATGCTGTTAATGATGCAGCAAGTGAAGTATTACTCGCATTAGCAGCCAAGGACGCTGCGATCGCTGCACAGGTAGCTGCTGAGGTTGCTCAAGCTGCTGCAGAGGCAGCTAAGACTGCAGCAGAATTAGCAGAGACAAACGCTGAGACTGCTGAGACTAACGCAGAAACAGCCGAAACAAACGCAGAAACAGCAGAGACTAATGCAGAGACTGCACAAGCTGCTGCAGAGGCGGCTCAGACTGCTGCGGAAGCAGCTCAAACAGCAGCAGAAACTGCAGAGACTAATGCTGCCTCAAGTGCTTCTGCTGCGTCTACCTCTGCAAGCAATGCTTCTTCTTCGGCTAGTTCTGCTAGTACTTCAGCAAGTAATGCGTCTACTTCAGCAACTAATGCAGCTAACTCTGCCACTGCTGCTGCGTCGTCAGCAACGACTGCATCAAACGCTGCTACTGCAGCACAAACTGCACAGACTGCTGCTGAACTAGCAGAGACTAATGCCGAGACTGCAGAAACTAATGCAGAAACAGCAGAGACTAACGCTGCTGCCAGTGCAAGTGCTGCATCAACCTCTGCTAGTAACGCTGCATCGTCAGCCTCTGCTGCAAGCACATCAGCTTCTAACGCTGCATCAAGTGCATCTGCAGCTTCTACCTCCGCAAGCAACGCAGCTACTTCAGCGACTAACGCTAGTAACTCTGCTTCGTCAGCTTCTACTTCGGCATCTAATGCAGCAACCTCAGAGAGCAACGCTTCAACATCCGCTACGAATGCTGCCAATAGTGCTACTTCTGCTGCTAACTCTGCCACTGCTGCTGCAGCTTCTGCTACATTAGCTGCAAGTTATACTCCTTCGCAAACAGGTAATGCAGGTAAGTATCTCAAGACTGACGGTACGAATACTTCGTGGGATGCGATTGAAATCAACACCGCTGACATTACTGGTACTCTACCAATTGCTAATGGTGGTACTGGTCAGACTACAGCCAATGCTGCATTCAATGCCTTAGCTCCTTCTCAGACTAGTAATGCTAACAAGTATTTAAAGACTGATGGAACTAATACTTCATGGGCTACAATCAATGTAAACCCAGCCTTAGATGATTTATCTGATGTAGTTATTACTACCCCATCTACGGATCAAGTTCTTAAATACAATGGAACTAATTGGGTTAACGGAGCAGCCCCTGCTGGTGGTCAATACTTTGGTACTGCTGCAGTAAAAGCAATTGCATATAATGCTTCAACAATCAGTGAGAATATTACAATGACTTATAACGGTATGTCCGTAGGAGCTATTACTATTAGCTCTGGTTATTCAGTGACAGTTAACGCTGGAGTAAGGTGGGTGGTACTATGAGTTCAGTTGTTATCGCAGGAGATACATCAGGTAGTATTACTTTAGCAGCCCCTGCTGTAGCTGGTAATAATACAATTACACTACCTGCCAGTACAGGAACAATTCTTACAACTACATCACCTAAAGTGGGTAATGTATTACAAGTGATACAACCACCAGTCTATACAACACCTTTTTCAACCACAAGCGGAACTGCAACAAGCACAGGATTTACAGCAACAATAACTCCTACATCTGCTAGTAGTAAAATATTAGTTATTGCATATAGCACTTTAGGTGTTCCAACAAGTGGGATGAATGGTCATATTGATTTAAGGCGAGGAACATCAACAACTATTGCAACAGATTTTTATGTAACTTACGGAGCAGCCGATTACTTAAATGCTGCGTTTACAGCAGTTTATTTAGACTCCCCAGCAACAACTAGCTCAACTACATACTACTTATATGCTTACAGAGACGGTGCTGCTGGTACATTTTATGTTGGTTCTAGAAGAGATGGCGGTAGTCCTGTTACTACATCTATAACTTTAATGGAGGTAGCAGGATGAACCACGATGCTGTTTATGCTTTAAATCCATCCGTAGTAACAATTCGTGGCAATGTAGCTTACGATGCCGATGGTAACGAAGTCTCATACAATAAAGCCGCAGTTCAGGCTTATGTTGATGCTCATGCTTATATTGCTAAACGAGCCGCAGAATACCCACCCATCACCGATTACATTGATGGTGTAGTAAAGAACGACCAAGCACAGATTGATAAATACATTGCTGACTGTTTAGCTGTGAAGGCTCGTCATCCCAAAGGAGTTAAATAATGGCATCAATTATTACAGCCACCACTACAAGCGGACTTACTCAATCTGCTGATAATAGCGGTGTATTACAGTTAGCATCGGGAACTGGTAACTTAGTTACTATTCCATCCGTTACAGGAACAGCGATGGTTAGTGGTAATATACCAGCTTTTAGTGCTTACGCTGGTTCTACACAAACTCTAACAAGTTCTGTATATACAAAAATTCAATTAAATACTGAAACTTTTGACACTAATAGCTGTTTTGATAATTCAACAAATTATCGTTTTACTCCAACGGTTGCTGGATATTATCAAATAAATGCAAATATTTATATAGCATCTGGTGGCGTTATTGGATATATACTATCAGCCATATATAAAAATGGTTCTGCTTATAAATATTCTCTTGCTTATTACAACTCTACATTTGGTAATGGTGGATGCCCAGTAAGTGATGTAATTTATTTTAATGGTTCAACTGATTATATTGAATATTATGTAAGACAAACAAATAACAGTGCTGCAGCATTACTGTATACCGCTGGTTCTGCTTATGTTTATATGTCAGGTTCAATGGTAAGGGCGGCTTAATATGACACTATACGAAAAAATCAAATCAATCTACCCAAGCCTTGAAGATAAAGACTTTATGACAGTCATCACACTTCAAAACGATTCAGACGGTAAAGGCGATTACATAGCAAAGTGGGAACATCCTACTCTACCCCGCCCAACAGATGAGGAGTTAGCATAATGCCTATTACATTAGACGGCACAAACGGAATAACAACCAACTCAGGCACAGTTATCTCTGCATCAACAATTGGTGTAGGCGGTGCTACCCCATCTACTAGCGGTGCTGGTATTACCTTTCCAGCAACACAGTCTGCATCAACCGATGCTAATACGCTAGATGATTATGAGGAGGGGACTTGGACACCTACCATTAGTTCTGGTTCAGGAACAATTACAAGTTCTAGTGTTTCAGGTGCTAAATATACAAAAATTGGTAATGTTGTAGAAATCACAATTAATATAACAATAACAACAGTCGGTACTGCTGGTGGTTCTTGTAATTTTACTTTACCTTTTACTCCTACAAATACAGTTCAAATTGGTGGTTATGGTATGGAAACAAACACTAATGGTTCTATGCTAAAAGGATATATTGCTTCTTCAACAGCAACTATGCAAATTACATCTTATTCTAATGGTAGTCCATTTAGTTTTGGCAATGGTTCTGTTTTTGTTATGAACGCAATTTATCAAATTTAAGGTTAATCATGCTTACAGAAAACACAAATATTGACCAAATTGAAATCGTAAACGATTGGAACATCCAAGTTCGTCAGGCTACCATTATTGAACGAGATGGTGAGTTTGTATCTCGCACATTTCATCGTTGGGTATTAACTCCTGATATGGATATTAGCGACCAAGAGCAAAAAGTAAAAGATATTGCTAATGCCGCATGGACACCTGAAGTTCGCCAAGCATACGAAACATTTAAGGCTGAACAAGCAAAAGAATTTGTATTAACCTTACCTTAATAATAATATATCATGGCTGACATTGATCCAGTAGAATACGGTAAACTTGTACAAGCAGTAGAGAACTTAGAATCTAAAGTAAGTATGATGGAGTACGACATTAAGAAACTCGTAGCAATGGCTGAGAGATCTAAAGGATCTTTGTGGGCTATCATGGGTGCTGCCTCAGTATTTGGTGGTTTTGTAGCTTGGCTTGCTGACTTGGTATTTAAGAAATAACATGGGACGACCACATTCCGTAGGAAAAGACTTAGTAGCTAATACTAAGACTACTATGTTTACTGTACCAACAAGGAATATTGCTCGTTGGAGTTTATTGTTTGCTACGAATCACAGTACATCTTCTAAGTGGTTTTCATGCTGGTGGTACGATGCTAGTGAAAATACTGAAATTGAAGTACTTTCTGAATACGCTATAACAGCTAAGAATTTTCTAAGGATAGATGGAACAGCTTATGTGGTATTAGACGAAGGTGATGAGATCAGAGTACAGTCAGAGACAGGTTCGACAACCACTTGTATTGTCACTGTTGAGTTAGAACAACGCAGCACCGTGCAACAGTTTAATTAAGGATTATTATGCCACTCGCTAAAGGTAAATCACAGAAGACGATTAGCAAGAACATCTCTAAGCTAGTCAAAGAAGGTCGTCCACAGAAGCAAGCTATTGCGATTGCCTTGCAGACTGCTAAAGTTAAACCCAAGAAGAAAGGAAAGTAATATGCCAATGGTCGGAGAAAAGAAATTCCCATACACCGCTAAGGGTAAGAAGGAAGCTAAGCAGTACGCTAAGAAAGTAGGAACTACTCCTAAGGCTAAACCCATGAAGAAGATGGGTGCTAAGCGTGGCTACTAAACCCGGTTTGTATGCCAATATCGCTGCCAAGCGTCGTAGGATCAAGACTGGCTCTGGCGAGAAGATGCGTAAGCCCGGCACTAAAGACGCTCCGTCGGCTCAAGACTTTAGGGACGCTGCTAAGACAGCTAAGAAGAGGAAATAATGAGTTTCTTTATCGGAGTGTTATTCTTCTGCGTCAACAGTGACTGTTACTTCTTTAAGATTAATAACACTTTTGATAAGATTGAGCAGTGTCAAAAGGCTGTCCGTGAGTGGAATCAGTATGCCAAGAAAGAGGGCTTAGACACAGCCTATACCTGCCTAGAAGTTAATTTACAGAGGATCTAATGGTCAAGAAGGTATATCAGAACCCTGAAGGCGGTTTAAACGCTAAAGGAAGGGCTTATTTCAAGCGAACTGAAGGCGCTAACCTCAAACCTCCAGTTTCGTCTAAAGAGGCTGCAAAGTCCCCTAAAGCCGCTAAACGCCGTAAGAGCTTCTGCGCCCGTATGAGTGGCGTTAAAGGACCGATGAAGGACGAAAAAGGTCGTCCAACCCGCAAAGCCTTGGCTCTAAAGAAATGGGATTGTTAAGATTTTACTTGACAAAATAGTCAACTTATGATAGGATAACGCATGGCTTCGTATAATTATATCCAACTCGTCAATGATGTGTTAGTACGCCTTCGTGAGCCGGAGGCTTCTTCCGTCTCGGATACCGCTTATGTAAAGCTCATTGCTAAGTATGTCAATGACTCTAAGCGCCAAGTAGAAGATGCTTACAACTGGAATTCATTGTCAGCGACCTTGTCGGCTACAACTACGGCTGATGTATTTAACTATGTGTTAGTTGGTTCTGGTCAACGCTTTCGTGTCATCGATGTATTGAACGATACCGATAACTGGTTCTTGATGAATGCCTCAACGATTTGGATGGATCAGCAGTTCTTGTTGACAACACCGCAGAAGGGTAGTCCAATGTACTACAACTTCAACGGTACGGACAGCAACGGAGACACACAGGTTGACTTGTTTCCTATTCCTAATGGGTCATACAACTTACGCTTTAACATTATTAAGCCGCAAGAGCCATTAGTAAATAACGCTGACATCTTGTTAGTTCCTCACGAGCCAGTCATCTTAGGTGCATTGGCTAGAGCGCAAGCAGAGCGTGGCGAAGACGGTGGTGTGCAATCTGGCGAGACTTATGCGTTATACCGTCAGAGCTTATCTGATGCGATCTCGTTAGAGTCTAATCGCTATGTTGAAGAAACACAATGGACTTGGGTCTAAATGGCTAGTCAATTACAAACAGCATCGATTGCAGCACCGGGCTTTTACGGATTAAATCTGCAGGAAAGCAGTATTACTCTGTCGTCAGGGTTTGCTCTAAAGGCACAGAACTGCGTAATCGATAGATACGGTCGTATTGGAGCAAGGCGTGGCTGGACTCCTGTGAATACTACTGTGAATACAGACTTAGGCGCTGCTAATCCAGTCGAGTTTCTATTTGAAGTAGTTACTGGTGGCGGGACTGAGGTACTAAGTGCTGGTAACAATAAGTTATTCGTAGGATCTACTACGATGACTACTAAGACAGTGCGTAATGCGGACAACAGCGGTGATGCTACTTATACGATCACTGCCAATAACTGGCAAGGTGCTGCTCTGTCATACGGCGATGTGAATGACTTTCAGCCTCATGTGTATTTAGCTCAGACTGGTCATCCGATGTTAGTATGGCATGAGTTACCTGTATCAGGTGGTGCTTTTGATGCACATGATAGCGGTACATTTGGTTTCCAGCGTGTAGGAGATGCTGCTAAGTTACCTCCTAATCACAACACATCGACATTTGCACCAAGCTGGGTATTAGCTGCTTACGGTCGTGTTTGGTGTGGTGGCATCTCTGGCGATACCCAAACTGTTTATTTTAGTAACTTGTTAGAAGGCTCTGATTTCTTAAACGGTTCTGCTGGATATTTGAACTTAGAAGAAGTGCTACCTAACGGGGATCCAGTAGTAGCTGCCGCAGCACACAACGGTTACATTATCTTCTTTGGTAAGAAGAACACAGCTATATATGCGAATCCATTAGACACTGCTGCTTTGACTTTAGTGGAAGTATTAACCAATGTAGGCTGTATTGCTCGTGATTCAGTACAGAGTTTAGGCACGGATGTATTCTTCTTGTCTGACGCTGGTGTGCGTAGTCTACAGCGTGTGATTCAAGAAAAGTCGCTACCGATGCGGGATGTGTCGAAGAATGTTCGTGATGAGTTAATGTCGGCTGTATCTTCTGAAACAGACTTGACAAAGATTAAGAGTATCTACTTTGAGCGTGATGCTTTCTATTTATTGACGCTACCAACAAGTAAGTTTGTATATTGCTTTGATACTCGTGCTGCGTTACAAGACGGCGCTGCTCGTGTAACGATTTGGGATAATATTGAACCTAAAGCATTTGCTACGACACAAGATCGTAATCTGTTAATTGGTAAGCCCGGCTACATTGGTAAGTACTTTGGACATAGCGATAATACTGCTTCTTATCGTCTTCAGTACTTTACTAACTACTTTGACTTTGATGCTGCAACAGCATTAAAGCTATTAAAGAAGATTGGTTGGGTATTAATTGGCGGTACAAATCAGTCAGTCGCTATTAAGTGGGGCTTTGATTATACTGAAGGTTATCAAGCCACAACCTATACATTAGAAACTGCAGTTGTCTATGAATATAACATCGGTGAGTATAATATTGCTGAATACTCTTCCGGTATTGTTTTAGATCGTTTCTCCGTGAATGCTGGCGGACAAGGAACTGTAATGCAACTTGGCTTAGAAGCCGATATTAATGGTAATCCACTGTCGATTCAGAAGATCGATGTGGGAATTAAACGAGGGAAGACTTTAGTATGAGTAATTATGTAAAAGCAACTAACTTTACCGCTAAGGATAGCTTACCTTCCGGTAATGCAGGTAAGATTATTAAAGGCGCTGAGCTTGATACTGAATATACAGCTATTGCTTCAGCTATTTCATCAAAGGCTGACTTAAATAGTCCTGCATTGACTGGAACGCCGACTGCGCCTACGGCTGCTACAAGTACAAACACAACACAAATAGCAACTACTGCATTTGTACAAACAGCATTGGCTGGCGCATTTAGCACTGGCATGATTATGATGTGGTCCGGTACAATCGCTACGATTCCTACTGGTTGGGTATTGTGTAACGGCTCTAACGGCACTCCTGATCTTCGTAATAAGTTTGTTATTGGTGCGCATAGTGATTCTGCTGGTGTAGCATACTCTACAGTTACTGGAAGTAATACAACTTCTGGTGGTACTAAAGATGCTATTGTTGTAAGCCATACACATACTGCTACAGTTACAGATTCTGGACACAGCCACACTATAAATACAGATCTGACTAAAACAGATTTAGTCGGGGGTGGATCTAATTTAATTTATACAAGACAGCCAGGAACTGCTTCTACTGCAAGCCAAACGACTGGTATTACTGTAGCGAATAGTACAGAAGGTTCTAGCGGTACAAATCAGAACTTACCGCCTTACTATGCCTTAGCTTACATCATGAAAACCTAATGGTTAAGATTCCTGTCGTCATTAGAGACGACTATGTGATGTTCTTAGAGTTTTTTGGCGGTATGTTGTGGTTCCACACCGATGTTAATAAGTGGACAGCAGAAGTAAAGACAAAGTATATAGAAGATTTAAACTTGTTGCAATATTTAGTAAACAGTCCTTTAGTTGCAATGGTACACCAAAAGGATAAGAAACTAAGTAAATTTGGTAAAACAATTGGTTTTAAATATGAACAACCTTTTTTAGGCAATGATAAACAAATGTATGACATCTATAGTAGGAGCAAATAATGGGTAGCGTCGTTAGTGCAATCGCTGGTCCAGTCTTATCGATTGGCGGCGGATTAATTTCTGGAAGCAAAGGCGCAGATGCTGCTAAAACGCAAGCAGAGTCGCTGCGGGCTGCTGGCTTACGAGCTTCTAACATGGCTCAGTTTCGTCCTATTGGACTACGAACTGGATTTGGTAGCTCTAATTTCAGAGTAAACGATTTAGGACAAGTTGAAGAAGCTGGCTATACACTCAATCCAGAACTTCAGGCTCTACAGAGTCGTTTCCTTACCGGCGCTACTGGCTATGATCCTACTCGTTTACAGCAATTAACAGAGCCTGTCTATGGCGGTGCTAGTTCGTTATTTAGCCTAGGAGGTAGCTACTTAGGTGCAAATCCACAGGAAGTCGCTGCTAAATATATCTCCGACAGACAAAGCCTACTACAACCTAGTCGTGCTACTGAGTTTGGTAGATTACAAGCTCGTAACTTTGCTACTGGTCGTGGCGGTTTAGGCGTAATGACCGGCACAGGATCAGCACCGGCTAACCCTGCATTACAGGCATATTACAACTCTATTTTCCAACAAGATAGACAACTAGCGGCAGAGGCAGAGACAGAAGCCATGAATCGTATTCGCTTTGGTGGCGAACTCTACGGTGCTGGAGGTAAACTTGCTTCAGGTATTCCAACACTGTTTAGTGGTTCGTTCTTACCGATTGAGACACAACTTAACTTGGCTAAGAGCACTGAGTCGTTAGGACAAAACCCATATCAGATGAGTATTGATTTAGCAAACGCACAAGCAGGGGCTGGGGCAAGAGCTGGTCAGTTGTATTTAGACCCACAGAAAGAAGCAGCAGCACAGTATGCTAAGTATCAAGGCTACAGTCCGTTAGGAACAGCTATGAGTGGTCTTGGAAGTACTATAAGCGGCGGTGGATTTGGTAACTTTGGTAGTTTGTTTAGTAATCCAAATCAATATGGCGGATTATTTGGAGGCGGTCAAGTACCGACCAGTGTTTATAGATCTTGGGACTCTAGGGAATAATCATGGCTGAAAACATTGTAAGTAATTTATTTGGTATTGATCCTGCTGCGTTGCAACAGCAACGAGCTACTGCTGATTTCTCTAACGCATTTAGATTTGCTCAGTTAGATCCATTACAACAAGCTAACCTATCCATCTATCAAGGTAGTGCTGGTCTTGGTCGTGGAGTTAATCAGTTGCTTGGCGGTGATGAGCAACTTAATAAAGCAACTAAAGTGCGTGAATTAGCTTCACAATTTGACATGACAAGTGCTGATGGTCTTCGTCAGTTTGCACAAGCAGTTGCGCCTTTTGCTCCAGAAGTAGCTCAACAAGCAGTTCGTCGTTCTGATGAGATTATTACAACAGGATTAACGCAAACTAAACTGACTGCTGAAGCAGTTGCTAAAGCTCGTGAAAGACTTCCAGTAATCGGACAACTACAAACATATCGTGAACAATTAGTTCAAGAACTAGGTCCAAATCATCCACGAGTAAAAGAAGTTGATGCTGTAATTAAAGCTGAAGGCGAAGGTAAAGGAACTAAGATTGTTCTTCCCGGAGAAGCACAAGATAGGATTCTTCGTGAAAAGAGAACCGGTAAGTTCTTAGATTTAGAAGACGCTGCTATTACCGCTGCTGATACAATTCAAATAACTCGTGACTTTAATAATGTCTTAGGCAAAGCATTTACTGGAACTGGTGCTGGTGTAAAACTTACCGCATCTCAGTTTGCTAATGCTTTAGGTGTTAATGTTACTGGAACGACAGAATCTGAACAGTTAGACCAGTTATTTGCAGCCTTAACCGTTGGGCAAGCAAAGAACTTGAAAGGCGCTCTATCTGATAAGGATGTTAAGTTCTTGAAAGAAGCCGTCGGTTCTCGTGGTTTAACAAAAGAGACTTTACAGAATGTTGTTGAGCGTATTGAGCGTAACGCATTAATTGATCAACGCACTTTTGAATTAGCGCAAGGATATACTGGCGACATGGCGAAGATCAACATTAATGATTTCCGTAAACAAGCACAAAAAGATGTTAATGATATTTTTGAGAAGCGTAAGCGTCGAGATGAATTACGCCGTAAAGCTGGACCACAACCTCAGTAAGGAATAACAATGGCTTTGACTCAACAAGAACAAGAAGAATTAGCTCGTCTTGAAAAAGAACTTGGTGGTGATTCTTCCTATCAAAGTGTTTTAATTAATGCAAATCAACCGCAACCAACAGTATTACAACAATTAGGTCGTGGTTTTGTTGAAACACTTCCAGAAATGGGAGGAATGATTGGCGGAACTATTGGGGCGTTAGGAACACGGTCTCCTACAGGGGCTAGATTAGGCGCTGCCGCTGGATCTGCTGCAGTTCGCAGTATGATTGGTGCTGGCGCTGGTGGAGCTACTGGAGAGGCAGTTCAGCAAGCTATTACTGACCGTCCATCCTTATTCGGTGTTGCTAAATCAGGTGTTGAACAAGCTACTTACGATGCTGCTGGTAATCTTATCTTTTCGGCTGGTGGTAAAGCCTATCGAGTAACCAAAGACTTTATTAAAAGTAAACTAGGTTCTGAAACTGCACAGATTGATAATGCTATTTTTCAAGCGGATAGACTTCTTAAACAAGAAGGTGGTTTTGGTTTAACTCCATATCAAGCTACTGGAAGCCAATTTGAAGGCATCATGGAAAGCCTTGCTCGTGGCTCATTCACAGCAAAGCCAATCATGGCTAAAGCCGATACCGCTACAGAAAAAGCGATTCAATCTGCTAAAGGTAAAATCTTGGATAATATCGCTACGAGTGTTTACGACAGCGTTGCTACAGGACAGGCTTTTAATGAAGCAATTAGCGCTGGAGATAAAGCATTAAAAGACACAGTTAAACCGTTTTATCAGACATTATCTGAGCGTACAGGCGTGACTGTAGATTTAGTGCCATTACAGATTCGAGCATCACAGATTTTAAACCAAGCAGAGAAAGCTGGTGGATTGACAATTTCTTCTGGAGAAAAAACACTTCTTGAACAAATTACAAATGCTCCAGAAAAGCTAGATTTTGGTACAGCCCATGAAATATTATCAAACTTTAAGGCTCGCCAAAGAGATTTAAAATCATCTACTTCTCCTGATACTAAACTCGATGCACAATTAAGTTCTTTTATTAGCACCATTGAAAAACAAATGGATGCTGCAGGATCTAAGATTGAAGGATCCGCATTGTCATTTAATGGCAGAATTCCAGAAGAAACAACTACAAAACTGTCAGATCAATATAAGTTTTATTCTAAACTTTACCGTGATAGTATTGGCGATTTATATAGTGATACAACTGCAAAACTACTTAGTAAAGATCCTGAGTTTGTCGGTAAAACAATTTATCAAAATGGTAATGTAACTGCGTTTGAAGAAACAAAGAAGGCTCTAGGTCGGGCTAAGCAGTTAGATCCTAAACTTAATGTCAATGATACTTTAAATAGTGTTCGGCGAGGATATGTTGAGAATCTGCTTAAAAACGAAGGCTCATTGGCTAATTTAGGACAAAAGATTGAATCTGACGAAGCTATCCGCCGTACTTTTAATACGATTTTAACAAAAGATCAACAGACAAATGTAATGAAGTTATTAAAAGCTGCTGAACTGTCTTCTGTGCGTCCAGATACAACAGCTCCTTTGTTCTTTGCAGCGCAACAAGCACAAGCATTTACAGGAGTAGCTGGCGTAGGCGCTTTGATTTTTAGCGACGAGGCGCAAAAAGCAGCAGCTAATAGCCCTTTCTCAACAATTGCTACAGCTGGTGCGGTATTCTTAGGTCCTAGATTTATTGCTAAAGCAATTACGAATCCAGAAGCTACTAATGCAGCCGTAGCGATGTTAAAGCAACAAGAAAAAGGTTTACCAGTTACAGCTAATCTTGCTGCTAAAGCATTCCAAGCGTTTGAGAAAGCAAAGATTACTGCAGAAGATTTAGCTCAGCCTACAACGCAAACAACAGCACCGGCACAAACAGGATTAACAGATTCTGAAAAAGAAGAACTGTTGCGTCTTGAAAAAGAACTACAATAATAAACCTATGAACCATGTCCGACCAATTTGGGTTTCTCGAAGGAGCAAAGTCTGTCACAAGTAGTATGGATGCCAGCCGTGAGGCTAGTAAGTCCATTACTAAGAGTATTACCGATGTACAAAAAGACGCTGCAGCAGTAGCTCAGCAGAAAGATCTAGAGCGTAGACGACAGATACGAGAAACTCAGGTCTACAAAGAGCAGTACTTCAAACGAGCAATGATGGAATGGCAACGCCAAGAAACCATCCGTATCGAAGAAGCTAAAGTCAAAGCTGATTTCATTAAAAAGCACGGTGCTAAACGCTGGAGTGAAATCGAATCCATTAAACAAAAGATAGAGAAACAAGATAATGAACTTAATCGAGAGTTTAAACAAGATTTGGCAAAGGTGCGTAGAGCAATGGCTATGTGCTATGCTGTGGCTGCAGTCATTGCTTACTACCTTACTTGGGGTAATAAAGGGTAAATAATGTTCACACTAATCTCAACTGCTTTGTCCTTCTTAATGGGCGGACTACCTAAATTACTAGACTTCTTTCAAGACAAGTCTGATAAATCTCATGAACTAGAACTAGCTCGTATGCAGATGGAAAGAGAACTCCAAATGCTAGAGCGTGGCTATGCTGCACAGGCTAGGATTGAGGAGATCAAAACTGAACAAGTACAGATGGAGACACAAGCCCAAGAAAGACAGGCTATGTATGCTCACGACATCGAGATTGGTAAAGGTGCGTCTCAGTGGATCATCAATCTTCGTGCTTCTGTTCGTCCAGTGGTAACTTATTTGTTTGTCTTGCTACTTATTGTAGTCGATATTGCATCGATCTGGTGGGCATGGTCGTCTGGGGCAGCATTCGCTGAAGCTATCCCAATGGTGTTTGATGCTGACGAAATGCAGATTCTAGCTTCTATTATTGCCTTCTGGTTTGGTACTCAGGCATTCGCTAAGAAATGAATGTAAGCGATAAGTCAATCAAGGTTATAAAGCATCACGAAGGAGTAAGAACTACTCCGTACCAGTGTCCAGCTTTACTGTGGACGATTGGTGTTGGTCATGTAATAGATCCTACTCACGCTAGAGTTCCCTTAGCGGAGCGTAAATCGTTACCTATTCCGGATGGCTGGAACAGGAAAATATCGATGGAGGAAGTAGATGACATACTTAGAAAAGACCTTGCTACTTTTGAACGAGGTGTTGAACGCTACTGTCCTGTCAAGCTCACTCAAGGTCAGTTCGATGCTCTTGTTAGCTTTAGCTTTAATGTTGGCTTGGGAACACTACAGCGAAGCACCCTCCGTCAGAAGGTTCTGCGGGGCGATATGGAAGGCGCTGCAGAAGAGTTTCTCAAGTATACGATCGGTGGCGGGAAAGTATTAAAAGGGTTAGTTAATCGTCGCAATGACGAGAGAGCTATGTTTCTATCATAAAAAAAACCCCGCCGAAGCGGGGCTAAGAGGGCATGAATGCAATTTTGGGTCTTAGGTGAACCAGCCGCCTCAGTCGTCATGAGGAGTACTGAACAGGATTCTAATAATTCCTAGATCAATGACGAAATGAGACTCGTCATCGAAACTAGGAACATACTCAAATCCTACACTAAAACCAGTAATCAGGTGTAGGTTTATCATCATTTTACTGGGCAAGCTCCGCTGGCACACTCGTCGCCACCTTCAAATAACGCTTCATCAACATGAGTAATTAGTTGTGTCGAGGCTACCAAAGCATCATACGCTTCTTTAGTAATCTCCTCCAAAGGCGCTTGGTGGAATCCGTGTTCGTTGTGTAATAAGAACGACAAGGACTTATGATTGTTCTTGTAATTCTTGGCTAGGTACTTCTTAATCTCAGGTAACTCTTCCTTGCGGTAATAGACTGTGCAAGATACGCTGTTATCTGACCAGTTAGCCTGTAGCCACTTCACTACTTCCAACTGATCGATAGCGGTCATCTCCGCAGCAATCTTTGTCCCTTCAGGATAGCAGAACGGGAACGATACCACCATCGTGCTATGATCCTCAGAGCCATCGAAGTTACGCTGATACTCGACAGGATAGCCATGCTCACGACATACTTGCACCAAAGGATGATCTGCAGCGATGCGAATACGGCGAATCATGTATTGTGAGTATGCTGGGTGACAGCCTGAAGTAACTCCCGGTAACAGCGACAAAGTCCCACTTGGTTTCACCGTGGTGAGCTTCACCGACTCAGGATAGCCATGCTCGTGACTATACTTAAAGTCAAACTCACGAAGACGACGATAGGTATCGCTGAGCCAACTGCGTTGCTCTTCAGTGGCTTGTAAAACACCAGTAACGCCAATACCCATCCGCATATTCTTGTGAACAATGTCTTCCGTCTCTTTGAGATGGCAAGGCAGTGCAAGGCTATGCTTGTTGATGCGATAGAGCAGTTTGCAAACATCTAACAACTGCTCTTTGCTCTCGATGTTAGGCAGATAGACTTCTGCTAAGCAACAAGTTTCATAAGCAGCCAAAGACTGTTCAGCACATGGATTATAACCCATAACATCAGGATCAGGATAATCAGTCTCACCAAGTCGACCAATCTTACGGGAGAGTTTAAGATTGATAAGTCCATAAGGCTCACCTTTTCCTTCGTATCCGTCCCAGAAGTATTCGTGTAGGTCTTTAATATCATGGCAAACAACAGAATTATTAGACATAGCTCGCCAAGAAGGAATATTCCCCATGTCCCAGCGCTTAGCCAATAGATACTCGA
>Ga0208644_1001519_pt1 | contig 19274 bp, 22 predicted proteins | sample VirMetDEL_Nov_18_FD_184517 | JGI IMG/M metagenome (GOLD analysis project Ga0208644, IMG submission 184517) | Aqueous microbial communities from the Delaware River and Bay under freshwater to marine salinity gradient to study organic matter... | ecosystem: Environmental > Aquatic > Marine >... | reverse complement strand
TTATATTTTTTAAATCTGGAGACGTATCACCCATAATCTCTTTGGCTGATTCTATCATTGACAGATTATTTATTTTACTGTAAAGATCAACTAAGTCCCCAGCTTCCCCTGTGGCGAAATCTTTGTAATACGCATACTTTAGATTTATTCGGAAACTGCCTGGATTGTTGTCTGCCCTTAATGGAGATCGAACTACATAATCATGACCGAAAACTCTTCCTCCTGGAAGAATTCTCTGAATCATTGTTACTGCTATTCTATTAGCCTGCTCGAAATCTATTTTCTTTTGACTATACTTTTGATCGAAATTCATTTTTTATCCTCTCTATGTCTGTTGTTTCCCTTACTATTCCAGCGATTCCGCCAGATTTTTTTATTTGTTCAATAAAGTTTTTTTGTTCTTTCGTCGCTTGTAGATTTTTCGTTTTTAATTCTAATGCTGTAAAAACTGCAATCTTCCTCCCTACCATTTCTGGAGTTATGTCTACAACAGTCCAACCTATGAGATCAGATGAACCAACACATAAACCAGAATCCAATTTACGATAAGACACAAGGGTAATCTTTTCTCTTGTGCTATCTATTATTTTTCCTACCCATCCAGTACCTACATTATTTCTAAATAGTCGCATCGTCGAATCTAACGACAATAGGATTCGATTTTTTAGTTGATTCTCTTTCATTATTATTTTCCATTTTAGAGTAAATTGAAAGCAGCTTGCGTGTGGTAATTTTAGTTTTACCGTTTGCTACTCTCACCCAATAAGATTTATCCACTCCAGAATTTTGAAAATCATTTAATGAATATTTCGAAGTTAAAAACTCGAAAACTTCATATCTGAGTTTCCCTTCATATTTTTCGTATAATTTTATTTTGCTTTTAAGTTCCATTTTTTCTTGCTGAATAAATATGGTATGCCCATCCTGGCTTATACCCAAATTTCTTAGCAACCTCCTGTAGTTGTTGTAAAGTTTTTGCCTGTGCAATTGCTTTTCGCTTTTCTAGTTTTTCGCTTTGTTTTATTTCTTCCAAATCTCCTTCAACACTCTCTGGGGTTCTTTCCTCTATTTCTGCAATAGTGCTGCAATTCGGACATAATCTCAAAGTAGGTCTATAAACAGTATAGCAAACCTTACACTGCCTTATAGGGATAGCTTGCTGTTTTTCCTTTCTACTTCGTTTTGCTGAATTTATATCCCAGTTTCTGTTTTCATCTGGCAGCCCATGACGGAAAACATTCCCAACATGATCCAGTATTATTGCAAACTCTTTACCCGGGTAAATCCTCAAACATCTTCCCACTTGCTGCAAATATAGACCGAGAGAAAGAGTGGGTCGGAGTAGGATCGCTACTTCAATAGCTGGGATATCCGTCCCCTCGGAAACAATATCGCAAGAAGTCAAAATTTTAAATTCAGTACCAATCCCATCAATTATAGATTTTCTTGTCAACCTATCTAGTGTCCCATCAATACATCTTGCTGGAATCCCGTTTGCATTAAATTCGTTGGCTACATCATTTGCATGTTTTATAGAACAGCAAAACACGATCCCAGACTTTCCTGGGGCATACTTTAAATATTGCTGAATGGCATTCCCAGTGATTGTGGGAGTGTCCAGAATGCTCGAAATTTCCGATTTAGAGAAATCCCCCTGGGTAATCTTTACGGAAGAAAAGTCAATTCTCTGTGGAGCAAATACTTTGCTGGGAGAAAGAAAATTAAAATCCGTCAATTCTTGAATGCTCGGGCCAGTTACTAAGGTTTGAAAAATTTCTCCAAGACCACGACCATCCATCCTTTCTGGGGTAGCAGTCACTCCTAAGACTTTAGAGTTAGGGTAGAAATCTAAAATCTTTTTATAACTGGCAGAGACTGCATGGTGACATTCATCAATAATAAGTAAATCTGGCTCAGGGTAAAATCTTAATCTATTCACTAAGGTTTGAACCGAACATACCTGAATTTTATCCTTTGTCATAGAAAAGGACGGAGAAATCCTCCCATGTGGTAAATTATATTCCGCAAGTTTTCTGGATGCCTGTAGTAATAATTCCTGTCTATGGACTAAAATATAAACAGACTTATTTGATTCTGATATCCTAGACGTAATATAAGAGAAAATCGCAGTCTTTCCACCCCCTGTGGGCAGGGTATAGCAAACAGATTTGTATTTTTTGAATGCTTCTCGTAGGTCACTCACTCCCTGTTTTTGGTATTCTCGAAGTTGCATATATACTATTATATGAAATATGGAAAAAAACGTCAATACAAATTTTATTTTTTAGGTTGACTAATTTTTGTAGATGTTTATATATGTCCATAGAGGTGAAAAAACATGGTAAGATTTGGAATCGGCGGTTCGGATGCTGGTACTATTGCTGGTTTAAATAGATACAAAACAGCTTACGATTTATGGATGGAAAAGACTGGTAAGAAAGAATCTTTTCAAGGTAATCAAGCTACTAGCTGGGGAAATGCTTTAGAGGATATAGTAGCTCAAAAGTACTCAGAGAGGACTGGAAACAAGTTAAGAAAATCTAACAATATTTTCATCCATAAGAAATATAAATGGATGACTGGGAATATTGACAGAATGGTCGCTGGCTCGAAGAAGTTGGTAGAGATAAAAACTGCATTAGGGAAATTTAGATCCGATGCTGAATGGGGAGACGATGGAAGCGATATCGTCCCAGAAATTTACTTTCTCCAGGTTCAACACTATCTTGCGGTAACTAACTACCAGGAAGCCGATCTTGCAGCATTGATATCAGGAGCAAATGGTGCTGAATTGAGAATCTATCCGATCAAAAGAGATAATTTGATTATCAAGAAGTTGATTGATATGGAGTTTGATTTTTGGCAAAAAGTAGAATTAGATATTCCTCCAATGGTGACTTCTAGTGGAGATGCAGTATCCAGATGGAAACAGGATGACGGAAGAACTTTGATTGCTGACTCGGAACAATGGTCAAATATCATGCAATTGAAAAGTATAAAAGAAAGCATTAAAGCCTTAGAGAAACAGGAAGAAGACATTAAAGTTAAATTGATGTCTTTCATGGGAGACAAGGCTTTTCTTACAGATCAGCACGGGAATAGGCTCTGCTCATGGATTACTCAAACTTCAAACAGAATTGATACTAAATCGTTGAAAGATGAATTGCCAGATGTCGCAGAAAAATTTACAAAACAAATCGAAACAAGAGTGTTTCGAGCATAGGAGAAAACAAATGCAAGTATTAACAGTATTCAGCCCAGCAAGTTATGATAAGAGTTTAGAGATATGCACTTCTCTAGCAAAATCAAATCTCGTTCCAAAAGATTTCCAGGGAAAGCCCGAAAATATTTTGATAGCTATGGAAATCAGTCAACGAACCAATTCTAGTTTATTGGCTGTTATGCAATCCCTTAACATTATTCAAGGGAAGCCTACATTCGGCTCAAAGTATATCATTGCTGCCATCAATTCCACAGGGAAATTTTCCCCTTTAAGATTTCAATTTGAGGAAGAAGACTCCGAAAGGGAAATTGCATTTTCATATACTGTCTGGGAAAATGGAAGTAAATCCAAAAGAGACGGGAAGGTAAAGATAAAGAATCGAAAATGTAAAGCCTATTGCACAGATAAGATGACTGGCGAAACTTTATATTCTCCTGAAGTTAGCCTGGAGATGGCAGTTCAAGAAGGATGGTACACCAAAGACGGAAGCAAATGGAAAACTATGCCAGAATTGATGCTAATGTACAGATCGGCTACAATGTTTGGTGGGATATATGCTCCAGAAGTCACAATGGGTATGTCATCCAAAGAAGAAATAGAAGACATCTCCGATATGCTTCCTCCTACAAAGCTAGTAAATCCCAAGCCTGAAGTTCAAAAGTCAATCCCAGTTAGTACTGCCGAGAAGGTTAAATTGAAACTCATAGAATCTGCAATTGAAAACCCAGCACCAGCTCAATTGAGATTGGATGATTTGATAGAAATGGTATCCGAAGCAAAGTCGCTCCAGGAATTGGATGAAATATCAAAAAAAGATTTTGAGCTGGATGATGCTGATAAGAAAATCGCAAACCAAACTTTCACCAAAAGAAAACGATCACTAGAAAAGGAGTCTGAAGATGGACGAAATATTTGATAACAGGGTTTTATCTACAAGAGATTTGCATGATAGATGGCATGGGAAAATAAAAATGTCTACCTTGATCCAATGGAGATACTTAAAACGTGGACCAGCTTATAGAAAGCTGGGTTCAAAAGTAGTCTATAGACTTGAGGACGTATTGAGATTCGAGCATGGCGATGCAAGAATCCCATTACTAAACGAGGAAAGCTAGATTTAATTTTTGTAATTAGTAGGAACCCCGACAGACCAATTTCGTAGTTTATTTAGGTCGTCGGGATTTCTTACTCTTCCTTCCAGCACATCAGTGCATATAAACGAAGCCAATTCTAAAGCCTCAATCCCTTTCTGACACGCTGTAATAATCTTTTTCAATTTTCTTGCTTGATCCTCAGTCAAATCATCTGACTCAGCATCAAACATTTGTTCTACAGATTCATATACCATAGTAGGGATAATTTTAATAATATCCTTAATAGGCATATATTTAAAAACTGCGGAAAGGATATCACTCATGTTATGTTTATATACTCAAAGTGCATTCCATCCCCTCTGGAGAATCTATACCCATTTAGAAAATTATACTTTTCCCAAACAGCTATAAAGTCCCCAGACCAGGGATTTCTTTTTTCTTCTATGTTCTGCAATCTACTTTTACCCAATGGATTATCTACTGCATTAAAATCTAAAGCAGTTCCATAAGCATGATTGCTTAGTATCTTCTTCGCTTCCATCCCTCTAATATATCTGGGATTGAAGCACCCGTCATACGACCGTATCTCAGAAATTAGTTTTAACTTTCCTAGTTCTTCGAAAACCTTGAATAAATCAGTTACAATAATTTTATTGCAATATATTTTGTCAGGTAAAATTTTATTCATTTTTCTAAATTTAGAAAAATCAATAACAGTCATATTTTTCTTTTGAAATTGAAGAAGTAAATTCGGTGAACCCAGAATATTCCCATATTTTTTAGATGCCGTCATTTTAATCTTCTACAAAAAAATTAGAAAGTATTTTTCCAACTGCTCCAATTATCATAACGATTAAACCTATTTCTGGTTTTTCGTTTACAATTGAAACTCCAGTAGCAACTTGTGCTCCATATTGCATGATATCCCCTACCTTTCTTATGCCTGCTGGGGTAGGTTCGTAAAAACCGCCTATGTCAAATTTCATTTTATTTCTCCTATTTAATATGTTTTAATAACTCTTTGATATCAGCCTTAATTTCTTTTAATTCAGCTTTTATCTCCTGTATAACGTGTCTATCATTTTGCATTTCACTTTCCAGCTTTACGATTCTAACTTCGTGGGTATAATATGCCACAGTTAAAGAAACAATAAAACTACCATACGTAATGATATCTTTAAAATCTAAATTAAATTTCAATTTATTTATCCAGCCCATTTGCTTCGTTATATTGCTGTCTAAATTCTGGGTCTGTACTTTTCAACGTAAATACTGTAGAAGCAAAAGATTTTGCTCCATTTTTTAAAGCATCTGCTAAAATTTTTTGATATTTTGTTCCTATCATTTTTTCGACTAAACTAGAAGAATTTGATGCAAATTTTTTAGCTGCTTCTTCTGCTCTTTGAATATTCATGTAAATATTTGTAGCGTGCCTAGGACCTTCTTGTCTAATTTGCTGACCAAGATAAACTCCACCTGCAACCCCTAGTGCATTGGCTGTAAAATGATCTACTCCTTGACTTTTAGCTAATGCACTTATCAACATTCCACCTGGAGCTCCTGTGAGCATTGGTGCAGAACCAGTACCTACATCTTTTGGACTTTCCATTAGCTTTCTGCCCTCAACTCTAAGTAAATCTTCTGGAGTTACTTTCCCACCTTGCGGAAGGATAGTATTAAGTCTTTGCAGGTTTCTATCTCTTTCCATAGACATACCAACTTTTTTATTGCTACGATCAAATAATAAAGATTGCAATTTAGATTCAGATACTGGAGATCCAGCAATTTCTTGTTCGGATGCAGTTTCCCAGTTTATTCCAGAGTTTGGTTCTCCTACTGATTTTTTTATAAACTTTCCTCTATTTACTAATCGTTCAGCTTCTCTCATATACTTATCAAATCCAGGGACATCTTGACCAACTTCTTTGCGTAAGTCTGCTGCAATCTCTCTGTAAATTTTTGTTATTTCTGGAGAAGTTCCTTCTTTATAAGATTTTGTTGCCATGTCTTGAAAATCTTTTATTAGTTTTGATACCTGATTTCCGTCCATAGGAATGATATTTTCATTTTCATCCTTAAAAGCATTTTTATAAAAATTGACATGACTGTTTAATTCTGCTTTTATTGCTTCTGAAGATTTGCTTGATATTGGAATGTCTTTAATTCTTTGCTCAAGTTTTGATGCTACCTTTAATGGATCGTATTGATACCCTTCTTCAAGTAAATGATTTATAGCTTCCTGTTTATTTAGTTCAGCATCTTTAAATAATCTCATTTGCTCAATCATTGGTTTCTTTTGAGAAATTTGCTCACGAATCAACTGTTCGCTGGCTGGGTATCCTTTTTTAGTAATTTCTTTTGCAATATTAGGATTCTTCTGAATGAAATCAGACAATGGTTTTGTAGTTCCAGTAAAAAATCTTGTGGCACTTCTTGCGGTATCGGCTGCTTTTTGTGGGATTGCAGCAATAGCTTCTGGAGCTTTTGACATCCCAGCACCAATCAATCCACTCATTGCTATGTCTCCACTATCACCGCCTTCTATTGCTGACTTTAAAGCATTAGCACCGCCATACAAAGCTGGTTCTGCATACTTTGTAGCTGCTGTTGTTATGGCTGGTATATTTTTTAATCCCTGTGCTGCTTTTGAAATGCCAGTTCCCAAACCAATTTCTCTTGCTACAGCAGCAGTTCCGTATGTTACTGGGTTTTTTTCTTGTGCTTTTTCATATAATTGTTTAGATAAATTTTCTGCTTCTTGGTCTGACATATCCATTGCATATTGTTTTTTATATAAATACTTTAAAACTTTAGGAGCAAAAAAAGATTCTCCAGCATTAAGAACATTAGTCCCTCCAAGAATCATTGAAGCAAACGGAGAGACATTTTCAGGTGCAGCAACTTCAGGTTTTTCTAATTGAACATCAGCTTTGGATTGAGGAACTTTTGTGTTTTTTAAATACTGATTTTCTAATTCATCCAGTTTTTTTAATCTTTCTTCTTGTGAAATTTCAGGCATTATTCGTCTCCCTCTTCACCGATTACATCAAATCTATTTTCATAAAATTGATTTATTTGTTCTTTTGAATATCCCATATCTCTAAATTTTGAATATGAATTCGCATCACCTTGACCAGCTTTTTTAACTAGAGTCTGGAATCTGCCTATATCTCTAGCAAGTCTTGGATCAAATTTTTTAACTAAATATTGATTTTTTTCTTCATCATCAAATCCTCTTAAAACTGCATTTGCTTGTGATATTATTTGAGAGTTAGGTTTAAAAGCATTTGTATATGCTGTTGGGTCAGCTAGTAATTGATCTACATAAGTTAATACACCAGCATCCAATGCTCCAAGCACATCTTTTCTTTTAATTATTCCAGCAAACCTTGTTCGCATTGTTTGTAATTTACCTCTAATTTCAGCATCAGTTAATATACTAAATCTACCTTTTTTGCTTAAAATATCTTTAAATTCATTTACGAGATCTTTAGCATTTTGTACATCACCAGAATAAGAAACTAATTCTGATATATCTTTTTTAGATATTCCAGCCTGTTCTAATTGCTTTTCGTTTATCCTTCCTAATGGATTTTTATAAGCAAATTCTATATTTTTTCTTTTTTGATCTAATTTTTTTAATTCTATTATTTCATCTCTGTATTGTTTCTCTTGTTGTAATCCAAGCCTTCTTGTCTTATCATTCATAGATGCAATATTAAGTTGAGTTTTTCTTAGTGCATCCGCAATAGATTTTCTATCAGTTAAACTTTTTGCTTCTAACCTAAAATCCTCAATTCCTTTTATTACATTTGCTTCTTGTGCTAAAGTCATATCAGGAGGAATTAACTTTTTAAAAGAAGGGAATCTTTTTATCAATTCTTTTCTAGCCAGTTTAGCCTGTGGATTATTTGGATCATTTTGTGAATTTGATAATTCTAATTCTTTTTCTTTTTGTTTGATTGTATCTATTTGAGCATTTTTTGTTTCAGTTGCAATTTCTGATTTTACTTTTTGTTCTTCAAGTTGCAATGGAAACATTTCAGCTTTTCTTTTTTCTTCCGCTTCTTTTAATTTAAGTTCTTGCCCTTTATATTTTTCGTCTACCATCCCTTTTCCAACTTCTAACTGAAGTTTATTTTCTTTATTTGCAACTTCTCTTTCTTTAAATTGATTTTGTATTTTTAATTTTTCTGCTTCTATGTAATCAGGAACACGTATTCCAGGCACATCTTTTGGAATTTTTATTTTATATTGATTTTCGGCTGCTTCTCTTGCCTGTTTAGAGAAAGATGAGTTAGGATCAAATTTAGAAATTTCAATTTGCTTTTGTGCTGTTTCTAAAAGTTTATCAAGTCCAGCATCACGAAAGTTCTGTGCGGTCATTTTACCAAAACTGTCACCTAACTTTGCGGTTACGTCTGGAAGCATTTTTGCAAACAAATCTCTGAATTGTTGATTGTATGGATTGTTTGGATTGGTTGCCATATCAAATTGCAACTCTTCTTGTCGCTGTTTTTTATTTGCAATGATTGCTTGATTATATCTTGACAATGCTTCTGAAGCGTCTCTGCCAGCTATCCCAGCACCTATGGCAGTACCGAAACCCCCAAGCCCTACTCTGTTTTCACTTGCCCAGTCTCCTACATCACTTGCAGCTTTTGAAATTCCTTTGCCAAGACCACTTGCAACATCAGAAATTTTTTCTCCTCCAGTTTTAAGCAAATTTCCAGCAGGGTTAAATATTTTTTCATTTACCCAATCAAAGGCACTTGATTCTTTTTTTGGAGCAAGTAAATTCCCAACATTTTGTTCTACTTCATTGATAGTATTAATTCCAGCTCCTAATGGATTTGGTTGTACTGTTGGTACAGCGAGAGGAACATCTGATTGAACTGGAGTTTTCCCAAGTCTTTCATCCATTCTAGAAAGAGCTTGATTTTGCCTATCCAATGCAGCTTGATATCCAGGATCGTTTGGATATACTGGCTGTCCAGTTTGATCTCTTGGTAATTTGTTAATATCTATTGCTGGCATTGTTATCTCCTATGCTTACATTTTTGGTTCTTTTGGTTTAGTATTAGGATTTGCAGCAGCATATTGACCACCCCAATAACTTCCGCCCTGTATTGCAGAACCTAATAAACCACCCCAGAACTGTTGGTTAGCAGCAGCATTTTGAGCTGCAACATTTGCTTGATTGCCAAGACCTTGTTGAGCCATGCTAGCTTGGTTAGATTGCATTGCATATTGTTGCATTGGTTTTTGTGTTACATTGTATTGTGTTGCTTGGTTTTTCAAATCAGTGTTTTGTTGTGCAATTTGATTAGTAGCAGCAGTATTCATGTTTGAAATATTTTGTCTATTTCTCCAGTCTTCCATACCAGCAGTATTTGACATTTGAGTATTGTATTGATTTATAATGTCTTGAGCTTGTGCTGCATTAGATAATTGACCGTATTGCTGCCCTTGTAAACCGCTTGCATATGCACCTTCTGATTGCAATGCTTCAAATGCTCTTTGTGCTGCCTGTCCAGCAATATTAGAACCAGCTAAAAATCCAGCTTGAGACGAACCCTGTTGAGCATTAAGTCTCGCTGCCAATTCTGATCCACTGCCAGCCAATCCTCTTTGTGCCATGTTTTGAAGAATTGCTTCCTGGTTCCCTCTGTTTTGCTGATTGATCTCATTTTGTACATCTGCAAGTCTTGCTCTATCTATTGCCGACATGCCTTCTTGAGAGTAATCACCCAGTTTAGAGAGTACATCTTCTTGCGTGCCATAAAGACTTCCAAGCCTATCGTTGCTTAGTATTGCTTGCAATTCAGTATCAGAAAGTGATTCTGGATCAAACATTTTTGTTGCCGTAAAAGCTGTGGGTGCTGCATACTGTTGAAAACTTAAATCCTGCAAATCAATAGGTCGTGAGCCGTAAACTCCAGCCATAGTAGCCATAGAGCCTAAATCTGCACTATTCCCACCCCCACCAAAGTTGGAAAATGTTCCTAGATAATTGTTTAAATTTAATTTATTTCCTATTCTATCTGAAAGCCAGCTCATATACTACCTCCTAAAAATTCTTGAAGCCCTTCCCAGCCACTTAATTGCTGGAGAGCCTGTAGTCTCGCTATTTCATTTGGGTCTAAAGCGGAACTAACAGTATTTGCATTTTGTAATTGCGATTGGTATTGATTATATTTATTAGACTCTACTGCTTTTTGCAACTCATTTTGCTGTTGTTGTAATGGAGTAAGGGAAGATTGAATTCTCCCCATTAAATTTTGCCTGTTAATTTGATTAGCGTCTACGTATCTTCCCCCGACCATTGTTGTATCCCCAATATAAGCTACATTGGGATCAGCTTCGCCTAGACCTGGCAATAAAACTCCAGTTCTTCTTTGCCCTCCAGATGCGTTTATTTCATCTTGAAGCATTTTTCTTATTTGCTCATTTGATAAATTGGTAATATTATTTAAAGTATCTTGCCTTTGCTGATATTGCTGAGAAACATTTTGAAAGTTTTGATTTGCCTGATTAAAAGCATTTCTTTCTGCCTCTATGTCCGATATTCCAAGCCTACCAGCTATTTTTTGACCTGCTCTATTCCTATCAATATTGCCGAGAGAATTTATGTAATTTTGTCTCTGAGTATCAGAATAGCTTTGCAATTGATCCGGAGCAATCTGATTATATGCGTTTGATATTTCTTGAATATCTGGCTGTGGATTTACTTGCATATTTTGAGCAATTGTGTTTGCAGTTTGCAATGCTTTTTGTCCTGGCTGTGTTTGGTTTACTAAAAATCTAGTAAGCCCTACCTCTCCCATAGTTTTTGCTGAAGGATTTTCTCCAAATCCACGTAAATATGAGGATAAAGTTTTACCCTGTCCTAGATTTGATAAACTTTCTTTTTCTTTATTGTACCCAGTTTTTGCTGAGTTTATGTTTTGAATTGCTGAATTGTATTTATTTTGATAATCTGTATTTCCAGTTCTTAAATTTGTAGCATTTTGAATATCAGATTGAGATAAAGACGGTCTATTGAAATAATCTTGAAACTGACTTCTTGCCTGGCTAAACTCTTGTGCTACTGGTTTATTTTGATTTACTGTTTGCTGAAATTGGTTTTGAGCTGTGGATGCTTTGTTTTGCACATCGGATTCTATGGCACTTCCTAAATTTTGAGAAGCACCTTGATTCGCTGTAATATAATCAGACAGATTAGTAAACTGCCCAGAACCAACTGATTTAGCATTTGATTGTGGAGATTGAGGAGAAATTATGCCAGATTGTCCTCCGCCAAGAACTGGAGTAGATTCCATTTCATTTGGTTTTCTTTGTGATGCGTCTATTATATTTGGCATATCATTCTCCTATATCAGCAAAAAAGTAAAATTATAAGTTTTGGAGTTTTCTAATCCAGAAATATACTTTATATTTATAGTTCCATTATTGTCTTCCCAAGTAGGAAAAACTCCATTTGTAAAAATAGAATTTTGGGACTCTACTGCTTTCCCTATTATAAGTAAATTTACTTTTCTTGCTAATGTTCTTTTAAAATTTACGGAAGGGAATTCTCCACTATTATAATTTGCTGTAGTTATAATTTGCAAAGAAATAATCTGGCTTGCTACATTTTCAGGCAAAGTTATATTTCTATTAAATGAAGTATAAATTTGCTCGATAAAACTATTTAAAGGTTCAAGCAAATTATCTACCCATTCAGGAATATCATTTCCTCCCAAATCTGCTCTTGTTATTTTTTTAGTTGCTGGTAGTACTGCCATTTTTAAACCTTTCACTCATGTTTTCAAAAATTAAAGACATTCCCTGGAAAGCAAATTTTGATCTTCCTTTCCCGCTTTTTATTATTGGATATATTATATGTGCTCTAGAAATATTTCTTGGCACGTATGTTCTTACTACATAATTATCAATAACAGCTTCACCCCAAGTAGATTCCCCCCAGGTAAACTCTCCCCATGTTCCATACGATTCATCTGATACCATTTCAATGAATTCTGGCTCATTAGAAAAATTGCTTTTAAATCCAATGTTAAATGTTTCAAAATCTGCAAATCTAAAAAACATTGAAACTTCTCTCCAATGTTTTAAGATACCTGGATTTTCTGCGGATTGCTGCGACCATTCTACATATATATTTATTGGATCGTAAACAATTGCAGCACCAGCTTCCCAAGTATAAGCATTTTCTACAGTAAGGACATTCCCGGCAATATCAGTTATTAGACTATATTGTCCTACTTGTTCTAATATCATTCCGACATGCAAATTAGAAGAATCTGTAATAGTCACATTTAATCCAGAATAAGAAACTATAGTTATGTTAAATTCATTGTCCGCATAATCGGCAATATTATAGTTTCTTCTTTCTATATATAAATTTCCGTTTACGTCTCCCATGTATAGTAGATTATTATTTCCTACTAATCCGCAAGACCTTTCCAATTCCCATTCAGTCCAGGCATTAGTAAAGTAATTATAAACAAATGATCTCGTACATTGAGTATCGGTTTCATATTTTTTTACAAACAATAAATACTTTCTATCAAAATCATAACCTACTCCAAAAGAAGAAATTTCAAAATCTTGTATGTTTTTTGCATCAGAGATTAAGTTTTCAATTGGTCTTGATAACACTTGGATTCCATTATCAGATATTGAAGTTAACCCTTGATCGGTATCGCAATAAATAGTAGAATCTACTAATACTGCTGTATCAGCTCCTGTAAAGTTTATCGCATTATCAAACAATGAAACACGGAGAGAAAATGGATCTTCTCCTATGATTCTATAAATACTAAATTGCTTTAAAACAAAAACTGAATCTTTTAAAGGAATTATTCTTATGATTTCTTCGTTTGCACTTCCACAGTCTAAATAATTTACAATCGGCACTGCTTCTGGCTGTTGTAGTTTAGAAAAGAAAACTCTGTTAGGGAATTCATCGTTTGATGAGTTTATTAAGTTTGCAGAATTAATTGGAGTAAAAGCACCAACTCTAGAACAGGAAAATGAAAACTCATTTGCTGCTGTAGATAAAGTTTCAAATAATATCTTTCCAGGCAATTCATTGTATCCAGAAAGATAAAATCCATTTATTGTAGAGCTATATTTATTTACGCAATAGATTAAAGATTTGGCTGTATTTCTAATATTTTCTGCTGGATCTGGGCTGGATGTGTAAACAGTAAATTGATTTGTCCCTGGGCTTGTAGATGCTACTGCATTAAATGTTTCACTGTTTATGGTAATTGAATCACCTATTTGAACCCCGTTAGGAGATCCAGACGCTATTAAAGTAGCAAACAATCGTTGTCTGGTTTTTGTATTTGCAAAGAAAGTCATATTTTTAAAAGTGCAAATATCCTTGCATAATGGTGGTTGTTCATTAGCCTGCAAAATCCCTTCTTGCCCTGGAGATGTGTATAAATATGCTCCCATTAGTATTGGGTCTGTAATATCAGTAATAGTAAATTCTAGATTAGATATTTCTAAAGCTGAAGGAATTCCTTCATAAACAAGTTGTAAATCGTCTGAAGGTTCAATGTTTTTATCTACTATTGAACTTCTATATATTTGATAAAAATACTCAGAAGTAATTGCATCTGGGATTTGGTAAGTTAAAGAAACATTAAATGATCCAGAACTACCAGAGCCAGAAACTACAGTTCTTCCAGATGGAGTACCTAGTAATAAATTATTATTAGAATCTCGGAATCCCCATACAATTCTGTAAGCTACTGCTTCGTTATGCTGTAGCCATCCAGTCCCAGAAGCCGATACTGCTACGGCAGTTCCATCTAATGCTTTAAAAATACCAGAATCAGAAAGAGTTGAATCAGTAACTGAAGCAAGTTTTTTTACTCCTGTTATCGTTGCAAAATATATGTTTTTATTTGAAAAAATAGATTTTATTTTAAGACCAGAAAATCCAAAATAATCTCCAGTATAATCTTGAAAATCATAGTTACTGTTTGTTTGATATGAAAGTTTATTGCCATTCCAAACAATCAATTTATTTTGAAATTCATAAATTTGTTTTACTGGATTATTAAATGTTTTTATTATATATTGCCCACGTCTTGACTCAAGAACTCCGCCTCTATCTATAACTACATTTTTGGCTTCTATAAGAGCTCCCTCTGGAATTTCAGAAAGTTGATTAGGGTTTGTATATAACCCAGAAATTTTTAAATTTAACTTTTGAGCCATTTACATAATCCAATTTCTAATTTTATTTACATTTTTAATTTTCCTGACTGGGTATTCATTTCTATTACTTATTAATAGCATATTATCCATTGCCATTTGTTGATATGTGGCTGCCGATGCTTGGAAAGCATTATAGTCGCCCATAGATTCCATTATTCGAACTTCTACAGCTTGCACAAGCAAAGGAATGATTTCTTGTGGTATTTGAGGAAAAGCAGAACTCCCTTCTAGGCTTACATAATCTCCAATACTTACAAGTGTAGTTAACGGGATGACTATTGTAGTGCTTGTCGTGCTTGAAATATTCGTATTTAGATTTATTACAAAAGGAGAATTTTTGCTAACAATATCAATTGAAGTTCCATTGCTTAATGCAGTGGGGTCTACATCCACAGTCAAAGTAGTTGAAACCGAATCGCTTGAAATGCTAGTAACTTTATAATATAAATCAGTTATGTTATTAGGTCTTTTGTAGTACGATATTTTTATCGTATTGCTCATTATTGGTTTTGGGTAGAAAATTATTTTATTGTTGAATATGTAATATCCATGAACAGTAGATACTAAATTATTATAATCCAATCTAGGTTGCTGATTTAATTGGATTCCGTCATTCCAAACGGAAACTGATTTAATCTTAGAACCAATTGAATCTGGAGGAATTAAATATTCTTTTGTACTACCATCTGCTAAATAAGATTTTTCAGCCAAGAAATAGTCTTCCATAATAGATGCAATGTATGGAACTATTTTATTTTGCAATTCCTCGTTTAAGAAATTTATTAAATCAGAATTTGTATATAAAGTCTGATTGTCTGGGATTGAACTTTTTCTAGAAACCTGTTCAATTAACCCAGCACAAGTAAAATCCATTTTACATATTTCCCTGGAGTCGTTTTCTTAGTCTACCAAGAGAAGAATTTGGATCTTCTTCCTCTTCAGGAATTTCCTTTTCTTCAGACATACTTTCTTCTTCCATAGGTTTTGCTTTAATAGAAACCATAGTTACTTTTTTTGGCATACCTTCTTCTTCCATTGATTCTTCTTCTGGAGACACCATATCATTTAATTCCATTTCATCCATTTCATTTATAATATCTAAAATAGCTTTTAATTTAGATTTTATATTCATTTCATTATCCATTGTTGTCTCCTGTTATGTTTGGCAATATAGTCCATATTGGTGTTGGCTCAGTAGGAAATATTGGATCTTCCACTGGGTTTATGATTAGATTTCTTAATTGGCTTCTATATGACTCAAACTCTGATTTATTATTTATTTTTACGTCTGGCAGTACAGACCAATCTGAATTTGCAATAAGTTGTTTTGCTTGGTCTTTGCAGTTTTGTTTTTTAAATTCTGATAATCTTTTTTGATCTACTACAATCATTGAACTGCCCATCCTTTATACTCTGGATATTTCTTATAAAATTCATCTTTTGTAAGACCTACCCCATCTGCATTGTCTTTATTGATTTCCATAGTCCAAAAGTTTCTTGTCTCACGTGAAGGAAATTCTGAGTCTTCTATTAGTTTATAATATAATCCACTAGGCACGTCTTTGTCTGCTATAATTTTAATATCAATATCAATTGCAGGAATAAGAAATTTCAATCCTTCGTTGTCGTTGTATGCTATTCTCATCTTACCACCATTGAACAAACAGTAGGCTCATCATAAAATGCCCCACTAGCATTTGAAATATTTATTGTATAATTTGAAGTTGTAAGACTGGAAATTCTGACACCTGTTATACTAAATGTATTTACTCTAGTACACTCTGATACTACGGAATAATTTGTATCTGGCATAGCAGTTGTAAAATTTACAGTATAATCTCCAGTCCCATTATCAGTAATACTAGAAACATTTCCACTTGCTCGAATTGCTACCGTGCCTGCACCATTAAAATTCACCCACGCACGACATAAATATCCATTATCAAGTTGGGTATTGTAGTCTGTTCCTACTTGGCTTTCATAAACTGCCTTGATCTGTCCAGTAGGTTCTATTCTAAATCTTGAATTTCCATTGGTTATAAAATCAAGAGTATCGGCTGCACTTCTTCCTATGCCTGTATTTGTATCTCCTGTAAATGATAAGACTGGAGTATTGGCTGTCGTGTTGTCGTCTAAATATGTGACACCTCCAACAGTAATATCTGTCCCGACAAATAACTTTTTAGCAATCCCTACTCCACCTGCCGTCTTCAATGCTCCATCTGTACTATTTGTTGCGTCAGTAGTATCTGTAAAATTTCCAGTAGCACCATTTAATCCAGATGTAGCAGTAATGCTTCCTAAACCAGTAATGTTTCCATTTACAGTAAGAGTTCCAGAGAAAACTACGTTGTCTGGCAATTTTGCACCAACAGAAATCCATTGAGTTACCGATAAATCGTAGTATTGAAGTACTTTAAGATCAGTATTAAATATCAATAAAGAATTCTCTGGAGAAGTAATTGCGTTTCGTTGAGCAGTAGTCATTCTGGGAATGAGAATACCTTTAGATGTGCTACTTATATCGATTACAGCATTTGCTAATGGGCTAAGAGTTCCTCCTAACCCAAGTTTAGTTAATGCTAAAGTTACCGCAGAAGCCCATCCTCCAGTTTGACTACCCCAGCCAGTATTAGCTTTATCACCCTGGCTGGGATATTGGTAAGAGTTACCGTCTACTATTAATGGAAATGACATTGATTATGGTAGATTAAATCCAGTGATTTTGATTGATCGAGCTGGAGCAGTACAGATGATTGCTTGATCGGTGTACATTCTTACCTCAAAACCAGCATAACCATCCAACTGCAAGAAAATCTTTCCTCCCATGCCTGGAGTTTCCATAGTAAAATCAGTAGAACCAACTCTCATAAAGTTTTTAAGATTCAACAAGAAAATCTCACCTTCTTTTATGATTGGGTGTGGTTCTAAAGAAATTACTCCATTAGAAGCAAAAATCTCAATTGTTTTAAAACCTTGCTTTGCATCGGGACCGAAAGAAGAATCAAATCTTCTATTAGCCATAAGATCATTTGTTAGCTTAGTAAAAACATTCGGAGAACAGTAAGCAGTTACATCTTCTCGCAATCCTTGAGCCACAGCAACATCAACAGATTTACGGAGATGGTCAATAGTTACGTCTCCAGAGGCAGTATATTCTACACCTTTCCAGAGAGGATAAACACTTGGGTTAATCCCAAACAAATCAGTAGTTTCTGTAATAACTTTGTCAATTCCCAAGAATTCATTGCTGGACGCAAAAGTATCTTCTGACATTCCATAGAACTGAATTAAGCCTTTATTTGTAGTAAAAACAGTTCCAGTAAGAGAAGTAATGTCTGGAGCACTTGCAGAAACTTTTAATCGCTTGTTTGCGATATCGACAGCTTTTACAGTATAACCACCTTTTGATCCAATCAATACTCCTGCGGAAGTGTAAAGAGTCAACTTTGCGTCAGTTTTTGCCGACCACATACCAACACTCCAGGAAGCAGCCACAATGTTTATGTAGCAATTAGTTGAGTCAATTGCAGTAGTGCTATTGATTTTGCCTTTTTCTGATCTTCCGTAAAGAAGAGATATTTCAAGTCGATCGCTGGCAGAATCCATCATGTTTTCGAACATGGTTGTCGTTGCGTCAGCAAAGGCTTCCTTGTTAGAAGTAGCAGCAGCAGCCGTTTTATAAGCTATTCTAGATTGTAATAGAATTTCAGCACCTTTAACTTTAGCAGCTTTGGTTGCCATTGGGATCGCACCATTTAAAGCAAATGCAGTGCCATCGGTATTGTAAGTAAAACCCTGTTCGTTTTGGAGAGCTACGTCAATGTGGAATTCATCCCCTAGCTTTTTACGTCTTTCGAATGCGAGTTTCTTTAATATTTTTGCATTGTCTGGGATTAGTTTGGTTAAACTATCACCATAAATTCTTTTGTAAAAACCGTCTAAGTTTGCTAGGTTAATCGCACCTGGAGCTGAAGCCATATTATATACCTCTTTTATTTATTTTTAAGTATATAGGCTCCGATGGAACTTTGTTAAGGAAATGCCCCCTTTGTGGAGGCTAGTTTTAAAATTAGGGAAAAAACAAACGAAAAATTAAATTCTCGATCTACGTTTTATTAGTTCTTTAAACTCTTCCCGTGTCAAGTATTTTTTTTCATCAAGTTTAGTTTTTTTAGGAACTTGTTCATTTTTTGAAGAAGACTGAAATGGTTGTGGTCGTTTAATCTTTTGCAATTCCATCTGTCTGATTCTTTTTGTTCGGCTTTCACCCAAAAAAGCAAATAGTTGGTCATCCGACAAGTTATCAAAAATTTCCTGGTTCATTTTTTCAAGATCAGCTTTAACCAAAGAAACAATTCTTTTTACTGGGACATCTATGTTTTGCTGAGTAGCTCGCATCATATAGTATCCAATTCTTCTAACTACATCTGGAGTTTTAGGCACATCGTTTGCGTCTAGTTCTTCTATAATCTTGGATGATATTTCCTTTTTATGCTGCTCGGTCATATAATCCATTTGAATTTGTTGCTGCCTTGTTCTTTCTTCCTGAAGCTGCCTTTCTAAATCTTCTTTTTCTCTTTGAAGTGCCAGGGTTCTTCTCTGTTCTTCTGGCATCAATTCTTCTTCTATGATCTCTGTTAAGTACTTTTCGCTAAACTTTTTTGGGTCATGCCCAGCTCTTTTAAGCAATTCGGCTGGGTTATTCTTTAAAAGCTCTA
>Ga0208644_1001518_pt1 | contig 19279 bp, 24 predicted proteins | sample VirMetDEL_Nov_18_FD_184517 | JGI IMG/M metagenome (GOLD analysis project Ga0208644, IMG submission 184517) | Aqueous microbial communities from the Delaware River and Bay under freshwater to marine salinity gradient to study organic matter... | ecosystem: Environmental > Aquatic > Marine >... | reverse complement strand
TTTCTCGACTTGCTGGCCAAGCCTAATCCCGGCCAAAGCGGCGACGAATATGTCATAGCGACCATCAGTTATCTGATGATAGCAGGCAACCGCTATGATGAGCGGATCATGGTCGGCAGTCAGCCGCGCGAACTTTATACGTTGCGGCCGGATCGCATGAAGGTGATTCCCGGCAATGACGGCTACCCGCTGGCCTATGTCTACGCCATCGGCGGGCAGACCCGGCGCTGGGATGTGGACCCCGGCACGATGGAGGCCGACGTTCGGCACGACAAGTTATTCAACCCGCTTGATGATTGGTATGGCATGAGCCCTATCGAGGCGGGCGCATACAGCATTGACACGCACAACGATAACCTGGCCATGGGTAAGGCGTTGCTGCAAAACGGCGCCAGACCGGGCGGCGCGCTCCAGACCGAGGACGATTTGACCGCCGAGCAATTCAACCGGCTCAAAGCGCAGGTTGAGACGCAATTCTCAGGCGCAGCCAATGCCGGCCGGCCGATGCTGCTGGAAAGCGGCATGAAGTGGCAACCGATGGCTTTTAGCCCGTCCGACATGGACGCTCTGGAAAGCCGCTATGCCAGCGCCCGCGATATCTGCTTGGCGTTCGGCGTGCCGCCGCTGTTGATGGGCGTGAAGGGCGATAACACCTTTGCCAACTATGCCGAGGCGCGGCTGGCCTTCTGGGAGGACACGGTCATCCCGCTGGTGGATCGCCTCGCGAATGATTGGTCAATGTGGCTCGGGCCGTATTTTGGTGACCAAATCATCAAGGCCGACCTCGATCAGATCCCTGCCATTGCCGACAAGCGCAAAACGCTTTGGGATATGGCCGACAAGGCCACCGACCTGACCATCAACGAGCGGCGCGAACTCAAGGGCTATAAGCCGCTGCCGGAAGGCGACGTGTTGCTGGTTAGTGCCGGCCAGATTGGCCTTGCGGATGCGCTTTCAATGGACGACGGCTTGCCGGCCGACATGACCGCAGATGACATAAAGGCGATGGCCTATGGCGAGCCGCGGGAAGTGAAGGGCGAATGAGAACGCTTCTTGGTTTAGACCGTCAAAAGATCGTTTTTCAGCAGCGGCGCTTGCAGCAGAGTATCACCATTCAATACCAGCGGCCGTTCGCGGTGGAGATTCACCGGGCCACCATGGAAATGGTCAATGGGTTGCGCTCGACCGGCTCGGTGCCGTATCTGCCCGCCGATCACGAGGCGCGGGTTGCGGCAATCTTTGCCGACCTGGCTAGCACGACCGTTACCGCGTTCGGTGAGCGTATCTTGAACGATGGCAAAGCGCGCGGGCTGCACCAGTTGGAACGCAAAGGCTTTGCCGAATTGTTCCAGCGGCTGGCGCTGGGATATATCCGCGCCGAGGCGATCCGAAAGAAAATCACGGACATTGCCGAGACGACGCGGCAACGGATCATCACGCGCCTGACGCGCGGCCAGGAAGACGGGCAGTCGCTTGATGAAATCGCTCAGGCGCTGGAGGCTACCAGCCCGCGTATATCGCGAGTGCGTGGCGCGCTCATTGCCAGAACCGAGACGCACGGCGCAGCGAACCACGGCACGCATGAGGCCGCGAAGGCCACCGGCCTGACGCTGCAAAAGGAATGGGTGAGCGTTGCCGACACCCGCGTTCGTGACTTCAACGAACCAATTGCCGAGTTCGATCATCGCCGCATGGACGGCGTGACGGTCGCCATAGATGCGTTCTTTAACGTGCCGCAGATCAACGGTGGCAGCAACGCCATTATGTTTCCCGGCGATCCAAACGGCCATCCTGGCAACATCATCAATTGCCGCTGTCAGGCGGTGCATGTCATCCCTGGCATAGAATAGGGGTAAGTAAGTGCAATACAAAAACGCGGCCTTCGACTTGAAGGAACTCAACCAGACCGGCGGCTTTGAGGGCTATGCCAGCGTCTTTCACAACGTCGATGGCGGCATGGACGTGATGCGTCCAGGCGCATTTACAAAGACGCTCAAGGGCGAGCGGCGCGTTAAGATGCTATGGCAGCATGATCCGCACCAAGTTATCGGCGTCTGGGATGAGATGGCCGAGGATGAGCGGGGCCTTTACGTGAAGGGCCGGCTGCTGCTGGACGTGCAGAAAGGCATGGAGGCTTATGCGCTGCTCAAAAACGGCGCGCTCGACGGCATGAGCATTGGCTATCGTACCATTGCTGCCAGCGACGAAGCGGATGGCCGCGTGCGGGCGCTGGAAGAGGTGGAGTTATTTGAAATCAGTTTGGTCACGTTCCCCATGAATGAGCGGGCAACGGTGACGGGCGTTAAGTCCATCAAGACCATCAGAGAATTTGAGAAAGCCTTGCGGGACGCGGGCTTTTCTCAGCGCGAAGCTAAGGCGGTTGCTGCCGAGGGCTTCAAAGGCTTTGCGGCGCATCGGGACGATGTAGCGGTGGATGAGCCAGACGCGGAGGCGCTGAAAGGCGTTTTTGCATCACTCAATCGGCTACAGGAGAATTTACGAAATGCCGGACATTGAACTGAAAAACGTTGTAAAGGCGGTTGATGATATCAACACTGCCTTTGAGGCGATGAAGGCTGCGAACGAAGAGCGGTTGGCGGAGATCGAAAAGAAGGGCGAGAGCGATCCGCTCTTGGCCGACAAGATCAGCCGCATGGAGGCCGACCTGGCCAAGGCGAGCGAGATTGCCGACGCAGCGGCGCTGGCCGTTAAGCGTCAGTCCCGCGTTGTGACCGACGCCAAAGGCGAGGCGATCAACCTCGACCAAAAGGCGCTTGACTGGGCGCGCATGAACGCCAAGCGTCACGGCTCGGACATCCGCGAATATACCGCGGCCGATCTGGATCAGTACAAGGCCGCGTTCGACCGCTACTTGCGCAAGGATGACCGCGTGCTTTCGGCTGATGAAGCCAAGGCGCTCTCGGTCGGCAGCGATCCAGACGGCGGCTATTTGGTGCATCCCGATATGTCGGGCCGCATCACCGCACGCATCTACGAAACCAGCCCGGTTCGCGCCTATGCGAGCGTGCAGGTGATCTCGACCGATGCCCTGGAAGGCGTCATTGACAACGACGAGATCTCCAGCGGCTGGGTCAATGAAACTGAGGCGCGTGCGGTAACGGACACGCCGGAAGTTGGCACTTGGCGCATCCCGGTGCATGAGATGTATGCCAAGCCGCAAGCCACGCAGAAGCTGCTGGACGATGCGTCCATCAACATCGAGCAGTGGTTGTCGGGCAAGGTGGCCGATCACTTCTCTCGCAAGGAAAATACGGCATTCGTGACCGGCTCCGGGGTTGGTCAGCCGCGTGGGTTTATGACCTATGACGACTGGACGACTGCCGGCACCTTCGAGCATGGCAAAATTGAGCAGTTCGACACGGGCGTTTCGGGTGACTTTGCAGCCGCTCCGAATGGCCTGGATACGCTAATCACGGCGCTTTACGCGCTCAAGATGCAGTACCGCCAGAACGCCACTTGGTTCATGAACCGCTCGACGCTTGGCGCTGCGCGCCTGGAGAAGGACAGCAACGGTGCTTACGTCTGGGCGCCCGGTGCTGTTGGTCAGCCGTCAACCTTCTTTGGTTATCCGGTGGCCGATTTCGAGGACATGGCCGACATTGCCGCCTCCTCGTTGTCTATTGCCGTTGGTGATCTGCGCGCGGCCTATCAGATCGTTGATCGTGTAGGTATCCGCACGCTGCGCGATCCGTACTCGAACAAGCCTTATGTCCAGTTCTACACGACCAAGCGTGTTGGCGGTGACGTGGTGAACTTCGAAGCGCTCAAGATCATCAAGTTTATCAACTAATAGCCTGACGGCAGAAAGGACAACGAACATGGCATATCGTGATATGCACAACAATGTCGATATCATCCGGGTAATCCCCCCGGTTGCTGTCGGCACAACCGGCACCGGCCAGACCGGCAGCGTTATCGACACGCGAGGCTATGACAGCGTCGAGTTCGACATTGCCTATGGCGCCATCACGGCAACCGGCGCGGTGTTTTCTGTGACGGTTCTGGAAGGCGATGCCACTGGCTCGCTGACCAGCGTTGCGGACGCGGATCTGCTTGGGACAGAGGCGGCGGCTGGCCTTGCCGCCGCTGCTCGCGTCGATAACTCGACCGAGAACGTCACCAAGCGCATCGGCTACCGCGGCGGAAGCCGCTATGTGCGGGTGGACGTATCGTCCACTGCGACCGCTGGCACCCCGGTTGCGGTAAACGCGATCTTGGGCCGTCCGCATCGCGCGGCAGTCGCCACCTAAGCGGTGGGAGAGGTGGGGGGACTTCAAGTCCCCCCACCCTTTCCGCTGGGGAGACATAGCAACGAGCCGGTGTTGCCGGCTGGTTAGTGTGCCCCTCCGATCAATAGGTGAATTGATGCCCCTCAACGATGGCGAACGCCAAGTTTCTCCGACCCTGGACGGTATCCGCCAGGACCACGTTGCCCGCTACCAGTGGGCCGATCAGCATATAGGCCAGCAGGCGCGGGTGATCGACCTGGGCTGCGGGATCGGGTACGGTAGCAACCTGCTTGCCCGCAATGCCCGCCGCGTGCTTGGCGTTGATCGTGACCCTGAAACGGTCGCCTATGCCAAGCAGCACTATGGCGGCGCGGAATACGTCGCCGCTGACGTAATAAACTCCAGCTATGACGGCGATTTTGACGTTGCTGTTGCATTCGAGATGATCGAGCATCTGGCCGATCCACTGCCGGTGCTTAAGGCCATCCCGGCCAAGACGTTGCTTTGCAGCGTGCCAAACGAGACGCACTTTCCGTTCAAGAACTATCGTTTCCACCATCGGCACTACACCGAGCAGGAGTTCCGCGATCTGCTGACTGAAGCTGGCTGGCAGGTGCTGGAAATGAAGCATCAAGTTGGGCCGGAAAGCCCGGTAAGTAATGAGCCGGGTCGCACGTTGGTTGCCCGATGCGAACGGGCCGCGTCTGGACCGGGGGCAGCGTTGGAGGGCAAGCATCTCGCTATTTGCGCGCTGGGGCCAAGCCTGAACACGTTTGTTGATATCACTAAAGTTCTGGGTGGCGCAGTTGGCTATTGCGATGAGGTGTGGGCGATCAACGCCGCTGCTGGTTCGGTGGTTTCTGATCGCATGGTGCATATGGACGACCTGCGGGTGCAGGAAGCCAGGGCCGCAGCCAGGCCGCAAAGCAACATCGCGCACATGCTGCGCTTTATGCAGACGTATCCTGGGCCGATCATCACCAGCCATGTTGATGATGACTTGTTGACCCGTTACCCAACGCTGACAACGTTTCCGTTGCAAGACGTAGTGAATGACCTGAACCTGCCCTACTTCAACAATACGGCGGCGCACGCGGTCGCGCTGGCGATTCACTACAAGGTAAAGCGCATTAGCCTTTTCGGCGCCGATTATTCCTATGAGCATTCGCACTATGCCGAGCGCGGGCGCGGGTGCGTGGAATACTGGCTCGGCGCTGCCAGCCAGCGGGGCATCAAAGTCACGTTGCCAAGCAGTACGGCAATGATGGATGCCCTAGAGCCGTTGCAGAATAAAATCTACGGCTATGACGGCTACGACTTGAGCCTGGAAGAGGACGGCAAGACGATCCGCATGGAGCCGCGGGCAGAACTGCCCAGCGTCGAGGAAATCGAGCGGCGCTACGATCACACGCGACCGACCAACGAACTGGTGCGGCGGGAGACTGGCAAATGAGGGCCGAGGTGATAGCGCCTAACGGCTTCCGCTGCGCGCCAAAAGGCCATACGATTGTGACGTTCAAGCTAGGCGCAATCATCGAGGGCAATGCGGCAATCTGGGCAGTTGATGCCGGCGCAGCCGTTTGGTTGCCAGCAGAGAATGACCGAGAAATCAAAGTGGTGACAGCGCCAGAGCGCAAGCGGCGAGGTCGGAGGGCAAAGCGTGAGCAATAAGGCAGGCATCCCGCGCCCCAAAGTGCAGGGCTTCGCCTTGGTGCGTGACAAATATGGGACGATTAAGGCCGACGGTGATCCTAACCGTTGGCCGGATGAAGTGAAAGCCAGCCTGACCGACGAGGAAAGGCAATATCTAGGAGTGAAAAGCGATGGCTGATTTACGGCAGAGCCTGGCAGAACTGGAAACAGTTGAAACCAAGTTGACCAAAGCGCAAGCGCAAGTCGCGCGCCTATCTCGGCGCAAGGGCGAAATTATGCAAGAGATCGCGGCCGAGAAGGCCGCGCTGGCTGACGCCTCCGCAAAGGCCGATGCAATCCTGGCGAAAGGGTAAGGACTATGGCGATTCTTGAAACTCCAACTCGCAATGCCGCCGCTGATGCAGTGGTTGATCTGGTCGATGCCGGCGCGACGGCAGGCAACGGAACGCTAGTGTTCCAGACCGCGACCGATGCGGCGGTGGCAACGCTAACATTCTCGGCCACGGCGTTCGGCGCGGCCACGGGCGGCGTTGCCACCGCGGCCAGCATCACCAGCGATACAAACGCGACTGGTGGCACTGCTGCCCAAGCATCTATTTTCGACAGCGACTCGACGAAAATTCTTGAGGCGACTGTCGGGACGACCGGCGCAGAAATCAATCTCAGCAGCACGACCATCGGCGCGGGCGACACGGTCAGCGTGTCGTCGCTTACCGTGACCATGCCGGCTAGCTAGCGTCATGGCGGCTGTCACCCACGCTAACCGTGCTCGTATGACTACCGCAACATCCGGCACAGGCACGATCACGCTAGGCTCTGCGGAGAGCGGGTTTCAGACGTTCGCCGCTGCCGGCGTCAGCGATGGCGACGTGGTCCGCTACACCATCGAGGATGGCACCGCCTGGGAAATTGGCACCGGCACATACACGGCATCCGGCACGACGCTTTCGCGCACGCTGTCAGAAAGTTCGACGGGGTCGCTGCTCAGCCTAAGCGGCAGCGCCACGGTCTTTATCACGGCGGCGAGCGAGGATTTAGGCGGGCTGGTTTTGCTGGCCGTGGAGACGGTTACTACTGCCGTTTCCGCCATCGATATTGATATCCCCGCCGGGTACACTCGATTTAAGTTGTGCATTGATGATCTGACAAACAGTGTATCTTCGACCGGCGCACAGACGCGAGTTACGCTCTCAACTGACGGCGGAAGCACGTTCATTTCTAGCGGAGATCATAAGATTCTGTCACAAGGTGTGCAGTACGGATATACCAACGTGTCTTGGACTTCTTCCACCGGCGTTCCATTTTTAATTGCGATCCAGACATTCAGCGGCACAAACGCACCACAAAGCGCCGTTCATGAGATCACCGTTTCAGATGATGTTTTCGTGATGCAGGGCTTTTATGATTTTGACGATAGCGCGGCATTTATCAGCAACCGCCGCGAGATGACAGCTCGCGTTGACACAATTCGCATTAGTCAAAGCAGTAATAATATCGCAACTGGTCGAATCGCTCTCTATGGTTACAAGGAGACAATTTAATGGCAGCGGTTCTAAAAAACGGGCAGATTCTGGAGGTTCCAGATTGGACCGCGCCGCAGCTAATCCCTACAGCCGATATGGTTAAGCAGGAAGCAGGCCGCCGCATCCTTGCCATTGCACCTGATTACCGGCAGCGCAATCTCCTGGCCCGCTCGGTTGAGCTTTTGCGCATTGGCGAGGCAAACCTGACGCAAGAACAGCGCGACGAAGTTCTTGCGAACGAACTTATTTGGGAGACAATCCAGATAATCCGGGCAAAGTCCGATTTGATCGAGTCAATGCAGCCGATCCCGTCGGATTATGCCGCCGATAAATACTGGACCTAATTCATGCTAGGCTTCGCTGCTCTCGCCTCTGCGCCATTGGCGGCGCTGCCAGCGGCAAAGCAATCAATCACCGGCACGGGTGCAATTAATCTCGGTTCGCTGTTGCTTGCCGGCTCTGGCACGGTGGGCGCAGCGCCTATCACCGGCACGGGTGCAATCACGCTGCCCGCTCTGACGGTATCGGGCGCGGCAGAGCGATCAATTACCGGCACGGGTGCAATTAATCTCGGTTCGCTGTTGCTTGCCGGCTCTGGCACGGTGGGCGCAGCGCCTATTACCGGCGCAGGCGCGGTCACTTTAGGCGCTATTGTGGCGGCTGGCATCGCCGAGCGGAGCGTCACGGCATCTGGCGCCATTACGCTTGCTGCGCTGACCGTATTGGGCGCGGGTACGATTGCCAGGGATGCGACAGGCTCAATCACGCTACCGGCTGCGGTCATTTCCGGCCTTGCCGAGCGAGTGATTCCCGGTTCTGGCGCAATCACGCTACCGGCTGCGAAGGTTGCCGGCCAGGCGGCGCGGGAAGTCACAGGCACCGGCTCGGTGACTTTTGCGGGCGTGGTTGTAAGTGGTGCTGGTAATGCCGGCGGCACTATCACCGGCACGGGCGCGCTGACGCTTCCGGCCGCATTGATCGCCGGCATTGCCGAGCAGTCGATTGCGGGCGCGGGCGCCCTGGTTCTGCCGACGCTGACGCTGGCTGGCGCGGCTGAAAGGGCGCTAACAGGTGTGGGCAATATCACGTTGCCCGCGGTTGACGTTGCGGGCGCTGCGGAGCGCACGATAACAGCGACAGGCACGATCACCCTGCCGGTAACAGTGATTGCGGGCATTGCTAAGGGGACGATTACCGGCACGGGTGCGCTGACCATCCCGGCCGCATTGCTTAGCGGCGCAGGCTTTCTGGGCGAGTTTATCACAGGGCGTGTTGTCTATGCCGGCGCGTCATTGACCACGAGCACGCTCGGCGGATCGGGTAACACCAGCACGCTCGGCGGATCAAGTAACAGCAGCACGCTCGGCACGATGGGGCCAAACCAGACGGCGGACGAGGAATAGATGGCTACTTTTCACATCAAAGAAGATGACGACTCGCCGACCATCAGCACAACGCTCAAGGACAGCGCCGGCACGGTCATCAACTTGACCGGCGCAACGGTCACGATCCGAGCCAAGCGCATCGGCAGCACGACGCGGGTGATTGATGGCGAAAGCGTGACGGTATCAAGCGCGACCGGCGGCGTGGTGCAATACCAACTGTCCACGACAGAGACGGCCACGCATGGCGTCTATCGGCTGGAGTGGGACGTGACCTATAGCGGCGGGCGCGTCGAGACCTTTCCGAATGAGGGGTACGACATAATGCAGATCGAGAAGGTGCTTTGATGCGTTTCTGGGACTATCGCGCCAATCGGCGAACCAGCGCACCTGCAATTGAGCCGATCACGATCCGCGAACTCAAGCAGCACCTTCGCATTGAGGACGACGGCGAGGATGAATATTTGGCCGCGCTGATTCAGGAATGCACGCAGGAACTGGAGGACACGACCGGCCTGGCGCTGATCACGCAGACCTGGCAGTTGACGCTGGATCGCTGGCCGACGCGCGGACGCGAGCCGTGGTGGGATGGCGTGCGCCAGGGCAGCATCGCCGAATTACATGGGCCAGCCAATGCAACCGACGTGCGCCTGCCGCGCTATCCGCTGGCTTCGATCACGTCATGCACGGTCTACGATGAGGACGGCACCAGTACGGCAGTCACGGTTGGCAGCACGTTTGACGTGGACACGGCAAGCCTGCCGGGGCGACTGACGCTGCAAGTCGGCGCGACCTGGCCGGTTGCCTTGCGAGCCAACAACGCCATTGAGATCGTCTACGTTGCCGGCTATGGCGCAGAGCCTGACGACGTGCCGACGCCGATCCGGCGCGCGATCCGGCAGCTTGCGGCGTTCGCGTATGAGCATCGCGGCGACGGTTGCACGCCAGCCGATGCCTATGTTGGCAGCGGCGTTGATAAGCTGATCCGGCGTTATGAGGTGCTGGAAGTCTGATGGCGCACCCGTCTTATCTCAATATTACCCGTCGCATTTTTACGGGTCTGACCAAAGTTAGCAAGTATGGGCCGCGTCGGCGCTAACACGGCGGATGTTTCAGCGTCTTTTAGCATCATTCTCAACAGCGGCGCTCCGCTTACGCAATCGAGCATCCCGCAGGAGAATTAACTTATGAAATGCTGTGATATGAACGCCGGCATGTTGCGGACGCCCGTAACATTTCAGCGGCGAACCCGCGTGGCCGATGGCGCAGGCGGCGCAACCGAAACCTGGGCCACGATCAGCGGCGCAGCTGCGCGAGCCTATTACAAGGCGCTGTCTGGCTATGAACGGTTCTTATCCAACCGCGTCGAGGCGCGGACCAGTGCTCGGGTCGTGGTGCGGTACTTCTCAGGGTTGCGTGAAGGCGACCGGGTGTTGATCGACAGCGAAGCGCACAATATCACGTTCATCAACAACCTTGAGCGGCGCAACCGCTGGCTGGAAATCGACATAGAGGGCGGGGAGGCTAGCTGATGGTGCAAGTTAAGCCGAGCATCGAAGGGCTGGCGCAAATGCGAGCCGCACTTGCTAGCCGGCAAAAGGAATTGGATGCCGCAATTCATGAGGCTGTGACAAAGACCGGCCTTTGGATGCACGGCGATATCGTCAAGCGCTACCAGCGCGGGCCGGCGTCTGGGCGGATTTATACGAAGTACAATCCGCGCCGCAAGCATCAAGCCAGCGCGCCAGGGCAAGCGCCGCAGACCGACACCGGGCGGCTTGCAGGCGGCATGACGTTCCGTCAGCTGCCCGATGGCGTTGAGGTTGTAAACCGTGTGAAATATGCGCGGGCGCTGGAGTACGGCCACAAGTACAGAACCGGCCAACGCATCTTGCCTCGGCCAGCATGGCGACCGGCGCAAGATCAAGCGCAGAAGATATTGGATAGCCTCATTCTCGACGTTATCAATCGGTTCACGCGATGAGGCCGGCAGAGATACAGCAGGCCGTCTATGACGCCGTAAACGTGTCGGCGGTCACAACGCTTCTGACCAGCGCCAGCGCGGAAACGCCGATCTGGACGATGGGCGCGCCGCAAGTGGTCGATGCCGAGGCGGCGGGGAACTTCCCCTATATCACGCTTGCATTCCTGACCGACGATGGCTTTACGACCAAGGACGACGCCGGCAGCGAAGCGCTTGTGCAGGTTGATGTATGGCACCGCACGCCAAGCGAACTCGCCATCAAGGCCATTGCGCGGCAGGTGTTCCTGGCGCTCCATCGGGTGACGCTTGCGGGCCTGACTGGCCACATCACCACGGAATGCACCGACATGGAGTTTATGACCGAGGACGACGGTGTTACCCGTCGCGCCATGGTCGAGTTTCGGGTGGTCAGCCTAGGCTGACGCTCCAATGACCGCGAACGCGGCACAGATCAACCGGCAATCTCGAAAGGATCAAATAGATGGCCGCAGCAGCAGGGCGCAATATGCGCGTGCAATACAAAGCCGTTGCGTCGGCAGCATATGCCGACATGGCAGGCGCTCGTACCGATGGCTTCACAATCAGCAACGAGCATATCGACATTACCGACAAAGACGATTCCGGCGTTGTCACCTATCTTGATGACATTGGCCGCAAATCGTTTGAGATGACGGTGGAAGGCGTGCTGACCACCGGAACTTTCCTGGGCCTGGCCGCAAATGCTGGCGTCTCGGCGGCAACGCACCTGTTCGCTTTTGACGTGCAGTCTCTCGGCACAATTTCCGGATCGTTTGTCATCAACTCGTTTGAGGGCAGCGGCGCGGATGGCGCAGAGGCGGCAACCTTCTCGATGACGGTTGCCTCCAGCGGCGCGGTGACTTGGACGGCGACCTAGTTTCAAGTTGCCGGTGATCGGGCGGGCGTATCATGCGCCCGCCTTTTTCCTATTGAGGGGTGCCCCTCAGAAAGTAGAGGCTCAAAATGGCGAGCGTATTCCGCGAGATCGAGATTGCCTATCAAGGCGAGATTTACCTCATCACGCCATCGGTGCGGATGCTTCGACGCATCGAGGGCGACGGTGATATCAACCTGCTGGGCGTGATTCACAAAGTCGGCACGCAAGCCGAATCCGGCGCGCTGCCCATCTTCGACCTGGCGACTATCGCTTGCGGTTTCCTGCGCGAGGCCGGCGCCAAGGTGAACGAAGATGACGTTTACGGCGAGATGATGCACGACCTTTCGCACAATGAAGCGCGGTGGATTATTTCATTCTGCGAAACGCTGGTAACGGCGATTAGTCCACCGGAGGATGCAGCCGGCCCAAAGTTGCCAGCGGCTCCGGCCGCAAAGCCCAAGCGCACCCAGAAGCCGAAATAGAACCGATTGCCTGGAATGCGCTCTATCTCAATTGCGTTCGCGGGCTAAGCTTGGCGCCGAGTGAGTTTTGGTCGATGACGCTTGGCGAAGTGCTGCTATTGTTGCAACATCATCAAGATGACCAGCCGGGCAACTATCCCGGCAAACTGACAAGGCGAACGGTGCGCGAATTGCAGGATTGGATGGCGCGCGGCTATCCCAAGGAAGGCTAGAGCATGGCACTGCCCGAAATGCGCGTGAAGATCACGGCGGACACAACCGATGTCCAAACCGACTTCACGAAACTGAACCAGACGCTTGACCGGCTCGAAGATAAAATCGGGATGACGGTCAATGCGTCTGGCCGGTTGGTTGATAAGTTCGGGCAGACCAAGCGCGTTACCAAGAGTTTAGAGGAGGCAATGCAAAAGGCCGGCGTTAAGGCCGACGACCTGGCCGATGTTATGTTGCAAGTTCGCAACCAAGCAACTGGCCTTGGCCGCGCCATGAAGGTCGCCAACGATAACGTGCAAGTAGGCACAAACCGCCTAAGCGTTGCGACCTCAAGAAACCGCAATTTCGGCTTGGCGATGCAAAACGTCTCGTTTCAGGTCGCCGACTTTGCCACTCAGGTCGGCGCAGGCACGGCGGCCAGCGTTGCGCTTGGGCAACAGTTGCCGCAGTTGCTTGGCGGATTTGGCATCCTCGGCGCTGCGCTTGGCGCGGTAGTCGCGATTGCGGTACCTCTTACCAAGTCGCTAGTCTCGATGACAGAAGGGGCGAAACTGACCAGCGATCAATTCGGTTCTCTTGGGCCGGTCATTGTTGGCGTTGCTGATGCGTTTAAGTCGCTCAAGCCCATTATTAGCGATGCGCTGGGCTTTTTGGCCGAGCATCTGGAAAAGGTGTTGCTTGGCGGCGCTGCTGTTGCGGCATTCTTTGCTGGCAAATGGGTTGCAAGTTTTGCCGCGGCCAGGATTGCCACCCTGACTCTTGCCGGTTCGTTGAGCGCGCTACGCGGCGCACTAATGGCAACCGGATTTGGCGCGGTTATTGTGGGGCTTGGCACGTTTGTCCAGCAACTGATGAACGCGGATAGTTGGTTGCGTGTGTTCTTAGCGCGGATTGGCTTGCTGACGGCGACCACCAAAAAGCAAGCAGAGGCGGTCGCCGAAAGTACTCGCCAAGAGATCGCAGCTCTCGAAGCCCAGCAAGCCTCTTCGCGTGCTGCCGCCGAAAGAAGAGGCAGAAACATTGAAGAAACAGATACTATCAAAAACCGCGCTGAGGCAATCCGGCGACTAACCGAAAAACTGAAATCGCAGGAGAGGCAAGTCAAAAGCCTTGCTGAAGCCGAGGCGTCGGCAAATGCGCCCGTTGTGCTGCTTGATTTTAGTAAGGAAGACGATTCAAAGGACAAACTCAAAAAGGATATTGAGGACCGCGAAAAGCTGCGCAAGGAAGAAATGCAGCGCCAGCGCGAGCGGCTGCAAGAGGGCTTGCAGGCGATCCGCGAAAGCCAGCTAACCGAGCGGCAAATGCTGTTCGCGCACCTGCTGGAGAAAAAGGCTTTAATAGATGAGGCCTATGAAAATGATTTGGTTACAGACGCCGAGCGGAAACAACTTTGGCTGGAGTTGCAGGCCGAGCATAATAAAAAGATGCTTGAACTGGAGGATCGAAAGCAGCAGCAGGAGGCAGCCAAAAAGGGCGCGCTGTTCCAACAGATATCCAACTTGCAAAAGGGTGAACTTGGAGAGCAATTAAGCAACAACGTCAAATATTGGGGGCAATTAGTCCAACAGTCTGGCGTCGGAGGGAAGCGGCTATTTGCGGTGCTCAAGATTTTTGGCGCGGCTGAGTCGCTAATTAACGCTTTTCGCGCATTTAACCAAGTACTTGCTGATCCCACATTAGGCTTTTATGCGAAATTTGCGGCGGCTGCTGCGGTATTGGCTTCTGGCCTGCAAATGGTGGCGGCTATTCAAAGCGCATCTATGGGAGGTGGCGGTGGCGGTGGTGGTGGCGCCGCATCAGCGGCGGCAGGCCGCGGCGGTGGTAATCCAACCGTTGCGCCACAAGAGACGCGCCCGCGCGGGCCATCTGTTAGCCTAACGCTAGTCGGTGACCAAGGCTTTAGCCGCGCGCAGATCGTACAAATTGCAGAGGCGTTGAACGATGCAGGCGATGAAGGACAACTTGTGCAGATCACGGGGCGGCGATAATGGGCGTTGAAACCGAAGCAGGCTACACTTGGACCAGCGGCAAGAATGCTCGCCTGTTCCACGCCGGCAACAAGTTGGTGATCAAGACGATTACGGCGACGGCGGACAGCGGCAGCACCGCCGATCTGGTTGACAACGGCTTGACGCAAGATCGGTGGGTGCCGTTTAGCAATCTTCTATCCGATCCGACCGACCTAAGCGAAAGCACTTGGACGGCGACCAATCTTACGGTGGGCAGCGATGGCTTGACGCTGACCGAAACGACCGACAACGGCGAGCATGACGTGTCGCAAGCGTACACGTGGACCGCCGCCGAGCATGTCCTGGCGTTCAAGATCGAGCGGCAGACCGCGCCGGAAGTGCAAGTGCGGGCGAACGATGGAACTACCAGCTTCACCTGTTTTTTTGATTTGCGGGATGGCTCGGTCGGCACGGCGGCAAATTGCACCGGGCAAATTCAAGACTTGGGCCACAATCAATATCTGCTTTCGATCTATTTCACGCCGCTAGCCGCAACCGGCGTTGCCGAGTTGTTGCTATCGAATGGGTCCGAAACGGTATCCTATGCCGGCGCGACCACGACCACGATCAAGGTGCTGCGGGCATCTGCCAATCTTTCCAGCGCAAGCCTGAGGCTCGATCCTTTCACCAGCCAGGCCGGGACGTTGTTTGCTGTTGCGGCGCACAATCTCGGCAGTAGCAACGCCCGCATCAAGTTTGAGCATGACAGCGACGAAAACGACACATGGACAACCATTGGCACGGTAACGCCGAGCAATGACAGTCCGATTATGTTTTTCTTTGCGTCGGTGAGTTCGCCGCGCTGGCGGATCACGGTGGACCGCGGCGCGTTGCCGGAAATCGGCGTGGTATGGGTTGGCGATCCGCTGACCTTCCCGCAGGCGTTTTACGCCGGCTTCACGCCGGCCAGGATGAACCGGGCAACGGACGTGATCGGCAACATCAGCCGCACGGGCGACCTGCTGGGCCGGTCGATCAAGCGCACGGTGCTTTCCGAAGAATATAGCTGGACACACCTCACCTATACATGGGTTCGGGCCAATCTCGACGGCACGCAAGGCGTGATTCAATCACTGGAGGACGCGCCAGCGTTCCTGGCGTGGCGTCCAGAGGAAGTCAGCGAGTGCAGCTATATCATGCGCGCCTCGGTCAATCCGCCCAGCGCAATGGGCATTCGAGCGTACTGGTCATTCGGATTCAGCGCTGAGATTTACGCCTATGAGTGACACTGCCACCCATCGCGAGCCGGTTGAAATTGTTGAGATACTGGTGCCGAAATGCGTCAACGTCCACGGCAGCGCGCCTTGCACAGCGACTGAGACCGGGGCTGCAAAGTGCTTTAATACGCGGGCGACTTGCAATGATACCGACAACTTCCAGGCTCGCCCGCTCGCCCATCTTACGCCCGATTTAACGCTAGAGCAGGGCGATACCATCGACAACGCCAGCATCGACTTTGCCGACGACGCGCTGATTGAGGTCGATCTGTGGTTTGATATGACGGCAACCGGCACGATTTTTGCGGTCGGCAATGCCTCGAATTTTATGTATCTCGGCATCACCAGCACGGACTTGGTGCTGGCCGCAGGCGGCACGGCAGGGAACCAAGCGCGTGCAACTTACGCGATCAGCAATCTCTACGGCAACACAGTGACGCTGATTGCCCGCGTCGATTACAGCAATGATGCGGTTTATCTCTACAAGTTTTGCCCGGTTGAGTTGGAATTGACGCTGCTTGCGTCGGCTACGGCAAGCGGCAGTATGCCCGCGGCGTGGGCGCATGGCACCAATGGCACGGTTGGCGAGGACAGCGGCATTACCTACGGCTCAGAAGATGGCGGCACGTTCTCTTCCGTCATCACGGCGGCACGAGTGCATAGTGCGCAAACGGCTACGCTAACGCCAAGCGCCGACGCCTATCGGTTCAAATACTATTTCGACGACGGGCGCAAGGCCAAGCCGGCAGACAATATCTACACTTTGCCGATGCTGACACGCGCCAGCACGGTCGGCACGCGGCTTAATCTCACCGGCATTGATGATCGTTATGAACCGCTAGGCCGGCGAGCTTATGCGGATGTGACATTGGCCGATGCGCCACATTCCGATTATCCTTTTGATCCGTACCGCACAGATCGCGGCTATGATGCGCTGAAGCGTTCGACGTTCTGGGCCAAGTGGCGGATCAGGCACCTATACGGCAAGACGCGGGCGCTGGTGCGGTTTTACCATGGTTACGCCGATGAGGCGCTGGCCGACATGACACGCCAGACCTACGTTTTGGATTCGCTCAACTGGGGTCGCGAGGCGATGCGCATTCGCTGCCGCGATTATCTATCCCTGACCGAGTTCCGCCGCGCTCAGGTGCCGCCGCTGACCGATGGCGAACTGACTGCAGATATAACGGCCGGCGCAACCTCGTTTGTGCTGCTGGGGGATGTAACGGCTAATTATCCGGCGACCGGCACGGTGCGCATCAACGACGAACTGATGACATATGGGTCGCGCTCTTATGATTCCGGCGCAGATGAAACGACCTTTTCCAGTGTAACGCGCGCCACCGATGGCACGACTGCTGACGAGCACAGCGCCGAGGACGCGGTGCAGATTTGCCGGCGCTATACCGCAGCGCGTGTCGATGACGTGTTAGCTGATTTGATCGTGAACGATGCCAAAGTGCCAGCGCAGGCCGTGGACCTGGCATCATTCACGACTGAATATGAAGATACACTTAGCCAGTATATTCTAACCACAATCATCAGCGAGCCAACAGGCGTAGATAGATTGATTGGCGAGATTGCCGAGCAGGTCGGTATCTTTGTCTGGTGGGATGAGCGGGCGCAGAAAATCAAGATGCAGGCCATCACGCCGGTTGACACGCTCGACGGTGCGCTAACGCAGGAGGCTAACATTGTTGGCGATTCGTTTGAAATCGTGGAGCGTCCTAAAGAGCGAATCACGACAATCTCGATGTTCTGGAATCCACGCGATTGGGCCGGCGATCTAAACAAGCCCAGCAATTTTGCTAATCAATTGCTAATCCTCAATAGCAGCGCTCAAGACCTCGACCAATACGGCGACCTGCCGCAAACGCGAGAAATATATTCGCGCTGGCTGACGACCGAGGGGCTGATGACGCAAACCGGCTCGCGCTATTCGCTGCGCTATGCCGACGTGCCGAATTATGTGCGGTTAAAGGTCGATGCCAAAGACCGCGCCTATTGGATCGGTGATTTCGTGACGATCTCGCACGATTACCTTGTTGATGAGACGGGCGCGCGGGATGAGGCGCGGCGGTTCTTGATCATCGAGTGCGAAGAAAATGAGCCTGGCCATTCTCAGGACATGACGCTGGTGGACGTGACGCTTGATGGCCGGCTTCATCGCATCACCGAAAACGGTATCGGCACCTATACGCCGGAACTGTTCGCGCTGGCTAATGCTTTTATCACCGACGCAAACGGCTTGAACAGCGACGGCACGACCGGCGCAACTATCACCTAGAGGCAAATCATGGCAATTGCATGGACCACGCTTACGAACGCACAAGTCGCGGCTGGCGCTGCGATTACCACGGCGCTGATGACGGCACTGCGGGATAATCCCGAGGGTATCGCACAGCGCGCGACCGGGCATCCTAAGATATTTGGCTGTGCCTATGACTACCAGGAGTTCACCGCTAATGGCACATGGACCAAGCCTAGCAACGCCGAGACTGGAGACCGGGTGATTGTGCATTTAGTCGGCGGCGGTGGCGGCGGAGGTCGCAGTAGCGTTGCCGAAAATGTTTGCGGCGGCGGCGGTGGGGCTGGCTGTTATCATATATTTCAGGACATTGACGACCTCGACGCCACAATGAGCGTGACCATCGGCGCTGGCGCGTCCGCTGTTTCCGGAGTGAACGGCAACGATGGCGGAAATAGCCTTTTCGGGACAGCACCGACCATTAGCGTGGATGGGCAACAAGTTGGCTTTTTCCAGGCGAATGGTGGCGCCGGCAACAATAGCACCACGCCCGGCGCTGGCGGTGCAGCGCAATCGTATGACGCAACCGGCACGGCTTTTGACGACGGCGCGTTAAGCGGATTTAGCGGCGGCAACGGCGGGGCAAACACAGGCGGGGGGGGTTGCCACTCAGTGTATGGCGGCGGCGGCGGCGGATCGCCTAACAGCTCGGCCGGAAGCTATCAAGGCGGAATGTCGGCCTTTGCTGGTCGGGGTGGCACTGCTCCCGATGTGAACGGTGATGTTGCAGATTATATTATTGACGGGGAGTTCCCTGGCGGCGGTGGCGGGGGGCTAGACAGCGACATAACAGGCGACACAGTCGCCGGGGCAGGGGCTAACGGTTATTGCCAAGTTTGGTGCCTGCGGGAGGACGCGTAATGGCGAAGTCAACGAGGCGCGCTGAGATTGAGCGCGGCATTGTTCTGGACGAGGACGGCTTCCCGGTTGCCTTTGTGCAGTGGGAGAAGGGGCAACGGCCCAATTTTAACCAAAAACTAGCTGATGGCTCGACCAAGCGCCACAAGGTCATTGACGGCGCGCTATACAAATCGGGTGCCGAGGGCGGGCGTTGGAATGGCCAGGCGTGGGAATATCCCGACGCCGAGGAAATATGGGTGAATGAAAAAGGGCAATATCGCAAGCGGCAACGGGTCTTTTCCCAACACATGAACCGCGCACCGGCATTGCCACCCGGCTGGACCATTGCCGGCTCACCGCCGCCTAAGTCTCGCAGCCGGCGAGCAGTCTACGATAAGTTCGACGGGCAATGGAAATTTCCAAAAGTCAAAGTGGTTTTGGCCGACGATGGCACGGTGATCAATCGCGTGCTGGTCGATCCGCGCGAAGGCATCAAGCCGCCGCCATTGCCGCCAGGGCA
>Ga0208644_1001516_pt1 | contig 19312 bp, 18 predicted proteins | sample VirMetDEL_Nov_18_FD_184517 | JGI IMG/M metagenome (GOLD analysis project Ga0208644, IMG submission 184517) | Aqueous microbial communities from the Delaware River and Bay under freshwater to marine salinity gradient to study organic matter... | ecosystem: Environmental > Aquatic > Marine >... | reverse complement strand
GATTGATACTGGATTACATAATACATTATTTGCAGAATTATATTCAATACCTTTTAAAACTATATTATAGTCATCTTCAACTGAAAATGCTCTGATTGCGTATTCTAAATTTTGAATTTTTGCTAAGTTTAAGGTGGAAGGTTTGGTTTTTGTTAAACCAAAATAAAAACCGCTTTCACTTTCCAAACCCCCAAATTTTAAAGTATCAATTCTTGCTTGGAATACGCCTCCACCTTTACAAAATGGAATATCACTATACATTTGATTTTCATCCGTATCAGTTTGAGTTTGAGACGATGTGTATTTATAAATGTTATTCCCTATGCTTTGCTGATATACATCTTTTAAAGTCCAGTCATTAATATCTATAAATTTGCTTCTCTTTAATTCAAATGAGACTTTTTTTGTAAATTTATCTAATCTAACATTCCATTGTAATCCTATTTGAGCACCAACATCACTAATTGATAAATTCGCCTTGTTTTGAATTTCCGTTAATAAATTTTCAATATCTGAACTTTTATAAGTTCCATGTTCTATTGTAAAAGTAATTGGTCCTGATGAAGCAATATATTGATGTTCTATTTTATCATTAGTATCATCAATAACAATCTCAGTAGGAGATGCCTCTAATGAAATATTAGAAAGAGCTATTTTTGAAAAAGGCTCTACAGTTATATTAGCATTAAATTCATTATCAAAAATACCATCACCATTATCAGTTGTTAATCTTAATAATTTCATTTTTTTTTATTCTTTAATAGTAATAAAGATTTAATTTAAATGAATACAACAGAATATATAAATAAAAATTTAATAGAAAATAAAAAAAATCAATCTAATAAAGTAAAAAAATCAACTTTAAAACAAATTTTTGTAAATTATACAAAAAAATAAATAAATTTACCATATCGCCTTTTTAAAAATATTCAAAGTTTTTGTTATAGGTTTAATATCAGGTTTAATATCAGGTTTAATATCAGGTTTAATATCAGGTTTAATATCAGGTTTAGGTTTTTTATTTAATTCTTCTTTTAGTCTTTTTATTTCTAATTTCATGTCTTCTAATTCATTATTTACTACTGGTTTAGGTTCTTCTTTTTTAGGTTCTTCTTTTTTAGGTTCTTCTTTTTTAGGTTCTACTGGTTTAGGTTCTTCTTTTTTATGTTCTACTGGTTTAGATTGTTCTACTGGTTTTTTATTTGCTTCTCTTTTTTCTTTCATTCGTTGCCTACCCAAAGCGAGTTGTTGTTTTAATTTTGTTAATCTTTCTTCACTTATTAATTTCTTTTCTTTCTTTTCTTTCTTTACATTATTTTTTTTTGGTTCTTCTTTTACTGCTTCTTTGTTTTCTATTTCAAATATATCTTCCATATTTTTTCTATTTATATTATATTATCATATTTTAATTTAAAAAAAAATATTTGATTAATATAAACTAATAATTAAAATTTAATATGTCTAAATATGTTAAAATTCAATCTCAGCAAGGGGGACCTTTCAATAGAAATCAGAACCTTGTAGATTTTAAGTTCGGATATGCTGGTGAAACAATTGATATGAGTAAATCGTATGTAAATATCATGTCTCGTTGTGTCGTGAATGGAGGAAATAGTGATGCTATTTATAATAGCAAGATTCAATATCAAAATGATGCAGGACAAGTCCAAGATTTATCGCCTCCACCATTTGCACTTGTTAAAGATTGTTCTTTATCATCCCAAAAAGCAGGAAACCTGGAACATATCAGGCGTGTAGATGCTCTCAGGGCAAATATCAAACCTCTTAGTCAAACACTTGAAGAATACGATTCTACTCTTTATAAAACAACGGGACAGCATAAAATAAGTGATTTTATCTCATCTCCGTGGGTTCAACTTAAAAATGAAGGAAATGTCAAATCTAAATATGTATCAGCACCAGTTCAAATCCAGTTATCAGACCTTTTTGAACTTGGAAATAGTGTCGTTTCAACTAAAGACCTCGGTGAGATGAGAATTCATCTGGAATTACAAGCACAGCGATTTTCAGCAGTTCAGACCCCAAAATCAAATGAAGTTATGGGTGACGCGTATTATCAACAATTTGAAGATGTTCTTCAGACAGAACAATCAAATATCACAACTTTAACAACAAAACAAGTATTTAGTGGAACATTAGAAAACTCACCGTATTTTGTTGGTATGGAATTGCTATTTACATCAACAGGAGCAGATGGGGCAACCAATATTAATGAATCTGCTATTATTACAGACCTTCAACTAATCAAAGAACCTGATAATGTTGCTTCTGGAAAACTAATACTTACATTAGACAGACAGCTTGGTGATGCTTTAACAGCAGGTCAGTCTCAAACACAAATTTCATGTGTTCCTACAAACTGCGATTCAGTTAGTCTTCTATTTGATTATGCCGAATTGGTTCTCAGAATTGTCCCAGAAGAAAAGGAAAAACTTAAAGAAATCGTATATTCTACTTGGACTTTAGAAGAAACGAACGGCAACGGACTAAGTGATTATTATCAGCAATTTTTAGTTGAACCCAATTGTTATAATTTGGTTGCTTTTCCACTACCATCTACAAATGACCTGGTTGCTTCTACTAATGCCGGAGAAGTCGTTAAATGGAGATGGACTATTGATAATGTTGATGCAACTAATAGAGATGTATCATTAGACTCGCCATTATATCTGGATAGACTGAATATGACGATGTTAAATGATGGTAAAAATCTAAAAAGTTTAGTTCTTTCTGCTCCATCAGGAAATCAGATTTCTGTAAGAGATATTTGGACTACGAATAAATGCGTTGGTCTTCTTTTACAACCAGTCCCAATGACTCAAAATCGAAAGGTTATTAATCTAAAACTGGAAAGTGGTAGTGGAGTAAATAAATTTATGCTTTATAAACAAGTTGCTAAAACTATAAAACTTTAATTTAATTTAATTATTTTTTTTTTTATTCTAATTAAAATATATAGTAATAATAAAAATACTAAAATGAATGTTATATATCATAAAGTTCAGCCTTTACTTGTTAAAGACTATAAACCGCAAGATTTAGTCGAATTTGAATTGTATAATCAGGGGCGTTCTTTTGTTCCTGGCTCAATTCGTATAACTGGTGAGTTAGAAGTATTGGATAATTTACAGACCCTCGCAGCAGACCAAGATATTAAATTCGATCACAGATGCGGTATTGCTTCTTTTTTTAACAATATGAGTGTTTCCTTTGGTAATAAGGGAATGATTGAAAATATCCAAGACTATCCAAGACTTGTTGCTATGACCTCCAACGCTACAGAAAGTGATTGGGATATGATGAATTCGAGTAAATCAGTTGAATTAAAGAGTCCAGACGACCAATATTCACAACTTTATATGATGCAACCAACCACATTAGCAGGGACAGATGAAGAATTTGATTATAACCCAGATTTCTCACATAGACTATTTAACTGCTTAAATCGTGTGGTTTCTTCAACCGAAGACAATACGGTGCCATTCGATAACACAGGCGTGATTCGTCTTAATATTCAAATGAGTTCGGTGTATCAGGCGTTGTTTGGTGATGATTTAGATTCACAAGTTGATTTTACTCTTAAAAACCTTGAAATTTGCTATACAAGTGTGCCAGATATGAAAGAAAAAAAAACCCTTCAAATGAAAGTCGAAGCATCGGTAAAAACCTCTCTCAATAGTGGAGATGCCGTTATTACTACAAGAGTTCCTATTGTTGCTAATGGATGTAGTGTATCGTTCCAAAAAGTCGAAAATGAAAATGTAGCAATTGCTAATAATCTTCAACAGGAAGAACTACCAGACCTTACTGAGACTACATTTTTATTTAGTAATAGCAATTCAGAGCATATTACTTATGTTATCCGTGATAGAATTGAAGTCCTTGATAATTATATTGAATCTATGAAGGTAATGGGAATGACTAATACTTGTAATCTAAACCTACTAAAAGCAAATAAGTCTTTTGGAGTTGGACTTCCTTTCGAATATATGGACCTATCCAGTAAAGCATTCAATATTGAAATGAGAACGGGTATTCAATCTGGAACGCCATATGTCGCTTATCTATTCTTCCATGGAATTGTGGAACTCTAAAATAATTTATTAATTTTTTTATAATTTTTTTTTAATAAAATAAAAATATATCTATATATATAATAAACCATATTAAGAAATCAAATCAAAATGGCTCTATATTCTTCAGGCATAAAAACAACTATATTAGACCCTGAAATTGATAATACTCAACGGACTGAATTCAGATTAAACGCTGATACGGTTTATTTAACTAATCTTAGACTATTAGATATAGGAATTTACAAAGTAGGCGGTTCTTCAACAAGATATAATGTTTTATGTGGTGCTTTAGGCGTAATTAAAAGTATTACTCTATTAGATAATGGAGTTCAACTTGATGCTATTCGAAATGTGAGTGATTGGGCTGGTTGGAAAGCGGTTAATCAGAAAAATACAAAAGGATTAAATGTGTATAACACTCTTTCAAAAAATGGTGTAGGTTTTATCACAGATGGAATCTTAACTGATGATGATTATAAGACTATTCAAAATTTAAATGAATCCGGTGAAATCACTTTTGTTGAAGGAAATACAAGCAAAGCATGGGTTGATTTAAAATCTCTACTACCTTTTTTGAATTCTGCTTCATTTCTAAATACTAAAATGTTTAAAAACCTTAGTCTTGTTCTTGAATATCAGGATAACTATGATAAAGTTTTACTGGGTAATACAGGCAGTAAAGTTCATACTCGCCCATCGCTCGTTGTGGATGAATTAATTAATAGCCAAGTAAAAGAAGAAATAATGAACGATATGACTCCAATTAATTATGTTGGATTGGAAAATGATAGTCTTTATATTCCTGCTATTCCAGGTGTATCTCAAGCAACCCCCAACCCAAATCAAAATTTAACTCTCAGTTTAATGGGTTTTAATGATAAAAAGGTTAATCGCGTATTAGTTCAAAAAGAAGCTACACAAATTATAACTTATAAATCTGGTAATAATAATAATGACTATGGTTCTGTGTCTTCATTTGGTATGATTAACGAAGGATTCCAAGTTCGATTAAATGGTGAAAACATTTACCCAGGAGATGGTGTTTCTGGCGGTAATAAAATTCAAGCAGAACTTACTGATATTTATGGTGATTGTATTTTACCAGTAGGAGGTGTTCTTGCTCTTCAAGGACAGGGTGATAAAATTATTAAAGCATCTCAGGTGGTAGGAACTACTTCTTATATTGGTTTTAGTTTAAATGGAAAAAGAGTGAATGACCTTTATTTCAATTTTAGAAGAACTGCAAATTATGATACATCAGATGGACGAGTTGATACTCCTGCGAGTCAAGCAACATCAAGATATAACCAAGCACTACGACTTAACTTTACCGCAGAGGTTCAGAAAGCAGTTGTTTTCAAAAATGGAGGTTATAAAGTTGAATATCTTTTAATTCAATTTTTTTTTTTTAATAATAAAATATTTAAATATAATAAAGACCTAAAAAATGAATGTATTTACAACTTTAGAATTAAAAGAAAGGAATTCTAATAAAACTAAAGTAGAGAATGGAGTATGGGGGAATTCTTTATCAAAACCAATTTATATAGAAGAGGGTGATAGTATCGAGGTTCATAAAGCATTTATAGACAATACTAACGAATCAGTTAATTCTATCTATTTAAAGGACGATTTAACAATAGAATTCAATTTTATGGTGTATAATGTGAATATCAACCCAAATTTGAAAACATATGACCCAAATGTTGGACCAGACGGCGAAATATATTTGTTATGTAATAAAAATACAGAACCAGACCATTCAAATGATGATTATGAAGAAGTAGTTCAAGTCGGATTTTACCAGAGAGAGGGCGCTTATCTGGAACAGTGGGGAAATTTTACTGCGTCTTATAGTTATATAGATATTAGGGGAAATAAACTGTTCTTTAACCACACTCTACGACTATTTGATTTTAGAGACCCAGTCGCAGTTACTATTCCAATTAATATAGTTGTTAAAAAAGGGTCATTTACCTTAATATCACCAAGTGTTGCTGATATGTATAATAAATACTATACACAATACGCACCCCCTACAGTTATACCCGTTAGTTCAACTATTGATGTTTATAGTCCAGAAATTTTAAAAGTGGATGTAAATATTCCAAGTGGAAATTACGACCCTATATATATTGCTAAAACCATCACAGACCAATTGACCGCAAACACTCTATCATTAAGCAGTAATTTTAGACCAGTTCAAAATAATATCTTAATTACGAGTAATGACCCCAGGGTATTATCTGGGCGATTTGTTAATATTGGAGGTGCGAAATCATTTACTTATACTCAAGCAGATGCTGAACATCCTTCTATGTGGATAGGCACTAATCAGTTTGCCGTTGAATATGATACGCAACAAAGATTTTTTATATCTCAGATGCATATGCCGATATATTCTGAAAGCGGACTAAAAATAGTCAAATTTATTCCAAGTGAAGAGCAGTTCAAAGCGGTTTCTGCCGCGGGTGGTGTGTTTATTCATCATATTAGGTGTTATGATACAGATACATTACTGGAAAATGACTTTTTCCAAATTGAACTGGGATTCAAATTAGGTTTATTATGTCCCAAAATACAGTCTTTTGAAACAGTATTGAATGGTGTTCAATCTAAAATTCCGGTGTTCTCTTTAATAGCAGGAAGAAACTATACTGAAGGTTTAATATCTGTTGATATTGGGATTATGAAAAACCAGTATTATGATACTTGTCCGAACCCTTCAGGTCTAGAGAGTAGTATTGGAGACCAAACAACCTCTATATATTCTAACAGTATTATTGGTTCTGCTAGACCAAATTCAACTGGATATTATCAAATTGAAATAAACTCAGAATTTTCGAATGAATTCGTTTCAGATAACTATACTAAAAAGAATATATCCGCAATTGTTAATAAGTATTATACAAATCAAAATTACACATCTGCTGGTAACGAAAGTTCAATCCCTTATATTCATTCAGGAAACCCACTTACATTAAAAGCATTTCAAATTAGAATATTAGACTCTAATGGGCAGATTGCCGATGACCTCGGTGATGATAGCACTATTTTATTAAGGGTTATCAAAAGTAATAAAAATAAAATAAATAAATAAACTACATTAAACATATTTAGATTGTTCTACTGGTTGAAAATTTTTATCTAAATAACGCTCACTCGGTTTTCGGCAGAAATCAACAACCATAAAAGAATACATTTCATCAGTTAAATCTCGGAACATTTTTACGAATTGCTTTTTATTACTTAATAAATTACAGTCATCTGCTAATACGTCCAGTTGCCTATTACTTGAATTACCTGATATAATAACAGTTGCGTTCTCTCTTGCTACTGGAGGTATATCGGTTAGTTTCTGGGATGTTAAAATAACACTACATAAGAGGTGTCTTCCATTAGAAAACAACCGACCAATCGCACCATTTTTTTTTGATTTAAGTTTTCCACCAAAAGAGCAATCATCAATAATAATCAATTTATGTTTAATAATTTTTTCTTCTTTTTCTTCTAGTGTTTGTTCTGTTATATTATCTAATAATATATTTAATATATCATCATTAAATTCATCAAAAATGTTATGAGACGGTATATCTAATTGTTCTATAATAACCTGAAATTTTTTATCTAATGTTGTTGATGGATTAAAGATATAAATATCATCGCCATCAAAGTAATCTTTATATCCCTCTGGTTTTACCAGCATATTTAGAATTATATTCGATTTTCCACAACCAACTTGTGATTTGGAAATTAAGAGCATTTTCATAGGTAATTGGAATAATGTCGGGTGTTTCTTTATTGCTTTATCAAATCCATCTTTTGCTTTATGAATTTCAAATTTTTTATTATTCATTATTACTATTATAAAATTATATATTTCTTTATAATAAATATATAAAATAATATAATAAGTTAAATGGATAATTATCAGTCAGTATTACAATCAACTTTGGTAGCACACCAGAATGAAGTCCAAAAAATCGACGATTCTTTTGAAGAAGCACAAATGTTTAGGGAAAAACTCGCAATAGGAACTGCTCCTCTTGCGCATGTATTCTTACAAACAGGTATTGATAAAGGTATTAAATTTGCCTCTAGTCAAATAGCAAAACGAACAGGGTCGAGAGCATTAACAAATATGGCGGCAGATTATGAAGAAGGTGGGGTTCAAAGAGTGGTTGAAGGTGTATTAAATCGCCGTATTGCTTCAAGCAGAGTATCGCCATTAGAAACAACGGCGGCAGAGGGTGATGAATTTGTAGAAGTCGGCAGTCCTCAAGAGGTAATGGACCAAGCATTTAGTGAAATGGCGCAAGAAGATGACCCATACACCACAGTAAGAAGAACTTTTGATATAGATGAAACAGGAAATGAAAATCAAATACAAGACATAACCGAACAAATACAACAAGAAAGTCAAATACAAGAGACACAAATTGATAGAGAAATTGAACCGGCAGAAGAAGAAGATGAATTCTTTGATACTACTGAAGAAACGCCTTTAATACAAGAAACAACAGAAGAAACAACAGGGGTTGCTGCTGGTGAAGGAACGGGAATTACTGCGGGTGAAGGAGCGGGAGTTGCTGCTGGTGAAGGTCTGGCAGAAGGTGAAGCGGTTGCCGTTGGTTTGTCTTTAGACCCTCTCACGGCGGTAATTGGTATTGGGGTTGGGGCAGGTATTATTTTAGGAACTATATTTTCAAGTGATGACCACCCTGCACAACCAAAATTCATAAATGCATCTTTTCAAAGAGGTGCTTAATAAAAAAAAAAATATATTTGAAAATAATATATAATAGTATTTTAAATAATAGATATATAAAATGAGTATTGTTTCAGAATTTACAAAGACAACTCCTTTAACCGCGGGACAAAATTTCATATCTCCTGTTGCTGATTTAAAAACCTTTAACTCTCTTACATCGCAGGTTTATTTAGAATGGGTCGGTGGTAGTGAGGTTACCTTAATCGTGTTTTTATTCAGTAGTGATGGTGTTAATTTTGATACGCGTGATGAATTTAGTATTGAAAATGGTATAGGTAAAAATGTTTCTATGCCTATCCACGCCCGCTATTGTAAATATGAAGTTAGTCATTTAGGTCCTACTGATATGACTTCTACCAGAATATCCGCTGCTGTTCACGAAGAGTCACACGAAAATATAGATGTTAATGTTAATTTATCAGAAGATAGTTTAACCGCTACAATTACAAATGAGTTCAATTTAGAAGCAACCCAACAACAAGTTAAAAGTGTTTTAGATAATATTAACACTAATACGACAAGAGTTAAAACAACTGATAATGTGGCGGACGCTATACCAGTTAGACTGGTTTGTGGAATTGGTGGCGAGTTCTATAACCCATTACGAGCAATTGGAAATGACCTATCAGTATACCTAGATGACGTCAATCCCGATGTTGCGGTTAATAGCGGTCTTTCTACAAAAGCACTTCAAGAAACTGGTAATGCTTCTTTAACGAGTATTGATAGTAAAATCGTCACTTGTGATACTGATGATGTTGGTGAAAAATTAGATACATTAAGCGGACAAGCAACAACTCAAATAAGTTATTTAACTTCTATTGATGGTAAGATTACAGAGGTGAATACTGCTGATGTGTCTATAACCAGTAGTGTTTTACCTATTGGCGCTTCTACTTCGGCACTACAAACATCTGGAAACGATTACCTTAATAATGTTGTGCTTCAAACAACAGATATCAATACCAATTTAGCAACTACTAACGCCACGCTAAACGATATTAAACTGGATACTGCTAATCTCGTGAGAGTTGCTCCAACTGATAATAATGTTCAACAAGCAATCCCCGTTCGTTTAATGGTGGGAACATCTGGAAGTGCTTTTAATGGTTTGAGATCTGTAAATGGAGATTTATCAGTGTTCGTTGATGATATGAATGTAGATGCTGTAAATAATTCTGGAATGGCGAAAGCAACCCTTCAAACTGACGGAAACAACACCCTTACAACAATCTCAAATACTCTAACAACTATGGACGGTGTTTTAGATGATATTTCTTTAAATACCCTATCTATTTACAATTTGGAAAAAAGAACATTTAACCTTCCAAGAAGTAGCATCGTTCTACATAATAGCGTAGCAGTTTCGGCAGATACAACATCAACCCAGTTTATTATGGGAGATAATGACGATGACCTCACTTCAAAAGATATTTATAATACAATCCAACTTAACGGCAGAGTTCCACATGCCAGTTCTTACTCGTGTGTGTTAGAGTTTTCAAGTGATGGAACATACTGGTTTAGCGACCATATTGAACCAGATATAAAAAGATTGGGGACATCGGCATACAGCACATTTTCACTCACAAGAACGAATATATGTTCTCGGTATGCTCGTGTATATCATCTTCAAGCAGCAACCGAGTTGTTTTTACAAGCAAGTCTAATGAGATATTAAATCATTTAATATAAAATAATAATATTAGTATATATTAAAAAAATGAGTTTATTTGGTAATTCAATAGGAAGCAAGACTAACTTTGTTAGAACAGATTTGGAAAATATTATTACATCACAAACCACCTTTCAAGGTCAAGTTATTTATAGCGATGGGGTGAGTGGGTTGGATATAGCAGACATTAGTGGAAATCAAGAAGCATTAGATACTTTACAGACCAATATTGATACAAAACAAGCAATTATTAATGATGGTGATTTAAGTATTTCACATGTAAGCGGATTACAGACTGCTTTGGATACAAAACAAAATATTATCGGCGACGGTGATTTAACTATTTCAAATGTAGATGGATTACAGACTGCTTTGGATAATTTATCTGGCGGAGGTGGAGGCGGAGGAGGAGGAGGTGGTGGAGGCGGTAGTGGTGTCCTTAAAGAGCGTTTCAGCAGATATACATTAGGTCAAACAGTAAGCACATCACAAGGAAATATCACACTTCAAAATGTAACTGCTGAATTGTTACATAGTGGGTCAAATCTTTCTTGGATTGAATTAACTGGGTCAAATATTACTTATACGCCACCAAGTAATTCGTCAATTGTAGAATATGAATTAACCTTTTATGTTTATAGTTCGGGGACACAAAATAGCGGTATAGGTATTCAATTTTATATAGACGATGTCCCACAGACAATAACAAGAGCTAAGCAACCTCTACTTGAAGGCGGAAGTAGCAGTTGGGGACAGATGAGATATTGCTTCAAAACAACAGTTGAAATTAACGGAACAACCGACGCAACTAAATGCTTCGTTGATAGTTGGAATACTTCAAAAAATCTAAAATTGAGAGTGAGTAAATTAAACAGTGCTAATATGAGTTTTCATAGAGTAGAGAATCTATTTACAGATAATCCAGTTCAAAACACAAATACTGTAGTCGCCCCATTATTAACAATTACGGCATATTAAAAAAATTTAAAAAATAAATAAAATTATTGAATTTGTCTAATTTCTAATAAGACATCACTATATCCAGAGGGGATATTTGTCCCTGCTTCATCTTGAACTTGAATTCTAATAGTTGAAAAATGCTTTGAATTCATCTTAAACCATACTTTTTGACTATTTTCAAAATGAACTATTTCTTGTTGAATCTTCGTTGGTTGTTGTTGATTAGTTTTATGAATTACATTTTTTAAAGTATTACCAACATAGGACATTTCAACTAAATCACATAAGAAATACACATTTTTATTGGTGTGCGGATGTGGTGTTTGGTATGAGCCTTTAATAACAGCAATCTCGTAATTAAAAGTATCATTCAAATTAATTCTATTACCAAGGGTTGTTGTATAATCATAACTGTCTCCTGTTGCATCATTACTATTAAGCATTATATAAAACGACATTTTTTATTTGTTTTTACTATCTATATATATTATTTTTCGATATTATTTTTTCTTTTTTTATGGTATTCCTGATAATATTTTTTCCTTAATAGTCTATTCTGTAATATAACGCCGTTTTGTGATGGTGATAGATTACTTTTAATGGTGTAATGTTTATTATAATAATTTCGACATACTTGTTTGTGTTTTTCCCTTGCGATTTCTGCTTTTTCAAATGTAGTAATTAATTTTTCTATTTCTTCTGGTTCTAAAACTGGAGTGTTTTCATAATTTTCAACCAGTTCTTCTAAAATATCATTATAATTACTTTCATTATCTGTTTCAGACATCTTTAAAATTTATATTATATAATATAATAAGAAAAAAAATGATATTAAAAATTTAATATTCTGGGTTATTTTTAAAATATTAATTATATGATATAATATTAGTGCGTTCAAGCGTTATTTAATCTTGTAATTTGGTATTGTAAATGTTCTTTTAAATATGGTTTTTTTAATTTCGGGTTTGTTTTTTCTAATTTCGCGTTGATTAGGTTATTTTCCAAAATAGGTCCTACCATATTTTTCCCATAGATTAATATTAATTTTCCAAGGTGATTACAAAAAGAACAAAGAGATAAATTATCGGGTTGTATTTCTATATATTCTAAGCATAAAACACATATCATTGTTTATAATTATAGTAGAAAATATTTTTATAGGCGTTTTATGATAGTTTTATATAGAGATTTATATCTAATGTAATAATAAAAAAATGGCGATTCCAATTGATAAAAAGTTATATGAAAAAGCAAAAGAAATAGTATATAAACAGTATGAAAAACCAAGTGCTTATAGAAGTGGTGCGTTAGTTAAAAAATATAAGGAATTAGGGGGTAAATATAAAGACGATGATAAAGAAAAACCTTTAAAAAGATGGTTTCAAGAAAAATGGTCTGATGTGGGTAAAAAGGATTACCCAGTTTATAGACCAACTAAAAGAATTAATAAAAATACACCTTTAACGGTAAAAGAAATAGATAAAAAAGATTTAGAAAAACAAATTAAATTAAAACAAAAAATTAAGGGGTCTAAAAATCTACCAGCATTCAAAAAAAAATGATATCATCTTTATAATTATAATAGAAAATATTTTAATATGAGTAAATGTAAGGAAAAAAATTTTTATAGGCGTTTTATAGTAGTTTTTATATAGAGTTTTATATCTAATTTAATAATAAAAAAAGCAAAATATTTTTAGGATAATTGGTTGTATTTAAACAAAACTGTTTCGTATTAAAACATTAAAAATCCGTTTTATTTTGTATTCTAACAAAAAAAAAAGGGTCTCAAAAATAGCAAAAAAAGGGCAAAATTCAGTCAAATAAGTAGATTTTTTTTTTCAAGTTTCCTTACTAAAAACTATGTATTCGGGTTAAAAAATGATACCACAAGTGGCAATTTATATTCCTAAAAGTAAATGCCAACTGTGGCACCTTTTTTTTTGTTTGAATACAAAATAAAAGGGGTTTTTAATGTTTTAAAACAAATAAAAACAAATAAAAATATCATAAAATCAACTTTACTTTTTTCTTGATTTGAGAAATTAATTTTGTTTTCAAATATTCTGGCGTTTTTCGATTATATAGTGATTTTTCATTTCCAAAAGTAAAATCTAATTTACCCCTTATAATTGAAGGAAATTTATAAACTGTAATATCTCTATGTTGATTTATATAAGTCTCATTAAAATAATACTGTGTAATTCTGTTTTCTTTTGAACCAACTCTTTTACTGTTAAAAACATATCTTCCAAATTCTGAAGAATATAATTTATATAAAAATTTACTACATTCATTTTTATTTGTTAAATCTATTTTTTCTGTTGTTCGATTTCTAAATAATAATTTATATTCGTTATAATATTTATCTGATATTTTTTTAGATGATAAACCAATCTCACAATTTATATTATTCTTATTAGTTAATTTTAATTCTTTCATCAATCTATAAATATATTTAAATTTATTTGTAGAACCAAGCATTTTATCATTAAAAAACCCATCAATATCCTCTATACTTTTATTCCAATCAACTAAACCCTTAAAAAAGAAATTTTGTATCTTAAAATGTCTTTCTAAACTATTATTTTCAATAAACAATTCTTTATATTTTTTGATTTCGTGAATTGGTAATTTCAAATATTCATTAATTTTTGAATTTCGTTCTTCAAAAGTATTAAATTCTTCATACTTTTCTTCTTTAGTTTTTAAATTATTTTCTATTATACCTTTTTTAGTTGTTATAGCATAAGTAGTTTCGTCATCAAATCCTCTTTCCTGAAGTAATAATTTGAAGTGGCAAAATTTATTAGTTCTGTAGCAATCTTCATTATAAGTAATAACATTTAACATATCCAAATATAAATTTAATTCTTGTGTATTACAATTTAATTCAAAATCATTCATTTCCATTAAATCTTTATTTTCTTCTATTACATCTTGAAATATTTCGTATCTTTCATTTGTAAATCTCTTTTTATAAAATATATATCGTAAATATTCAATATTTCTATTACGGGCAATTTGTTGTATCATTCCTCTCGGTGAGATAGTATGTTCTTTATAATGCGCATATACTGGTCTTTTTCGTATGCTATCTAAACCATAAATAATTTTTGGACTAAATATAATATAGTCGTATTTATCAAGGTCAATACCTTCATCTGTATCTGAAGTAATTAGACAAATACTATATTCATTAATATAGACAAGTCTCTTTTCATATTTATTAATAATAATATTTCCTTCTTCATTTGTAGTTTCAATATTTCCGGTTTCTTTTATTATTTCAATATCTATATTTAGTAATTTAAATTTATATTCAATTACCAATCTAAATATTGTTTCAGCATCATTTTTTGAATCACAGGCAATCATAACCTCATTTAAAACCTTAACTTGATTTATAAAATCATCAAATTCAAATATCTCTCGCGATTTAACCGGATGTTCTCCATTAGATTTATTATGTAGGTAATTATTAATTATAAATTCATATTTTACATTACAAAAATTTAATATCTTTAAACTATTACTATGAATATCAGCATCAACCGCTATTATTTGTTGGGCGTTTTCTAAAATTCGTAATAACATTCTAAATACATTACATCTGGTTTTTTTCAAATTAGGACAAGTCATTAAATATTCTATTAAACTATTGAATTCGTCTAAGAATATTACATAATTTTTAAAATCCATTCTGCACAATCTACTAATAGAATCAATTGTAATAATCACATTTTCACCTGTTATAAATCGTCTTTTTGAATATCTATAATTATAAATCTCAATTCCCTCTTCATTAAATGATTTATATTGGTCATCTCCTAATGAAATACGAGAAATAATAGAAATAATATTAAGATTATTTTCAGCAGCATATTTTTTAAATAAAGTAGTCTTACCAGTTCCAGTATCGCTTTTTATAACATAGTTTTTTGTTTTTTCTAAAATCAACTCTTTTCCTAATTTATCAATATTAATAAATTTTATATCTTCTTTACTAAAATCAGATTTTATAATTGGTTTATACTTTTTATAACTTAACATTTGAGACGCATTTTTAATTTTAGTTAAACTCAATATTTTTACAAACATATTACTCATTTGAAAAGTTTCAGTATTCTTTATATTATTTATCAATTTCACATTTGTATTGTAGTAGTCATCATTTTTAACTTTACATCTTGTTTTTTTATGATTCATACAATAATCAAGAAAAAATTGAACTTTGTTAATAGATTTCATAGCAGAAGCGGTATTTATCCAATAATCGTGATTTAATATGTATTCTTCAGGCAGGTTGTCTAATATTTCTGTAAGTTCATTTTCTGAAAAATTGTAAATATAGTTTTTATTTATATCATTATTTAATGAAATTTCTTGATTTGTTTTATTTTTATATTTTGTTTTATTTTTAGAGTTTTCTTTATTGTTTTTCGCATACGATAAATTAGTTGATAACCATTCTATTAATGTCTCGGGCATTTCAACTAATTTTTTATTATTAAAAATAGTATATTCTCCCCAGTTATTTGTAATTTTAGATTTCACTATAGAACCTGCTCCAACGAGATAACCACCATCTGTTTTTATATCTATATTAATTTTGTGGTCGTTTATATTTCTTAATTGATTGTTATTTAATTCATAAATAAGATGTAATCCGTTTGAAGTGGTTTTTATACATAAAGTGTTCTGTTCTTTCGCCCATTTAAAAACATCTTTTGTTCCTATAAATTCATAAAATGGGTTTTTATCATCCCAATTATATAAATCTAAATCTAAACCAATACAATTATTCACTTTACCGCATACCAATCCCCAGTTTTGAAGTTTATGACTATCGGTTCTATAATTGCTATTGTTCTTATTCCACTCATCTGATGGTAATTTACTATTTTTGATAAGATTAAACTTTAAACAATTAGATAAAAAGGTATTTGAACCTTTCCATTTTCTGGATTCGGACATTTTAATAGATTAATATTTTTTAATTATTAAATTTATCTGAGATATTTTTATTTAGTATTTATACAAAATGAAATCTTAAATTGTTTTATTATTTAAACAAAAAAAAATGAATGGAAAATTTAAAAGTTAATTAAAAATGTATCGAAAAAATTAAATTCATTAATGGGAGCATACTAAATTTCAACGGCATTTGATTTTTTAATATTAATAAATTGTTTTAATAGAGGATTAATTGGTCTTGAACCTTTAATGATATTTGTTAAAACATTATATGAAATATTATAATCATAATCTAAATGTGTTTTAAAGAATGATTCAATAATTTGTTTTACTTCTTTAATATTTTTATTTTGATAATTTTCAGTTGAATATTTACCACATTTAAGAGTGATATCTAATCTAATTTCTTTAGGCATTTTGATTGGTTAAATATTTATTTTTTTGTTTTTATATTATAGATAGATATTGTAATTAAACAAATTAACCCTTAAATTTAAAAATTAAAAACAATATAGAAAAACAAATATATTAATAGGAATTTAAAAAAATATCGTAAATTTACTGAGATAAAATTAAATTAAGGTGTATAAAATTTATAAGAAATTCTATTTCCATCTTTACTTAACCAACGAAAAATTGCTCTTTTTTTATGGTATTCTTTCCAACTTTTAGATAATTTAGAATCTTTTATAATATAGTTGAAATTTTCAACATCGTATTCAACTTCTATATTTCCATTATCTTTTAACCAATCTGAAGCAATAATATAAAATGGTATTTCGTGGTCTACTTGAGCGTCAAAACCTAATTTATACCCAGTAATAGGACATAATTCTGTTTCGCATAATTCATTATTTTTGATAAAATCAAATATTTGATATTCAATTTCGTGTCTTAATGCCCTCTTTATATTTAAATTCTTATTTATTGAAGAACCTGATAATCTTTTAATAGAAGTATGATACCTAATATTATTATTTAGAATTATATCAAAACATTTTAAATTATATTTGTTTTTAACAATATGAATACAACAAATATCTTTACTATCAATTTTTTCTTCGTTATCATCCGGAGTATAATATTTTGAAAATATATTTTTAAATATAATACTGTCTTTTTCGTTCAATATACCAACATTATTATTTCTTAGATATTCTTGAAGTATTGAATATCTCTTTTTAATTGTCTTTTCATTTAAAATATTCTCCATTTTATTTTGTTTTATTAATAGATAGATATATATTTGTTTTAAAACATAAGACGCGTTATACTAAAAAAGATATATTGTATAGGAAAATATAAAAATTTGTATAGGAAATAAAAAAAAGTCGTAATTTTAATTTCGGAAAAATTAAATATATTGTAGTATTTATAATTTATAAAAATATTCAAAACCGCCAGAATATTCATAAAAAAAGGTCTAAAACCACCACATTTTTTTATAGGTTTCCTTAGTAAAAACTATGTATTCGGGTTAAAAAGTGATACCACAAGTGGCAATTTGTATTCTAAAAATATTGTGCCACTTGTGGTATTTTTATTTGTTTAAAAACATCGATAAAATTAAATTACAATAAATAAATTAACTTAAGGAATATTTTTTGCTCACCAAAGAAATTTTACAGCATAATAGTTCGAAGTATTCTTATCTTTCCAGGTTAATTCTCCTTCTTTATTCTTTATTCCTTTTGCTCTTTTTAAATATCTATTTCTTCTTTCTTCATCATTATGGTCTAAATTAGAATAACTTTTTAAAGGGGTTGAGTCCTTGAATTGTTTGTATCTTGTATCCCCGAAATGAATTAGTTTCTTATTGTTATTATCGCCTTTTACATAAACACTATATTTCTTGTTTTTTGCCGACGATTTAAATATTTTATATAGTTCTTTTTCCTTTTCCATTATTATAATTATAACCGATAAAATTTTAAAGTAATTAATCCGGTTATTTTAATTTATTTATAATATTATTATATATTAATAAAACAAAATATGGATGAACTAATTAAATTATTAGAAAAGAGAGGTATTCGAAAAATATCAAGCGATTTATATATTAAAAATCTGAATAGAATAAGTCAAGGTGTTGAAAAATCAGATTATTCTGGAAATGAATTTTTAAAAGATTCGAAAAAAGTATTAGAATTCATATCATCTTTTAGTCAATCAATACAAAAAAATATGGTATCCAGTATCTTAGTTGCAATTTCATATAATAGAAAATCATTTGAAGGATTTGAAGATGCATACCAGATATATAATACATATCTTAAAGAGTTATATAGTGCTAATGCGATACCAGAAGGAGATAAGACATTAAAGGAGTGTAATAATTGGTTAAATTGGGAAGACATATTAAAGATAGTGGATGTTAAGGGGAAAATAATAAAAAAGATGGGTATAAATTCATCTTCCGATAAACAAATTACTAAAAATGATTTTAATATGCTTCAAGAGTATATTGTTATGTGTTTATATACTATGCTTCCTCCAAAGCGATTAGAATATGGCGATTGCCGAATTATAGAAGAAAAAAACTATAAAGCATTAGGGGAAACTGATAAGAAAGATAATGCTTATTTGGTTATAAAAAGTAGAACAGTTAAATATTTTTCTTTTGGAGTAAATACTTTGAAGTCATCAATTGGAATAGATAAATTTCAAATAATAGAAGTTCCGAAAAATCTGAATTCAGTTTTGAATATTTGGTTGAATTATAATAAAACTAAGTTTCTATTAGTAAATGAAAAGGGCGGTGTATTAGGTAGAAATGCGCTAACCAAGTTATTAAATAAAGTGTTTAGTCCATATTCAAAGGACATTTCGGCC
>Ga0208644_1001513_pt1 | contig 19333 bp, 30 predicted proteins | sample VirMetDEL_Nov_18_FD_184517 | JGI IMG/M metagenome (GOLD analysis project Ga0208644, IMG submission 184517) | Aqueous microbial communities from the Delaware River and Bay under freshwater to marine salinity gradient to study organic matter... | ecosystem: Environmental > Aquatic > Marine >... | reverse complement strand
ATCAACAGTTTTGCCTGTTACCTGTGGACCCTTACGGGCAGCACCAAATCCCTGACCTGTTGGTTTACCAGTAGACTCAAAGACATCCTTTGGATCATTAATCTCGCCAACATAAAACTTAGAAGTATATTCAGTTACTTTTGCCATAATAGCTTTCCTTTACTTTGATTTCTTTTTACCAGCAGCAGCAAGCTGCGCCATCTTCTTTGTGCCATATTTCTTACGGCCAATATATGCAGCAAGTGCCTTGGGGTCTTTAACACCCTTTGCTGAGAAAGACTTTACAGCCTTTTCAAATCTTTTGCCTGTACCAAGCTTTGGTTTCTTTGCTGGTGGTTTCATAATCTCACTCCCTACACTTGATCTGCTAATAGCCATTTTACTTTCTTTTAATCCCTCTTACAAGTTTTTGTCCTTTGGGCGGCATCTTCTTTGATCCGGTTGGACCAGCCCAAAAAAACTTATCAGCCCAATAGGCTGCACTTTGTGGACCCTTTGCAATATTCTTTGCATGTCTTGTCTTAAAAGCTTTACGTGCCTCTGGTGAGTAGTTATGCCCCATCTTTTGGTCACCAAAGCGAATAACTTTTACACTACCAGAAGGAGCTTTAACCGCAACGACGCCCTTCTTTGTTGGATGGTCTGGTGTACGCTTTGGCCTATTCAAACCAGATAGCCCATACTTTTTAAGTTTATTACGATCTGAGTCAGAAAGAGCCATTACTTTACCTTTCTAAATCTTTTAACTTTAGTAGCTACTGCTTTAGGCTGCTTTACGAACTGCTTACCTTTAGCCATTCCTTTTTTCTTTGCTGCGGTAGTTGCAGCATATTGAGAGGAACTAAGAGACTTAATAGCCTTTTCTGGAAGATATCTTTCTCCAGTTTTTAGAGAAGGCTTACCAGATTTTGTACGCCACTTCTGTTTTGTCCAAGATGACAAAAACTTCTGGCTTTTACTTTTACCACCAGAATAACCACCACCAGCCTTTTCGTAACGCTGTGCTACAAGCTGCGCCTTACGTGCGGACCACTGTCCCGGCTTTCCACCTTTGTCTCCAGCCATTACTTCCTTTTTAATACGTTCACGAAGCGATGGCTTTGTATAATTAACCACGAGACTTTCTCTTTTTTGGTTGTGCTTTCTTTGCAACACTAAGAGCAATAGCTACTCGCTGCTTAGGTGGATATCCTTCTTTGGCTAGGCTACTAATATTAGCACTAATAGTTTTTTGACTTTTCCCTTTTTTAAGAGGCATCTTACTTCTTCTTGTATGGGCCTTTACCATAGCCCCGCATTGCAACGCCACAGCCTACTGGACCACCACTCTTGTACCCTTTTACACCCATAGCCCTAGCAGCCCCTGCTTCATAGCTCTGCATGCGATTACCTCTTTTAATAGCTGCTGCATCTTCAGAACTTACTTTCTTTACAGGAGGCATTGGCTTCCTCTTTGGAGTAGGAACAATCTTACCGCCGTCTGCTCTTTTAGCTACCTTGCCGCCCTTCTTCCTCTCTTCTGCCCGGACGTTCACTCCCTTTGGAGTAGAAGAAAGTCTTGTCTTGCCTCCTACCATGCTTTCAAGAACAGCCATTCTTTCTCTAATCTTTGGATCAGTTTTTCTAGCAGTAAGATTAGAAATTGCTTGCTGCATTTCTCTATCAGTTGGATTATAGCCTTCCATGATTTCACCAGTCTGCATAAGAGTATCGCGTGGGTCACGCTTATCTTTACCTACTTCTTTTAGTGCATTAGCTCTTCTAGTAGCAGCAGCAGTTTTTGCAGCTCGTGAGGTATCTGCAACATCTTTAGCTTCCATTTCTTTAAGCTTACGTTTTTGTGCCGCAGTAGCTTTTCCTTCACGAACAAGTGCTTCAAGCTCTACTATTCTTTTTGCCCGTTCTTTCGTACCTTTGCTTGTGCTTTCAGCTACAATGCCTCTATCTCCAGAAGCTTTACCCCTAGTAACTTTCTCAGCACCTGTACGCATACGCTGTTCAATTTGACGAGAAACGTCTACTGATCCACCAGTTTCAGGATCAAGCCGTGCACCTTCAGCTTCTGAAGAAGGGCGTTTAGTAGTTCCCTTTACCTTATTACCCTTAAGATTACCCTTAAGAATTTTCCCAATGCCTTCTATAATTTTTTTAGCAGCCATTATTTTGATCCTTTCATGGCTTTACCATAGCCTCGTAGTGCTGCACCACAGCCTTTAATCTTACCACCTTTTTTAAAACTACCTGTCGTATTGAAGCTAGTTCCAATATCAAACTCTTTGCTCTTTGTCATATTGACAGGCTCTGGTGCTTTTTCTTTTTTATTAGCAGATTTAAACAAAGCATATGCAGGACTAAATGCAGCTAGAACATTTTCAGGACCACCCTTAGCTGCGGCATACGCTGGAGAAAGGTAGGACATGATGCCACCTTTAGCATACTTTTTAGATTTCTTTTGCATTACTTTGATCCTTTCATAGCTTTGCCATAGCCTCGTAGTGCTGCGCCAACGCCACGTGGACCACTGGCTTTTTTCTTTTTAGCTACTAGACCACCTTTCTTTCGGCCACCGCCAAGCCCAGACTCTTTAAGCTGCTTGAGCATATCTACAAGATCAGCAGGTTCTTCTCCGGCATCTTCAGCAGAGCGATAACGACCACGCATCATGTCGTCAATCTGTTCACGTGCATAACCGGGGTCACCCTCAGAAAAACGACGACCAGTACCAACGCCCATCTGTTCGGCCTGACGAGACATGCGAGACATAAACTCGTCACCACTTTCGCCTTCCTGCTTTGAAATGACATCACGTGCTTGTTTACGAGTCATCTCTCCCGGTTCTTTTGTACCTCTTTCACGAGAACCATAAACAGTGGTCATCTCGTCATCAGGACGCTTACGCATACCCTGAACAAGATCGTCTCTAATTTCTTTCTTGGTTCTCTTTCTTGGAATATCTTCTTTCTTTGGAGCCTTCTTTGGCTTTTCGGCTGCCTTTTTTGCTGCCCGTACCTTGGCATCACGCTTCATCTGCTGCCCAGCTTCACGAACTGCATCATTCCCATACTTTTTCTTTGCAGCTTCTTTGCCAAGCTTGGCTGCAAACTTAATAATTTCTCTACGAAGTGCTGCGGTTGCCATTTAAAACTTCTCCCTAAATTTCTTAATTCGCGTTGGGAATGAGCGTATTGTCGCCACCAGCCGGAGAAAAAGGCGCCTGCATATCGTCGCGCCTTGTACGACGAGCTTGATTCCTTTGCAACTCCAAGATTTGATTATAGACATTTTGATAAGTCCCTACTTGTGTATAGTTTTTCATAAATAGCATCGCTTCAATCATGCAAGCATTAAACAAAAGATCATAACAAAAGTCAGAAAAATAGTTTGTTTGGTTTGCTGAAGTCAAAGCTGCTGGCTTGGAAACATAAACAATCTCGCCATTGCAAGTGGATGCTGGTGTTGGAGCAATTAGAATAGTTGTATTGTTTCTACGTGCGTAATACTTAGGCTCAGATGTAGATGCAACTACCGGCCAATAGTCATTAATAAATTCGTCCGTTCTTGCCAGAAGGTTAATTTTAGAACCATCGCTAACAATATTTACATTCTTAATAACTCTTGTACCAGAAGGAAGAGTTACTTGATTATTGCCAGCGGATACAGCAACAGAAGTATAGGTTACAAGACCATAGTCATCTAGGTCTTTAGTAAGCCTTTCCTCTGCGCGATTAACCATATTAGGGACATAATTGTAAAACTCTGTGGAATCATCTTCCGCAGTGTCAATAATGTCCCCGACAAGATACGTATAATTAGCCATAGAAAACTGTCGTTGTAGCAGTAGATGTTGGAGCAGATACCTTTACAGGACCATACATTCTAACACCTAGTTCATTTAGATAAACATCATTAACATCAACAGCAGTAGTGTTAACGTATTTAATGATGTTTCCATTTACGTTGCCATTTGAATCTGTCTGAACACCAGTGATAGCAAAAGTGCCAACCCCTGAAGACTGGATCATGTGGACCCTTGTATCAGTGATTGTTACACTTGTTACGGTATCAAGCAGTGCACCGCTACCCGTTACAAATGCAACTCTAATATTGGAAGCCATTAATTTTTCTCCACACAGCACATTAATAGATATGAGCAGCCCATGCCTAATTATATCCTATAATGTTTAAAAATAAAAGAAAGGGAGAAGAAGTAAACATAAATATTATGTTACCCCTTCTCCCAATCTGTTTATACCAAACTAAAGATTAGCTTGGATTGGCACCGAAGAAACCGCGCCAGTCAGACCAACCGAAGCTGTAACGCTCACGGGCCTTAAAGCGAAGGTTGCCAGTGTCAAAGTCCTCTTCCATCTTGGTGGCAAGAGGTGCACGGACGAACATCTTTGTACCGTTTGGAACATCGGTCTTGAGGAACCAGTTGTTCGTATCAGTGAAGCGACGGTTAACAAAGAAGCCCTTTGGAACCATGCCCTGATTACGGATGCTGTTGATGTCGTTTACATTGGTGGCACCAACTGTAGCATCTGATGGGTTTACACCAATTGTGGTTGACATGGTGCTGTTTAGAATCTGATCTGCAACGAAGACTAGATCAGTTGGAACATGCAGTGAAACTGCCTGTGCACCAATGAGAATACCACGATCATCCTTTACCTTTGAAATGGCAATGAGGCCAGTCTCAAGTGAGGATTCGCTAAGATCAGAAGAACCAATGATGTTGGACTGGTTCCCTGAAACAGTTGGGTGTGAAGCTGAGAATAGAGCAACACCGTCACCACCAAGATAGCTGGAGCTAAAACCGTTGTTGAAAACATCGGCTGCCTTAACCTGCTTGGTGTTTGCCATTGCACGGGCAAGACCACGTGCACGAAGCTTGGAGAACGTATCATAAAGATTGTCTTCCATTGCTTCTTCAGTAATAGCAAAAGCAAGTGCTACTGTCTCATGTGTATAACGAGCGGTGTAGCCTTCCTGTGCCTGATCGTACTGGACAGCAGCGCCTTCACCCTTAACAGGTGCAGTGCCGAAACCAGTGAACAGTACCTCTTCTTCAAATGCCCGATCTGAATTTTCGGTATCGAAGAGAGGAGCGTGTTCGTTGTCTACGTTACCGTACTCAAGACCGAAAATGGCGTTAAGGCCGGGGAGTAGCTCCTTGGAAATACTAGCTCTGTTAATAGCCATTGTCTAGCCTCCCTTAGTTAACTGAAGAGTCGGCGGAAATATAAGCATCAATATGCTTAACAATCCGACACTCAACACGTGGATAGCCAGAACCAAGTACGTTACCGGGTTCATTGACAACTGCAATTGGACGAACCATTGCATGACCAGTTGTTCTGGTAGATGCATCAATAGCAAAACCTGAACGACCAGTGACAGTTGAACCGGCACCAAGAGTGATATTGAAGTTCTGTGAGTTCATATCACCGATTGAAACTACGCCGTCTGCCTGTGCCACGAAAGTTGCTTCTGGATTATCAACAACCATTGCATAAGCATCGGTAGCTGAAGTGTTTGCAGGCCAATAATCAGACCACTGGGGCTGACCATTGACTACATAGCGACAACCAATAAAGACACCCATTGCCTTGTCTGTGGTTGTAGCAAGAACATTTACATACCCTGCTGCGTTCGTAACGATATCACCAGCGAAGATATTGCTGGCATAAGCGGAGGCGATTGGATATTCATTTGCGCCTGCGCTGTTTGGTGAACCACCACGAATGCGTGAAGGGCGAAAACCGTCTGGTGCTAGAGTAGCAGTCATGTTTTCTCTCCTTTGTTAATACTGTGACTAGCGACAGAAGACGGCTTGATTAACTTAATCGTCAAATCTCGCACGACCCCTTGTCACTCTAGTTCTACTAGAGTTGGAAATTGGCATCGCTGAATTGCTTTCGCGCATTAGCTGGGCATTAACAGCATCAACCATTTCCCGACTCTTGTTCTCATAAAATTCTTGGCGGGACTTGGCACGAGCCTTGGTCATCTTTGCCAAGGCCAAATCTCCACGACAGATTGCGCCAGTATAACGTCCCTCTTCTCTCACGACAGAAGAGTTGACCATCTCAGGAACTTCTTCAACAGTTACAAACTGCCAGCCTTCAGACAGACGCTTACCGACATTCTGGTAATCGTCCTTACCTTTTAGGCTGACGCGAATCCAACGAAGGGCCATCCCTTCCCCATCGAAACGAGCTTTGACTGATGGCGGAATGGAAAGCCAGTCTTGCTCTTCAAATACGTCGTTAAATTCTCTAGTCTGCATTTCCCGTGTATCGTCAATACGTGATGTTGTAGTACGTGTCATAGTATTATCCTTTCACAACGCTCATTAACCAATAGTGGTGTAGTCACCAGAAGCTCGTTCTGCTTTGAGCTTCTCTTCGGCATATCGTTCAAGTGGAATCCCCCACTTATTTGCAAGACGGATATCTTCTTGCGTAAGCTTGACCTTCTTTCCAGAAGAGGGAGATGCTGGTGTGCGTGACGCACCAGCTACCACTTGAGCCGAATTTGACGCATTCGGCTTACGTGCAACAGGCTGCTCTTCTACTTCAGCCTGAAACTTGTGAGGAAACTGTTCGCGCATACGTCGATCAATCTCCTCGTAGAACTCGTCGTCTGAAGGACTATAACCTTCGTTCTTCAGATCGTAATCAATAGCAAGTGCGGCTGCTGTCATTACGTTGTTGCTACCAAACCAGTCATTCTTACCAGCCCATGCTACAGCCTTTGGATCGTATTGTGCCTGCTGCTGCTGTGGCTGTGGCTGCTCAACAAACTGCGCCTCTACCTGCTCGTTATACCGCTGCCATGATTCCCGGCTACTTTTTACGCCAGTTAGTTCAGCGTAAGCCTGCGTCATAGCCTCCTGTGCTTCAAGCATTCCTTTTGAATTGCCTTCGTCTGCGGCACGTTCATAGGCTTGCTTTGCATAGTCAATCTTGCTAAGAAGCTTTTCCTCAGAAGAATCAATACTACGCTTTAGCGAAGTAGATAGGTCTTTCTCCTGTTCTCGTAGCTTCTTTCTTAGTTCTTCCTTCTCAGCTTTTAGTGCTGCAATTTGCTCTTCACGTTCCTTGCGCTGCTGGACTAGCTGCCTAATTCTTTTCTGTGCACCCTTAGTTTCCACTCCTTTAAGCATCTCAGCTTCGTTGGAGTTGGTGCCATCAGTATCTTCTTCTGTATATGTTTCAGCCTCAACTTTTTCAATTGGTCTGTCGGGCTTTGTTTCGGCCACCGGCTCATTTTCTAAAACTTCGTCCTGCTCAATCTCAAATTCTACTTTTTCCTTTTCTGGAGCAGCAGACGAGACACTAATTTCATTCCACTCTGACATTTACTTTTTCCTTACGTAGTTGCGAAACTAACGATTAACGCTAAACAATAATAGTATATTATACTATAATATTTAGTTTGACAAATTATATGTTGGATCAAGTTCCTTTGGATCATTGACAACCATCATTACTTGGTCATCAAATAGAAGCATAAGTTTATGCCCCTTGTATAGGAACTTCGTTCCAGCATGCTTGCCATAACAAACATAATCTCCAACTTCACACCAAGGACCATTGGTAAACTTAGAAGTATCCTTATAAGCTAGGCCACCAACAGCAAGCACTTTGCCTACAGTCGTTAGGTAAGCCATGTCGTCCTTAGTAGAATCTGGAAGAATAATTCCACCCTTCGTCTGTTCCTTTACGGATACAGGACGAATAAGTAGAAAGTAACCGGGAATCTTTGGAAGCTCGTCCGCTGCAATATCAGGGACTGCATCGTCAGTAATCCACTGGTCATTCTTAATGGCTCGTGCCATTCCTGCCTGAATCATATCTACTCCTTTTATTCTTCTTCTTCGTAGATTCTTTTATTTACTACTTCTTTAAGTGTATCTCTACACCATTCCATACCGGCAATTTGTCCAACCATTTGCCTGTATTCATAATACTCAGAAGCCGAGCCATTCGCAAGAGAATTTTTTAATTCTTCAATACGCTGGTTATAGTGCTTCAGGATATCATCCCAAAGTGTCATTACTAAATGTCTTCCGATTTAGCCAGTTCTGTAACAATGTCTGCTGCTTTTAGAATCCGGTCATTCGTTAGTTCTTCTTCCTGCTTTAGAAGGTCTGCAAAAATTTCTACAGCCTTCATTGCTTTCTTGGCATTACGGTCTTTCTCTTTCTCATCCGACTTGAGAATCTGAGAAGCACCGTTAGAGTAAGCATCAACAGCAAGCTGCATCTCCTTCAGACCAAGTTCACGGTTCTTTAGTGCGGCCTGTGCCTGTTCCTTAGCAAGCTGTGCCTGAAGCTTCTGCTGCTCAATGCTGAGACGCTGACCCTCAAGCTGTACCATCTGCTGCTCTGGAGTAATGTTCATGCCCTGCTTGGCAAGAATTTGATTAGTCTGTGCAAGCTGCTGTGCGGCCTGCGCCATAATCATCTCAGCAGTCTTTTCGTCAATTTCCTGACCAGACATAGTAGCCTGTTCTTCTGCCTGACCAATCATACCGCCAAGCTGCTCCTGATACTTCAGGATCATATGCTCTTGAATGTTAGCCTGAAGAACTGGAACAATTCTCTGCATGGCAGGATTGCCGCCGTTCATTGGGTCTTGAATGTAGGCAGTCTTGGTAGCAATATGTGCATCGTGATTCTGTCCAACAAATGCCTGAATTGGCATACCCTTGACAGCAGCAAGAATATCCGACACCGGATCAAGCGGCATAGGATCAGGTTTCTTTGGCATGATCTTGTCAAGGTTAGGCACGTTGGCAGCTTGAAGAATAGTTCTATTAAGCTCTTCCATATTAAACATGCCGGGTGGGCTTGTCTGTGACAAGTTAAGAGCAAGCTGGGCCAGTGCCATTCTGTGTGCATTAGATGGAATGTTAGGGTCACTGACAGGAATAATATCAATACGACCATCAAAGTCTTTGCGATAGATTGTAATCGTATCGTCAGGGATATCGTAGTTTTCTTCATTAGGTAGATACTCGTAGTTAATACGAGCAAGAATCTTGAACTCGTCCTTCTGTGCCTTGTGCAGACGCTTGTGAATAGCACTGAAGAACTTGCTGCTTGCTTCCAGCAATGCCATTGTTGTACCAACCGGGCCATAGCTGGATGCATCTGATACCATCTGCTCTGCTGTATCCGCAAACTTCTGTCCAGTCTGCGAAATAAAGTTCAGCATATTGTATAGGGTGGCACTTGGTTCCTTATAGGGCAGTGGCACAATTGCCTGCTGGAGATTAACACCAGTTGCTTCTACGTCCTTAAATTCACCGGGGCTAATAGGATCATTGTCGCCAACAATCTTGACGCCCTTTTGCTTAAAGCCACCGGGTAGGTTAGCAAACTGACCAGCATCCACTAGTGCACGCATAGCCGCTGTCGCAGTCATAGTCAGGTTGCCAAGGAAGTGGATCAGACCCAGACCATAGAAACCAAAACCGGGAACATAACGATAGTGCGTAAAGAACATCTTCTTCTGCTTGGCAGCATCATCCTCGTCGTAGTTCCTACGGATTGACAAAACCTTGCGGGACTGCTCTTCAATCGTGACAATGTAAGGAATGGGCAGACCGTCATCCTCATCGGATTCTCCCGGCAATTCTAAATAGCAGTGTTGCTCCAAAAGAACATACTGCGGGTCATGTTGTGAAGAGGGGGAAAGACCTAGAATTGTATTCATTTTTTCAGTCATCTCAGACTGAATGGGAGCCGCAGCCGTAGGCAGGTCGATTTCAGCATACATCCCTGCGTTAATGCATCGCTGAAGTTCGATGGGACTGCGGTAGATTAAGTGAGTATAACGGTCTGCCCGTCGCAGGTCCGTGGCGTAATACGACACGAAGAATTGGTCAATAGGCACAAATTCAGAAACTGGCCTATTAAGACCTGTATCAAAATAAATCTTTTTGAATGCGGAGCCAATCAGTGGAAGATTGAACAGCATCCTTTCTGTTTCATCGAAGTATTCAGGAATCTGCTCTGTCAACTGGTAGTTCATAAAGGTCTTGACACGCTGTGCCTGCTCTTCCTTTTCCTCCGTGTATTTGCCAATCATCTGTGTACGAACAGGACCGGCTGGCGGGAAAAGTTCTTGCGTTGCTTTTGACTGGAACTTAACAGCAGATTCAATAATCAGAGGATGGACGGCAGTGCAGGCACCGTCAAATGGTTCACTGGTTTCCTCAATCTTTAGGCCAAGAAGATCAAAGCCCCTTTCAAACATGGACTCCCAATCAGCCCGACTTTCCTTGTCAGCCTGATAGTTCTCATAAACCATCTCAGCAATGTCTTGAAGTGTATCTTCATCCAGATCGTCAACAAGATTTCTAAAGAAACCTTCCTGATCGTTCATATCATATTCAGGAAGACCACCCTCTTCACCTTCACCAAATTCAATAACAACACCGCCATCATCTTCAAACTCGTAGCTTACGCCGGGAGTTTCAATTTCAGTACTGGTTGGACCAATACCAATCTCAATGATGTTATCCCTTTCAATTCGGTCAAAAGGATTTCTTTCTACAGCCATATTAAAAACTTCCCCTGTTATTTCTTATCGCCTCATAGTAAGGCATATAGTTCTTCACAACTACAATATTAGGATTATAGTATTAAGTTCGCCAATATGCAACTCTTTTATGCTTTCGTGGATTTTCATCGTCATCCCAATTTGGATCATCTGGATGTGTAAGACGCCAACTATCCTTGACATAATGGATAGCCATTGTCATCGCATCCACTTGGTCGTCGTGTGCACCGTAAGGAAATGACAATGCTTCCGACAATAAATCCTCTGCCCAATCCTTATTCGTAGGCAGCCATACTCTGCCTGATTCCAATAGCGGTGTAGCAGCATGCACCCTGCTTACCTTGTCTCTGTCAGGCAGATACTCCATGACAGGAATGCCACTGCGTCTCATATCCTGAATAAGCGACTGCCCACTTGCCTTCTTTTCTACCATGCAGATATCCGGCCTGAACTTCATATACATTTCTCTAGCCAGCCTACGCAGTTCTGGATACTCAAATCTTCCCTTGAGATTACTCAGCAGCACAAGGTTAGCAGCATACTCCTCCTCGCCAGTAGAATACTCCTCCGGCATTCTAAAGATGCCCCACGTTTGAATGACACTGTAGTCAGCCGTAGTCTTCGTGGAGAAGGCCGTATCATATGTCTGTATAACAAAGTCGCAGGCAGGAGGCTCACTATACTCCCATTCCTGTAGCCAGTCCTTCTTAATCAATCCTCCCTCTTCTGGAGAGGGATTCTGCATATACAGGCTTTCCCAGTACTTTGATCCGTTGCTTGCCCTAATCTCTTCCTCGTCAATCTTTAGAAGATGGTCGGGTTTCCACTCAGGAAAGTAAGAACTGCCTACTGGCAAACCCAGCAAGTCCGCTGCTACCTCATCTACCCATGCAGGAATGCTAACTACTTCCCAAGGAATGGAGTACTTGGACTCTCTATCCAGTTCCTGCTTTAAAAGCCAACCGCAAAGATCATCATAGTGGTATCTGGTATTGATAATGATAATCGAACCATTAGGCATAATACGAGTTCGTAGACCAGAAGGATACCAATCCTTAATATACTTCCTGCCACTTTCTGAAAAGGAGTCTTCTTCTGACATTACGTCGTCTAGAATTGCAATATGTGCACCACGACCAGCAATCTGTGACCTGACACCCGCAGCATAGTAGGAACCATTCAGGTTTGTCTTCCATTTACCAGCAGCACGAACGTCAGCCCTTAGCGATACGCCCTTGAATATCTGCTGAAACTCTTCAGCATTGACAATATCTCTGACACTACGACCAAAGTCAGAGGATAGCTGGTCACTGTGCGATACCGACATGATTTCATGGTTAGGTGAATTGCCAATATACCACGCAGGGAAAAGCTTTGAGCAAATAACAGACTTGGAACTGCGAGGCGGCAGGAAAACCATTAGCCTTTTGATCTTGCCTTCCTGCACATCCTGCAATTTTCTGGATAGAACCTCAATATGCCTACCCATTTTCCAGTCTGATACCAGCGTAGGCGCAAATACCCGCACGAATGTCAGAAAGTCTGTTCTCGCTCTTGTCATTAGCAGGGTTTCCATAGCACTTGCCATGCCTGCATAAGCTTCCAACCTACTAATCTCTACAGGATTTTCATCATTGTTATTTTTTACCATTAATCCCATTTTAAAATCCTAACTAAATGTCCTAATAAACATCATATACTCTATGTAACCCACCCCTAAAAAGAAGAATGACAAAAAAAGCAGCCGAAGAATGACAAGGAAAGTGCTAAATATTTTTTTCATGTCTATAAAATAGCACACTTGCAAAGTTTTGCAAAGCATGATAAGCTGGCATGGAAGGCGAGGGGGACTATATAGATATTTATATAGAATATTTATAGTAATATTAAGATAATGGTAATAGTAATTAATAATATACATATAGTTTCATATAGCTATATAGGTAGGCAAGCCGGTTTTTGTAGGCCGTATGAGTTCATCCTAGTATTTTTGGTCTGTATGTCACACCCCCATATATATAATGCATGAGCCTGATGCGTTTTTGGGGTGGGGTGTGTCTCTATAGACACACAAGTTCTCCCAAGAATCCAATAGGATTCTTACTGTTGCAGCAAAACAACACAAAGTGTTGCAGAAATGCCACAATCCTTCATGCAAAGCATGACTTTGGAGGCTAAGAAGACCTAAAAGGTCTTGTAAATTAGCAACAGTGTCTCTAAAGTGTGGCTATAAAGCCACACAAGAGACAACCCAGCAACCCCCTATGTTATTGATTTTAATCAATAAACTCCCCAAAATCTCATTGTGTTGCTCTTTGGCAACACTGATGAGATTATTCCTTGCGCGATGAACCCAAAGGGTTTTTGACGATGAGCCTTTTAGTGTATCAATATTCTTCACGAAGTGAAAGAATATAATGATACACTTAGTAGGAGACGACGACGATGGACTGGTTTCTGGTTGGAATGGCAATAGCCATTGTGGTTCTTTTCAGCCTCTGCCTTTGGCAGGTTCTGTCGGCAACGGTAGACTTGCCTTGGCAAGACGAAGGGCTTGACAGACTTCGCCGGACAAACCGTAAGCTTGAAGCGAGGGCAAGGGAACGGCGTCGCCATGATCGGGCCATGCGACGCATCTAAGCCACTTGACAATCCCAAAGCCTTATGTGTATCAATCTTCTCCACGAAGTGAGAGAAGATAATGATACACTTACTTAACCCAAAGGAGACGACGATGACCCTTAGCGAAGCTATCCAGACTATCGAAGCCTACAGCAACTACGTTGCTTTTGTCAGCCTTGGCTCCGACGATTACATTGATATCCACGCCCAGAATGGTGACTATGTCACCACCATCGCCATCGACGAGGTTGACAGCCTCATTGATTAGTGTATCAATATACATCACGAAGTGAATGTATATAATGATACACTTAAAACCGACAGTGGTCGAAACTGACCACGACAGCAACAGGAGATATCCCCCATGTCGAAGACTGCAAAACTCACCCTCCGCGTCAATGCTCGTTCCCCGAAATATGGCTACGGCTTCCATCGCATCCAGAATGGATGGCGGTTTGACATCCCTTGGCACAGCCTTACCGTCTTCGACGGTGGCGACATCAACAAGCGGACCATTCGGTCCCATCGTTCCGGTCTTCGCTGGATTGTTGAAAACAATCGCAAGGGTCGGGTTCGTGTAGCTCACAACATTGCATAAGGCGAAATAGGGACAAGTAGTCCCTATCCAGTGGTGATACCACTGCTGATGAGCCTAAGCATCAACCTTCTAACGGAGTTAGAAATGTTCGTTCGTGACCAAGCTATGATCCAGAAGTTTGCGGAGCAAAGCCCCAAGAATACGGCTGCTGTAGCAGTCTTCGTTATCTCGTCCATTAGGACGAGGCTGATCCGTCTGCCGATTATCATGGCAAAGTTTCGCAAGCATGGATACATTGGCCTTGGCGAATTGATGCCGAAACAGCGAGAAGGCGTAGCCTATGTTCTTGCTAACAAGGATTGGCTGTTCCACATTGTGGAAAAGCATAAGTACGAGGAATTGACTGACAGCGAACTCCTTCTGGAGTTTATGCGTATTCCCTGCATTGGCCTTGTAAAGGCTGGCTTCCTGATGCAGTGCCTTACAGGCAAGGTTGGCTGCCTTGATTGTCACAATCTCAGGGAATATTCTATTCCTGAGTCATCTTTCAAGATGGCCCACAATAAGTACACTACGGCGAACCTTGTCAAGGTTGCCAAGTATGTAGATACTTGTGAGGATATCGGCGGCTCTGAGTTCCTTTGGAACCAGTGGTGCGAAGGGATGGCAAAGCGTTATCCTACTGTCTTCGACAGTGCCGACAGTGTTTCTTGGCTCCATACTGACGCCATCCTTGGCGTCGGTACTTTCCCCACGAAGTGAGAGGACATCACACAATGAACATCACCCGCACCAGCATGCTTACTGGCATCACCCGCACCCTTGACATCCCCGTGACCCAAATCCAGTTGGATCGTTGGGAGAGTGGCACCCTTATCCAGAATGCCATGCCCGATCTTACCGCAGATGAGCGAGAGTTTATCATAACCGGCATCACCGGCGAAGAGTGGGACAACGCCTTTGGCGAGGAGGAATAAACCATGACCGATACTACGTATAATGGCTGGACCAACTACGAAACATGGCGTATCCATCTTGAGATATTCGATGGCGGATATTGGCGGGACATGACGCCGGAACGGTGTCAGGAAATTGTGGAGGATATTATCTGCGATAATTCTGATAACAACATTGTCCAAGGCTGGGCTGTGGCTTTTATCCAGAACGTCAATTGGCGTGAGATTGCCAACCATATCAACGATATGGAATACGAAGAGGTGACCCTGTAATGACTGCGAATTACTACGGAACAACACCATTTATGGTGACAAAGGGAGTTATAGGGCAAAGCAGGCAATGCCTAGTGTATGCCCTGCCTCCCTTTGAAAGCCTAGATGATCGGCAAAAACTTGATTATATCAAGAACCTGAAAATTGAGTTGACTATCATCGAAGGCAAGCTTATAAATTCGATGAGTAGCATCGAAGCTTAGGCTGCATTGGTATGCTAGTCTATGACATCCTATTCACACTATTCTGGATAGTGTGTATCGCCTTCTTTGTCTTTCTTCTGCGAAACGGAACGGATAAATGATGCAAACGTACAAAGTCTATCAAATCCACCTCACTCACCGTGAGGTTTACGAAATCAATTTATTTGGTGACCCTTGTGTCACTCCCCGTGGCGAAGCCAAAATGAAGACCATGTTCGGCCATGACAAGGCGACAAAGGCAGCGTGGGAGGCTGGCTATTACACCCATGTAGCTGACATCGAAGGCTATGACCTTGAAAATGTATTTTCCATTGGAAATGTCGGGCCGGAAGCAAACATTCGTCGTCTGTCCACTATGCATAGCATAAGTGTTGGCGACATCATCGAAGACCCGAATACTATTCGGCACGTTGTCCTTCCATTTGGTTGGGGAGAAGTTTGAAATGGGAAAGAAGAAAAGCCACGAACAGAATCTGGCCGAAACAGATTGTTCTTTTGATATTATATATGCGGAAATTTCTTTCTTGCTGAAAGAATCCGGCAATCCTTTGGCAGTCTGCTATGGCGCATTGGCTGCTGCTATTGAATCATGCTATGATTATGCGCCGTCGCCTCTCCACGCAAACAAGCTCATAATGAACTTGGTCACCATGAAATTTGACCATGTTGTTGAAGAGTTTGAAGAGGACATCGAAGAATAATTAGTGTATCAATATACATCACGAAGTGAATGTATATAATGATACACTTAATCTTAACCCACGGAGTTTGCCCCCACCATGAAACGTCGTAAACCATTGTCTCCTAAGAGACGCAATGAGTTTGCCTTGGCATTGGCAAACCCGTTGTTTAGGTCACGCAAGCTACCTAACAGCAAAGCTTGTGCCACTAAGGCGGCATGCCGTCGCCATAATATGCGAAAGGAACTAGCCAATGGCTAAGGTACTGATCCAGTTCGACAACGAAGGTAACTTCTATGCTTTCAGCAAGCGTCGCCGAGGCAAAGGACTGATGGTCCTTCATGTCAATGAGTACGGCGCTGTGAAGGGCAAGGTTGTGAAACAACCCTCTGTTGAGCCAGTCGAAGAAGAGGTTATTCAACCGGAGGTTAAGGCACCTGAACTGAACTGGGAAAATATTGTCTCCCACGCAAACAGCCTCTATCGTCACGTCGGCCAGTAAGGAAGGATACGTACCATGTCACTCGCAGAAATCAGCAGCAACGAACAGCAGTTGGCTAAAGCTTGCTTTAAAGTTATTGAGATGCCTGTCTATGGCTTCGACAAGCATCCTGACTATGCCGTGTTTGCCAAGAACAAGAAGATGCTTTGCACCTTCGATGAGGATGGGTACGAACAGTACCTGTCCATCGTTAACAGCACATACAAAGTCATTGATAATAAAGAAGTTTTAAACGTGCTGTTTGACACGATGGATTCCGTCTTCAGTTGGGAACAGCGTGAGAAGATGGAGGTTGTCACAACCCTGAAGGATGGCGGTGCCACTACATTCGTAGAGGTTCGTCTGCCCCGCGTTCAGACTGACATCGAAACCAATAGTGGTTTCAAGACGAGCCTCTATTATCGCAGCATTCTTCGCAACACCTTCGACGGAATGGGTGCAATGCGTTTGTACACTGGCAATATTGACAGGTACTGCATTAATGGTATGATTGGTGGAGACTACACCGTCCTGTCGGAAAGCCATCGCTCCATGTTCAACCCTAACGGGTTTGCCAAGGTGCTGGAAAATACCATGACAAACTACCTAGAGGTAGGGGAGAAGGTCAAGCAGTGGGCGAAGGCAGGAATGACCGACGACCTTGCGGCTTGGACATTCAATAAGCTTGTGCATGGTGACAAGGAGCCATCCGGTAGGTCTAATGACCTAGCTGCAAACCTTTTCGTTCAGTACTCTAAGGAGAAAGCTGTTCGTGGCGAGAATGTGTTTGCTTTAGCAAGTGCCATGACCCACTATGCCAGCCATGCCGAAGGCAACTTTGGTCTGAGGCAGTCCCGTAGCCGGGTTGTCCCCATTAATGCCAAGCTGTTTGAGCGGCAGGAAAAGGTACGTGGATGGTTCAACAGCGAAGCCTTCAAGACGGTAGCTTACGCAGCATAAGGAGACAGGTAATGGATAAAGACTTTCTGAAAGAACTGTTTGCTGAGTTGGAGAAAGACAACGGCAGCAACGTCGTCCCTCTTCACGAAAGTCCTGATCCACGAGTGTCGGCAGCAAAGGTATTGCTGTCGGCACTTGAAACTACCTTGGAAAATGTGCTTGTTCTTGGATATGAGGACGGCGGCAAACCCTACGCCGGATGGTCCGCCATGTCAGATCAAGACATCCTCTGGATGCTTGAGACATTCAAGCACAGGCTTTTAGCAGACGCCTGCGATGAGGATGTTGACTAACCCGTCAAAGGCTGCTAAGTTTACTTGCTTTTAACAATGGAGAAAGTTATGAAGGTCATGGTCAAAGAAGTCGAGAACGAAGGTCTTGAGGCCCTGATGGGTCAGCGAGTTACGCTGTTCTGCGGCGTCTACATCTACACCGGCAAGCTGGTCGGCGTTAATGCCACTTGTGTAAAGCTGGAGGATGCTGGCATCGTCTATGAGACTGGACCGTTCAACGACAAGAAGTGGAAGGATTGTCAGTCGCTGCCCAACGATTGGTATGTGGCAACGCAGAGCATCGAGTCGTTCGGCGTCCTGAAGTCGTAAAAGATCAGCGGGGAGAGGCATTTGATGTAGATGTAGATTTACATCTACCTATTGTCTCTCCTCTTTCCCTCCTACTCGTGTATCGGAAAATGCCCCATGAGGACAAAACGGAATAAGTTTAGGTCTGGGTCTTGTTCTAGGTCTTGGTCTGGGTCTGGGTCTAGGTCTTATTCTGGGTCTGGGTCTAGGTCTTGGTCTGGGTCTAGGTCTGGGTCTAGGTCTTGGTCTGGGTCTGGGTCTAGGTCTTGGTCTGGGTCTGGGTCTAGGTCTAGGTCTAGGAGCAGTGCATGATAACAAAGCGGAATAAGTCTTGGTCTGGGTCTGGGTCTAGGTCTTGGTCTGGGTCTGAGTCTGAGTGTTGGTCTGGGTCTGAGTGTTGGTCTGGGTCTGGGTCTTGGTCTTGGTCTTATTCTGGGTCTTGGTCTTGGTCTTGGTCTTATTCTGGGTCTGGGTCCGGGTCTTGGTCTGGGTCTTGGTCTGGTTCTATATCTAGGAGCAGTGCATGATAACAAAGCGGACTAAACTTAGGTCTGGGTATTGGTCTGTGTCTTGGTCTGAGCCTTGGTCTAGGTCTGGGTCTGGGTCTGGGTCTGAGTCTAGGTCTTGTTCTGGGTCTTGGTCTGGGTCTGGCTCTTGGTCTGGGTCTGGATGTTGGTCTTGGTCTGAGTCTAGGTCTTGCTCTTGGAGCAGAACATGAGGACAAAGCGGAGTAAGTTTAGGTCTGGGTATTGGTCTGTGTCTTGGTCTGAGTCTTGTTCTAGGTCTAAAAGTTATGAATGACGCCTCTTATCGTAGGAAATAACGGGCCTTGACTGGCAAAGGCTAATGAATTATCATTATAAATGGCGGTATCGTCAACCGTCTTAGTTAGTGTATCAATATACATCACGAAGTGAATGTATATAATGATACACTTAACATCTCAACAACCGACTCTGTGAAAGGAGTGTGATCCATGAAGTACGACTTTCAAGACTATGAGTCAATTCCAAATTCCCTATCTGACTATGTAATGGGAATTGCCGACGCAGACTACATTACTGACATCCATTTGGATGACATCAATGATTTTCTGAATGGTCTTGAAGACTGGATGGACGATCCAGCCTTAACATATAACCTACATATGAAGGAGTACTAAGTAGATGGGTGATATAACGCTGGCCCTTCCAAGTAAGGATGGCATCAGCATATCCTTTAGGGGCATCGAAGATGACTTCAGTTACGTCTCTGTATCTTACAAAGATATAGCGGAAGATTTTCTTGATAGCCTTATGTCGCCCGTACATGAGACTGATGACGGGGAGATTGTGATGGCAATCAAATCTAATGACGCAGAAGCAGCGCAGCAGATAAAGGATGTCATTACTTCTCTCCGTTATCTAGCCGATTGGCTAGAGCATGAGTATGGAAAGCAAACTCTTGGAGAGTTTAATCTTTCCAA
>Ga0208644_1001512_pt1 | contig 19338 bp, 26 predicted proteins | sample VirMetDEL_Nov_18_FD_184517 | JGI IMG/M metagenome (GOLD analysis project Ga0208644, IMG submission 184517) | Aqueous microbial communities from the Delaware River and Bay under freshwater to marine salinity gradient to study organic matter... | ecosystem: Environmental > Aquatic > Marine >... | reverse complement strand
ACATGTTCTCTGATCCAGGCGGTTTTGTCTTGTGCTACTTTTTTTCTGTTCAGCTCGCCAGTACAGGTAAGAATCTCCCAATACACGCCTGTATCTTTGACTGCGTTTATAAGATCTTTCATACCAAGCATAACTGGTAGATCTTTGAACAAGCCTTTGTTGCTAAGTTCAATCTTGTTGTCGTCATAAAGATGATCAGTCAAAGGGCCATTCAAATACTTTGGTCCTTGAACGCCCTGGACGAAGTCAGCTAAGACTCCGTCCATGTCAACAAATATTCTGTTAATTGGTATCATTATGCAATTCCATTTTTAACCAAGCACTCACCATAGATATGGTTGGCATAGTTGTTCATTTTCTTTTTGATTTCCGCTTGTTCAGCATCTCTTTTTGCCTTTTCTTCTTGATCCATCATTGTTGTATTAACAATCTCAACTTTTACAAATTTCTGACAATGCATAATTGTTTTAGCCTCGCAGATCTTAGCTCTTTGAGCATCGGTCAACTTGGTAACATCAACATTCTTTTGGAAATGAGCAAGACTTTCTTTGGTGGCCCACTGAGGATCCATTCCAATAGTCTTGATATGTCCATCTTCGTTCTCGTAAAGAACCTCAATACCGCTATAAGTGCTCTTTTTAACAGCACACCATTTATCAGTTTTTGGATTCAAAGTCTGGTAACAAAGTCTGTCACCTCTTTTGGTTGTCTCAATCCAGTATTTTCTCTTGGTTCTCAGCTTGTATCCCCAAGGATAATCTTCAACCACAACTGCGTTGTCAGCTGAGTCTTTGTTGTAAATTACATTCTTTATCACGCCGCACCTCCAAAGCTATGTGTTAATAACATGTCAACATCGTTATCAAAATGTTTGTTTATTTCATGGACCATATCGTCTTTGAGTTGACAATATCCCCAATGAAAACCCTCTTCGCCTTTTACAAGAACTTTTGTGCCGCCACCATAATTGGTTAAGGCCCAGTTGCCTTTACCAAGTCTGGTATCGTAAAGATCTTCACACAATTCTATGTTTGATTTTAAATTATCAGCCATTAGTCTAAACCCCCTTCTTTTATCATTTTTAAAAGATCTTGTTTCTTTTCTTCCATGAAGATCTCACCACATGGCTCGCAAAGAACTTTGTCGTAACAAAACTGGATCTTGTTGTTACCGCCAGTAGCGTCACCACCACATTTCTCACAAACCTTGCCATCATTGGTGCATGCTGCATCAATAATGTCATTACTACTTACTACATAATTAGCCATTTTTGCCTCCGTTTTTTTGATTAATTACAATTCCCACATAGTTAATATACTAAATATTGCAACTATTTGCAACTATTTATACATTTTATTTTAATTAATTTAAGGCAAAAAAAAGGGCCAATTAAGGCCCTTTAAATTTGTAATACTGAGTAATAAAGTGTATTACGACTTCAAACTATGCACCTTGAGATCCGTAGATTCCTCTCCAATCAGAGAAACCGAATGAATATCTCTCTCTCGCTTTATATCTGATATTGCCAGTAGAAAAGTCTGGTTCCATTGAAGTCTCCATTGGAGATCTTTGGAACATTTTTAGACCTTCGCCTGCGCTATTGACAGATGTAAGGATGAAGAAAGCATCTGGATCAGTAAGATAATGGTTGACGCTATAACCACCAGGTAAAACCCCAGTATTTTTTATAGCGTTAATGTCATTATCAGCTGTACCAGATCTTTGCTGAGAGTTTAAGATTCTGTCAGCAACAAACACTAATTGTGGTGGTACCACAAGTTTGTCAGCTTGGACAGAAATTGTTAAACCTCTATCATCTGTGAAAGTTGAAATATCAATTAATGCGTCTTCTAATGAAGCCTCATTTAAGTCAGCCATAGTAGTAGCTCTGTTCGCAGCTGATCCACCACCAGATAGTGGGTGAGCAGTGTTAATAAGTGATACTCCATCGCCTCCTGTGAAGCTAGATGAGAAAGCATTATTTAAAACATCAGCGCCTTTAACTTCTTTGGTGTTAGCCATAGATTTTGCTAATGCTTTAACGTATCTTTTACCTAAAGAATCGTAAAGGTTATCTTCAACCGCTTCCTCTGTTAAAGCAAACGCTAACGCAATCGTATCATGCGTATAACGTGCACTGTAACTTTCAGATGCGTTATCAAATTGAACCCCTTGTCCTTCAGACTTAAGTGGTGCAGAACCGAAACCAGTCACTAAGACTTCTTCTTCAAATGCTCTATTTGAATCCTCAATCACGAAAATATCTTCATACTCTCTTTCATAAGAATCATAGGACATTCCAAAAAGTGCGTTTAGACCAGGCTCTAGCTCTTTCGCTAATTGTGCTCTTGAAATTGCCATTTTATTTTAGCCTCCTTATGCTAAACCAGCACCTTTTTGTCCCATTATGTGGTTTTGAATCACACAAAGAACATTGGTGTTTGATGATGCAACATCATCGTTATCGGGATCCTGGGATATATCTATACACTTGAGTGGCAATGTAGCTGTAGTAGCTCCAGTAGTCACGTCAAGTTCTAGGTTTGAAATCCCAGATGAAGTGTCGCCAACTGGTGATCCGTCAACAATGTCGAAGTTTCCGAACAAGTCGGCGACAGGAAATGTGTCGTCTGCTTGTACTTCAAATACAACATTAGGATCATCAATTACGCTTGCAATAATATCCGAAGCAGAAACACTGCCTGGATAATAATTTTTAAACACTTGCTCGCCTGTTGTTGGATCAGTGTATTGAACACCGTTAAACACACCGACAATCGGAACAGTACCAGAAGCGGCGTGTCTACCTATAACACCAGCTGTAAGCTGAGTTACCAAGTCTCCTTGGAATATAGGTGTCGTAGCGCCACTAGCAATTCTATATCTGGATTGACCTCCAGAATATGGTGCTCCGCCCATCATGCGAACAGGTTTACATCCAAATGCGCTATCTTTATTAGCCATTTTAATATTCTCCTATTATATTACTTTTTTCCAAAAGTAACGTTTGACTTCCTATCAGAATCATACTTAATGTACCTGCCATCTTTTCTGGATTCAGTAAACATATTATTGTCTAAAGCCTCTTTTTTAAGACGGGTTTGATCTTCGTAATAAGCATTACGTTCTTCTTTGGTTTCAATAGGTATTTTTGCTAATAGCAAGCCTTCACTATAAACAAGACCAGCATGTCTTCCTTCGTCTGCTGTAGGGTAAGAAAATTCACTAGGGAGATCGGTTCCTCTTACGAGTTCCCATCCTTCTCTAATTCTTCTGCTTACGTTAGCTTTGTCCTCTTGGCCAAGCATGGATTCTCTTATCCATCGATATTCGTATCCTTCTGGCGGTGGAGGAGTTTCAAGTTTTCTTACTGGTCGCCATGGTTGTCTACGAGTATTTTTAGCGTGTTGCTCGGATTCACGCGAGTTTCTGGTTTGTGTCATATCTTTTTCAGTCGTCATTTTGCCTCCCTAGATGCAATTCGTTGTTTTTCTTTAGCAACGGATTTTAGCCAGGCATCTTCAGTCATGCCATGTGGTTTTAATCCACGGAGTCGTTCAACTTCTGTTTTAGAAAATTGCACACCGTTCTTTTTGCCTTGTGTTTTTTGCCGACTTCCTACGGAAGCGGAGGCGACTCTTTGCACAGCGGGCCTGCCCTCACTTTGTCCAGCATTTCCAGATTTAAGATCTGGATAAACTTTATAAATTCTGTTATTTAACTCACTGTAATATTCTTCTGAATCTGGTTCAAAACCTTCATTAACCAAGTTTACATGAGTATATTGTGCGTATTGTGTAGCTTCTGCATCTTCACCAAACCAATTGTTTTGTGACTTCCATTGTAAAGCCTCTTGTGTAGGCTGTACTTCAACTGGCTGCTTTTGTTGAGGTTGTTGTGCCTGTTGATAGTAAGCATTTTGTTGTTGTGCATACGCATCGTTTTGTCTTTGTTTTGCAATTCTTACTTTTTCTTTTTGAATTGCAACTTCATTTTTTAAGCTATCAGCTTTAGTAATAAGATCAGCGTCACCAGAAGCATGAGCTTTTTTAAAAAGTTCATTAGCTTCACGTTCTTTAATGCTTATTGTTTCTTCTTCTTTTGCAAGTAAACTTTGGTGTGATTGCACCGCTTGATTGTAATAAGCATGTACTTCAGCCTCTCTTTGTTGCAATGCAGCTTCTAATGCAGCTGCTTTTTCTTCAGCAGCTCTGTTTCTAGCATTAAGTTTATTAATTCTTTTACTTACACTTTTTGTGTAATTTTCAAGTTCGTCGTCGCTAGAGGCACTTTGCACCTCTGACTCAGATTCAGTTACTTCTACCTCAATATCTTCAACTTCTGGTTGAATTTGATTTTGTTCGTTCTCTATCGTCATAAGCTCACTATATCATCTGGATTAAGTATGGTGGCAATCACTTCATCATCATTGATAATGCGAACCTCTGCACCGTCCTCAAGTTTAAATCTCGAACCAGAGTAGCGTCCGATTAAAACCCATTGTTTTTCTTCACACCAGGGTGAATCTCCGTATCTTGCTTTATCGTTATAGCAAAGCGGTCCTTTTTTTACCACATAAGCTACAACGGTAGACAATGCCTCACGATCAGTTGTTTGTTTTGTAAGTATAATACCGCCATCTGTTTTGCCTTTACCAGCATAAGGTAACACCAACATTCTCCATCCTGTTGGTTGCGGCATACGATCTAAAATTGATTGATCTAATTTTTCTGGATCTAAAACCACTGTTTCTGGATCAACGTAAGCCTCTGCTACCTTTTTGGCTGTACCGTTGTTTTCTTGAATACTCGTCATATATTTTTTCCCATGTCACTAAGTTCGTTTGCAATATAGTATAAAGCAGAAAGCTCTCCTTGCAAATATTTATAATGTTCTATATCTTTTAGCCCACCAGACATTAAAGTTTCTTGTATCTGTTGCTCTCTATTGCTGATAGCTTTTTTGATATTGTCTAAGACAGCGATTTCGTCCATAAATTACTTAGTTTTCTTTTTGGTTGTTTTTTTCTTTGCAGCTGGCTTCTTTGCAGCTGGCTTCTTTGCAGCTGATTTTTTCTTTACAACTTTTTTTGGTTTTTCTTCTGGAATTACCTCGCCATTAATAATAGCCATCTTTTTTGCAATTCTGGCTAAATTAGCTTGATGTTTAATTTCTTCTGCATCTGCTGCGGCTTTTGCATCAATAGCTTCTTGCTCGCGCAACTTTTTCTTTTCGGCTTTAAGTTTTTTCTGAGCCTCTAATATGTAAGATGTTGTCATAATATTCCTCGAATTTTATTTTCTAATTCAAATAACTTTAAATCAGCATTTTGTTTGAGTCTGTCTAAAGCTACACCAAGTTTATCATCTGCTATTTCTTTTTGCACATTTAACCTCTGTTGTTGCAGCTCACTTTCTATCATTTTTTCTTGTTGTCTTTGTCCTTGTTTCGCTACAAATTGTTCCGATTCCATGTTTAGTTCTTTGTCTTTTAGATCCAATTCACGTTTTCTGATATCAACCAAAGGATCTTCTCCGCTGCCCATACCTATAGATTGTAAGAACTCATTAGCAAGTTGTGCCATAATTTGTGAACTAAATTGTTCAGTAACCATCTGTATTTGCTGTTGTATTTGCTGCGCTTCTTGTGGTGATACTTGTTGCATCTGCGCCTGTATTTGTTGTATTTGCTGTTGCATTTCTGGTGGCATCTGTTCTTGCGCCATCTGCATAGCCATAAACTGTAAGTGTTGCATGCAGTGCGATATGATTAAAGCCTGTACTTGTGGACTTTCTTTGACAATGCTTGTTAAAAACAAACTTTTGTGCGTATCTAAATGCGCTTGATGATTTTGTTCAGCAAAAGCCTGGGCAGGTTGTCCCATCAATAAACCAGCGTTTTCTGAACCTGCATCTTGTGGTTTTGGCGTATTGTCTGGTGGTGGTTGTAATAAAGCATCTACATTATCTACGCCAAGAGCTGCATACATTCTTCTGTATGCCTCATAAATACCAAGCGGTCCATGAATCTCTGGATTAGATTGAACCATCTGTAAAAGTTCTTGTGCTAAAGTAACTCTTTGGCTTTGTGAAAAAATATTAGGATCTGATACAGGTATAATGTCTACTCTGTCGTCAAAATCTGTTTGTTTAACTTCTCCAGGGCCAGATCCCACTTGATAATTGTATACAGGAGGTAAAAACTCGCCGAATACTTTTGCCAAAAGTTTAAATTCTACTCTTTGTGCGTAATGTAATCTTTTGTGTATAGCACTCATAACTTTGGTGCCACGCTCAAGCAATGCTACTGTTGTACCAACGGGCATCGCTTGATTCATGTCGCCAACGTTCATATCTGCAATCGCAGCAAAACGCTTACCAGAGTCTACTAAAATACCAAGAAGTTGCATCAATACGTTACTTGGTTCTTTAATTGGCAGTGGTATCAAATTTTCTCTCAATGAACCGCCTGTAGTGTCAATATCTCTAAATTCACCTGGTTGTAATGGATTATCTTCGTCACGGATCCTCATTCCTCTAGCCTTAAAACCAGCTGGTAAATTAGCAAGGGTACCAGCGTCAATAAGCTGTCTTAAAATAGATGTAGAGGCTTTAGATAGTCCGCCAATCATGTGTGATAAGCCTAGGCCATAAAAACCGAGTCCAGGTAAAAACTTATACTGTACAAAATAATTAATTTTATTTTTAAGCGGATCAGCTTCTATGTAGTTTCTTCTAATTGATAAAACCTGTTCGGAGTCCTCTTCAATCGTAACGATGTAGGGTAATTTTAATCCAGTTGGCATACCCGACTGATCCATGTCTTCAAAACCTTCAATGTCTAAAACTGTATGTACTTCATATACCGTTCTATTTCTGTTTTCTTTATATGATGGTGATATACCTTGTATTTCATCAATAGCTTCATCAATATCGGACATATCTTCTGACATGCTGCCAGAACCAATATCAACATTGGCATAAAAACCAGATACTTGCTGTTTTTTAATTTCATTCGCAGACATAGTTATAGAATGTGTAATTCTTTCGGCTGAACTTATATCTGCTGCTTCGTAAGGCACAATAAGATCTTCTGGTGCAATAAATTTAGCTACAGCTCTATTTAAAACATTGTCAAAGTAAACTTTCTTAAAACAGGATCCTGCTAACGGCAGATAAAATAACATCTGATCAAGCTCTGGATCATACTCTTCCATTTCGTTCATAATGTAATAATTCATAAACTCCTGGACTCTTTCAGCTTGGTTTTCAGTATCTATTGTTCTTGCACCAACTATTTCTGTTTTAACTGGCCCTTTTGCTGGCAACATTTCTTTATATGCTTGTGCTTGGAACTGCGTGACAGCTTCTGCCAAAATTGGATGCACAACTCCAGATGATCCCTCAAAAGGTTGGGATCTAGTTTCGTCAAACTTCATACCAAGATATTTAAGGCCGTCGGTATATGTTTTTTCCCATTCAGATCTTGATTGTTTGTCTCCTTGAATTGAACTTAATAAATCGTTTGATATTTTTTCTAAAGTTGTTTGATCGATAAAATCAACCAAATTAGAATCAAAACTCATCTGTGGCATAACATCTTCTTGTATTTCGTCGTCTAAAAATATTTGTTCATCATCAACCAATATTTGAGCTGCCGCAGCAATTTGTTCTTCTCTTGTGGTATCTGGTGTTATTTCGACAGCCGATCCTTGTACTTTTATGTCTGGATCTTCGTTTGTTCCTAATCTATCTATAGCCATAATTAATGTAAAATCCTGTTGCGTGGATCTTCTGTTAGCTCCACTTCTGTTCCTATAATAGCCTCAATTTCACCATCAATCAAAAGGCCGTGGTACTCTGCGATGATTTTAGCTTGTGTAAAATCTTTTGCATGTATTAATGGGCCAGAATATTGCTGTCCGTCCCATGTAAAAGTTGTTGCGTATGTCTTAATAATAAACCGTCCTATTCTTTTTCAATAATTTAATTTCGTCCTGGTAATCTTCTTGCAACGATATAAATCCTCCTTGACGAAATCGCATTAAAGCCATTGTAGCACTATCGCAAAAGTCGTCATAATCACCGAAAGGAAACGATGCCATTTCTTCAATAACTTCTTCGGCAAAATCATCTTCTGGTGCCCAAACCATGCCCGATTCAAAGATCGGTGCAACACTATTCATTCTAGCAACTTTGTCTTGTCCTCTGCTCGGTGAGTAAGAGGTGACTGGTATTCCCATACGTCTTAATTCGTGTGTAAGTGGTGTTCCAGAGGCTTTTGCTTCTATTAATACGCAATCTGGTTCCCAATATCGGTATTCTTCTAAAGCAAGTTTTTTAAGTTCTGGGAAATCAAACCGAACTCTTTTTGCATCTAAAAGTATTATTTCATCGTGGTTTTCATCGCCTCGGTTAAATATTGCCCAGGTAGTTATTGCTGAATAGTCAGCTGTTTCTTTTTTTGAAAAAGCCGTATCGTAACTCTGTATAACATAAGAGTAAGAAGGAACATCTGGATCTTCCCAACGATTCCACCATTCTCTTTTAACTATAGATCCCTCCTCAGCTGTCGGATTTTGCATCCACTGGCTGTTCCATTTCGATATAGGTAAAGATGCTTTTACACCAAGTAGTTCTTCTTTTTTCCAAAACTCTGGCCATAAAGGTTTTTCAGAATCTGGCAAAATTGCAGGAAACTCAACGACTTCCCACTGATCAGCATTTTCGTCGCCTTGTTTATTTAATACCTTGCCAACCAGGTCTTTTGTGCTCCATCTAGTCATTACTATCACTATAATTCCGCCAGGCTGCAAACGCTGTCTTGGACCAGAGGTATACCATTCATAAGCCGATTCTAGTGCTTTCGGTGACATGGCATCTTGTTCGGAATGTGGATCATCAATAATTAGTAAATCCGCACCACGACCTGTAATAGCACCACCGACACCAGCAGCAAAGAACTCGCCTTCCTGGTTACTTGTCCAACGACCAGCTGATTTGTTATCGGCTTGTAATTGTAGATCTGGAAAAACATGCTGATAATCATCACTGTCAATAATGTTTCTAACCTTACGACCGAAACGTACAGCAAGTTCAGCGGTGTGAGTTGTTTGGATTATTTTAAGATTGCCACGTCTACCCATCATCCAGGCAGGAAAAAAAGTTGATGCAAACTCTGATTTTGAGTGTCTTGGTGGCAAACATACTATTAATCTTTTTAACTTACCATCGGCTATTTTATTAAATTTATCAGCAATAATTTTATGATGTCGGCCCTCTATAAAATCTGGCCACATGTGTTTGATAAAGGTTATAAAATCTTGCTGGCAAACGTCTTGTTTTTCTAACTGATCATATCTTTGTAATAATGCAACAGCCTCAGCTTTGTCTTGCTCAGATAAAATATCAAAATCTTTGAATTGAACATCACTCATAAGCGAGCTGAGAAACAAGGTAGCGACGATAAAATATGCAACTCAGCTCTAAGCGATAAACGCCTAGGCGTAGTATTACACACACTTATACTTCGTGCCATTCTTTACCCTCAAATAGTAAAGCCTCCGCCTCTCTTCTTCTAATTAAGCCTTGGAGAACCTTGCCGCCAGCTTTATTCCAACGTTTTATTTGCGCTGGTACTTCTTCGTAATTACCTTCATTTAATACGCGTAGCATAGTAGAGCTGCTTAAATTTGATGGCCCTAAATTAAATGTCCAGGAAACCAAAGCATCGTATTGGTTTTGTTCTAGCGGCACTTTTACAGCTTTAGTAACAGCTTCTTCAAACTTTGATACGTCGTCCATAAGCAGTTCGTCTGCTTCTTCTTGCGTTATTTCCATGTCCATGGTTACACCGTGAGTAGATCCATAACCTATTGTCGGCACACCTGCGGCGCAGTGATATGCTTTTAGTTCGCATCCTTCAAATTTTTTAATTAATGCTAATCCTTCTTGTGATATTTTCATATTAGTAGTCTCCCCATATTTTTTCTTTTTTGCCACCGAAGTAAGGCACTGCATGGCCTTCTTTACAAAGTATTTCACAAATATCGTCTCCTTCTTCTGTGTAAGGTATTCCTAGAATTCTTCCGTATTTACCTTTACCTAGTGATTTTAATTTGAATTTACCGACACACAACTCTTTGAGTCGTTCTTTTGCTGCTAATCCTAATTTTTTTTCTGCTAAATCTCTAGTCCTGGACTCTGGAGTATCGATACCGTGAAGTCTTACTCTTTGTTTGTGTAGTTTTACTGAAAAACCAAGATCTAATACAACGTCAATCGTGTCACCATCAACAACACGATCAAGTTCTGCTCTATATACAAAAGCGTCTGGTGCTTTGGCCATTAATCTTCTCCTTTATGTGATGCACCAAAATAAAAAGATATTATGGCGCTTGCAAGACCACCTAAATATCCGAGCACTAAATTAATTAAAGCCTCTGAGTTTTGTTCTGGTGGTTGTAAAGTTACTAAAAAGATATATCCCAAAAAACCGCCTATTGTTGCAATACCGATAATTCTTGCTGTCCAATCTTTGCTAAACATACCTCTAGCATTTTGTTTGTCTTGGGTTTCTAGCTTAAATACATCTACTTCAAGCTCTTTCATTTGAATTTCAAACTGTTGTTCAGCTTTTTTAAGCTCTAACATTTGTTCTGGTGTCGCGTTTTGTATTGCTTTTTCAATAGATTTTTGATCGTTTGGTACACCTAAGACATCTGCAATCATGTTTGCAGCCATACCACCCATAGGACCTCCTATAGCTGTTCCAAGTGTTGGAGCGACAGCTCCTACGATGTTTTTTAACAATCCTTTCATATAGACTCCTTTATTGTATATATTTTAAGTTCGTCTTTTTTGCCTTTTACTTTTATAGGTTTTAGAGACTTTAACATAAGTTTGCAATTTTTTGCAGTTTCTTGCCCAACTAAAATATCCACACCAACTTCTTTAGTTGCCGACTCTAACCTTGCAGCTGTATTAACTGGATCTCCGATTGCTGAATAATCAAACCTTGTATCGGATCCCATATTTCCAATAACTGCGTAGCCAGACTGACAACCAACGCCTACCTGAACTGGAGTAGAAAGCGTTTTATTCAATTCAGCTATACCTTTTTGTATATCTATGGCAGCTTGAACAGCTTTTGTTTCTTGATCTTCACAATCCAAGGGCGCTCCAAAAATAAACATTCCTGCGTCCCCGATAAATTTGTCCGTCATTCCGCCAAGTTTTTGCACGGCGTTTACCTGGACTGTCAAAGTTTTGTTCATAATCTCAGTAACTTCTTCTGGAGATAATTTTTCACTTAATGAAGTAAAGCCACGAAGATCTGTAAATAAAAATGTACAGTATTTTTTTTCGCCACCAAGTTTTAGTAGATCTGGATTATCCTGGAGCTGCTTTACTTGTCTTGGATCTAAGTAATGTTCAAATTGTTTTTTAATCTGTTGACGTAATAAATACTCTTTTCTGAACCGTAAATAGAAAATAACGCTGCCGATTACAAATTCGGACATTAAAGTCCATGAAAAGTCCAATAAAATGCCTTTTTGGATGCTAAAAACGCCTAAGAAGCCCGTCAAGGCCATGAAAATTAGTCCGAAGGCCAGTGCCTTGGTCATAGTGAGATATGCGCATACAAGCGAAACTGTAAGCACAAAAATTGAGAAAATCAAAATTTCAGCCGCTAATGCCCAATCTGGGATTTTTGGAGAGTTTTCAATCAAAATTGACTCAGCTAAAGCTGCTTGAACTTTGTGTGGACCGAGTAATCCAACAGGAGTTGCAACTTGTGGCATGACTCCAGGAGCGTCAACCGAAATAAATACAAATTTATTTTCTACTTCCATATCTTGCAAATTAGTTTCTGGTGTTTTTACCCAAGAGATCCATTTGCGGCCAAGACGATCTACATCTACAGGAGGAAGTCCCTGGACGGTAATTTGTTGCATGCCGTTTTCGTCACCTTTGATAATGTAAGTTTTAGATCCTGCCAAAACTTTTAATACTTCGGTTCCATAAGATGAAACAAAACCATCTGGTGTTTGCATTAATAAAGGTATGCGCCTTACAAGATTGTCTATTTCGGTGGGAGCCGATGACAAGCCTTGAGGGATTAGGGTATATTTGTGGCTGTTCTGGACAACTCCCTTAGACATAATACCACTAATATTTTCACCAAGTAAAACAGTACCACTGGTAGGTGGATAAATACCGTTATCGTATTCAAACATGGCCAAGACACTTGGACTATAACTGAGTGCTTCTAAAAACATATCATCGCCACCGAATCTATCTGCTTGTGGAAAAGATACTACCCAGCCAACACCCATAGCTCCTTTGTTTAAAAGATCAACATGTATTTGTGCTAGCTCCTGGCGAGGAAAGGGCCAACCACCAGATTTTTGTATGTCTTCCTGGGTAATATTAAGAATGACAAAATTACCGCTTGGCTCATATTCTTTTACAAAGGTATCAAAGGTTTGTAGTTTTAAGATCTGTAAAGGATATAACTGAAACAACAGTGGCAGTGCTAGTAATATAAAAGTTGTGAATATTGTCTTTTTCATCCAGAAGATTGCCTTATAGTAATAGTAGAGGTTGAGGCTCCGTTAATTTGAACAGTTTTTGAAACACCGTCTTGAATAAATATAACCGTGTAAGAATTATCGCCGTTGACAACAACCTGCGCGTTTTGGTTCACCAGGCGCATAAGTTTTACTTGAGATCCTTGAATAAGCGTGGTGATTTGTGTTTCTGGATCTTGGCCTATATTAGTTCCAGATACTTGTATACCACTTGAAAAATTAGTTAAATTGTCTTCTTCTTTAGCTATACTAAGTTCATCTAAAACATCTAAAAGATCTTCTAAAAAATCTACACTTAATAGATCTATATCCAGTTCATCAAAAGATATATCTTCATCTTCTTGCAAAAAATCCTCGGCTAGTAAATCAACATCAAGCTCAGTAAATTCCAGGTAGTCGGCTTGTTGTGTTTGTTCTTCTTCTTGGTTAGTAAGATCTTCTTTTGGCGGTGATACAATCAACATGTTATCAATAAAATCTAAAGTTATATCTAAAGTAACAGCCTTGCTTGGTGGATTTTCATAAACCGATGTAGTAGTTGCCTGGTAAGGTTTATTAAGTACGGTTTGGCCCATAGCAGTTTGTACTACTATTTCACCGCTTGCATCACCAAATTCATCTGGTAAAAGTATGATCAAACTTTTACCCGTTTCGTCAACCGTACAAACAAAATCGGTGCCCTGGACAAAAATTTGTGAAGTAGGCGTTGAGAGGCTTATATTTTTTTTGTTGAGTTTGTTGGCATTACCGCTAATAAATCTAATAGTACCGCTTGCAAATTGCAGTGCCATTTTTGACTTATCTGGATTTGGATCATATACATATTCATTTATCAAAAGCTCAGAATGTTCAGTGAGCTTTACAGTAGATTCGTCTAAAAAAGTTATAGCTATTCGGCCAGATGCTGTTTCGACATTATCTAAAGAATTTATATCAAAGTCTAATTCTGCGTTATATGGTTGATCTCTTACTACCCTGCCAAAGCCTTGTAACTCTGTTATATCTCCAATCGTTTCAGCATGTAGTGGTTGTCCCACCATCACTTTGCACAACACAAATATTAGAGTTGGATGTATTCGTAATAATGGAAAGCCAGTCACGAGCCAAAGTTGACGATTGAATGATGTTGAGTGTGTTGCTGCTTCCATCTAAGTCCAAATTAAAATAGCCAGAGTCAGATGCTGTGTTTCCAGAGTATCCACTGGCTGTAAAATTAATGGTGTTGCTGCTACCGTTGACATCCATATAGTTTACAGCGTTTTCGTAATCAATATCAAAGTCAAAAATGTTTGAGTCGCCAGTAATAATCCAATCAAGATTGAGATATGAAGTATCGGCATCTTCTGCTAATTTGATATCAGCTTCGTTGCTAGATCCAGTAACATCAATATTAAGATCCACATAATCAGCTGTAATCAAACCAGTTGAGTTCAGTAATAAATCCCAGACATTGCTATCACCCTCAAACTCAAAAAAACCAGTAAAGTTGCCGCCATCAATAGCGTCCGATCTAAAAATATTTGAAGATCCAATTTGGTTTATATCTAGTGTCATAGATGCACCGTCAAGATCTAAAGCGGTCATTGTTCCAGACACTGCTGAGGTTCCGCCGATAAGGTTGGAGCTGCCAAGCTGTTCAAGATCAATGCTAGCATTAGAGCCGCTTTGATCAACATAAATTTCGTTATCAGCCAAGACTGATAAACTAAAGAGCAAAGAAATGAGGTACCTATTCACCATAGTATTTCCAATAATTTCGCTCGCGACCTTGTTTAATTATATCTACAATACCAATTTCTATAGCGCTTTGCAAAGCGATAGACTTGCTTTCATTCATAGCATTTCCTGTTTCAAATTCTACTAGCTCGGTATCGTTTGCAACGAAACGAAATACGTCGTTAGAAAGGCCAACTGATAATAAAGTTTTGGTAGTTAAATTTTCTAACAATATTTCACCTGTACTAACCGAAACAACTCGTATTGCAACTAAGACAGTATCTTCTCTATATTGTTTGCTGGTGCCTATACCGAGATACCTGGCACCTGCTCCGCCTGTAAGCAAATTAGTGTTGTAATCAATAATACCGCCCTCAATAATTAAACCAGCAAAAAGCAAAGGTAGTTGCTCAGATTTTTCATCAAACTTTTCTCTTGTAGATCTTATGATTTGTCTTTCTTTGGTTATGTGATCTATACCAACTCTTTCAACTATACGAAAAAAACCAGATTGTTTTAAGGCTCGGATAAGATAAGCCTCTGGAGCTTGTGTCATGGCCGTGCTGAAATTAGCATATCCGTCGACTGATTTTCTCTGACCTGTATAGTCGCCAAATTTATAAACAGCCACTATGGGTTGCACTCTAGCTAGAGGAACGTTTTGTATTTCTTCGGTAATAGGTTGGTTATTAAATGCGTCTTTAGAATAACATTTTGCTTTACCGACTATTGACACAACATCTTTATAATCGCCCTCTGGATTAGTAAGACAAGGTGATATTAATTTGACATGCGATGCACAACTAGCCACCAAAGCCAAAGTCGCCAATAGGAATAGTGATCTCGGTAGTTGTTTCATCTAAAGTATTATAAATGGTTAAAGTGATATATGTCCCATCGCTGGTCCAACTAATAATGTTATCAAAGAGTGTAAAGGATCCTGTTGTTTCTGGATTTTCACCAAACAGCTGATCAACTATCTGCCTAGATATTTGTGCAAAAATTCTGGACTCTAAATTTTTAGTAAACCTAGAAACGACTGAGTTTTCTTCGTCTCTTTTTCTTTGGTCTTCCAAGGCTTTCAAGTCTGCTCGGAGCTGTTCTTTACGCGTATACTCTTGTGATTCTACAGTCAAATAATGTGAGCTGGTGCCAATCCCAGAAAATGAAGGTGATTTAAAATGAAACTTGATTTCGTCAGCTTTTAAGTTTTCTACAAAAATACCGATAATTAAAATTATGCCAATAAGCATTATTGACCAGATTAATTTATCTTTTTCGCGTTGTTCTTTTTCTAATTGTTTTTTAGTCTTTTCTTTGATCATCTCTATCCGCCTTAGCTAACCTGTCGGTGTGCATAAGTTGTGGTACACCTAATATAGTCTTAAGAAGAGTATCTTGTCTAATTATCTCGTTATCTACAGATCTTACTCTGTCTATAAGAGCTACTAAAATACCGTGTTGTGAATCTAGTTTTTGGCCAAGTCGTTGTTCTATTTCTGATATTTGTGCAGAAACTTTTTCATCAAGTACATCTACTTTTGTTTCCATGCCGTCAATAATTTTATTGATCAGTTTCCAGATAAATAAACCTAAACCAATAGCTGCTGCTATGGGAAAACCTACTTCGTTTATTAGCTGTACCACGGAGTCCATTTAGATCAGCTCCGCAATTACAATAGCTCCTACAATAAATGGATAAACGGCCCAGATCATGTTTTCAAGTTTGTCAAAACGTTTTGATCCGTCCTCAAGTCTTTTATCAATGCTTTTATACAAGGCTCTACACTCTCTTTCGTGAGCTTCGATTTTATTTATTGCATCTTTTACTGTTGCCATTACTCACTACCTGTATTGTCATAGAATTTTTTTGGTCTGCCTCTTTTTTTAACCCTTTTGGTAGTATAGGCTTCATTGACATCTAAAGTAGATTTATCATCTGCAACATAATGTCCTTTTTTGTTTCTGGCTCTTACTTTTACTTTTTCAGTGCCAGTCACTTTGTCCCATAGTTTTGAAAAAATACCCATTTTAATTACCTTTGTCTTTAGCCTTCATTATGTTTAGTGCTAATAGATCTATAAACTTATAGAGTTTACCAATCCAGGCATCATCCTTTGGCGTAGGTGTAGTAGCTGCAATTATAGATGCAACTGTAACGATTGTGGTTACCCACATAATTATATCTACCATTATTCATCTTCCTCTGGTTGTGGATCTTCTTTAAGATCCTGGGTTTCTTCTGGTTCAGCAAACTCTTTGAGTTGCCCAACCACCTCTTTTCTTAGTACAGCAACGAACTCTAGTTCTTCGCCATTCCAAGTACCTCTTTTTGCTGCTACATCAATGAGCTGTAGCATGCCTAATAAAAATTGTTTTTGATCCATTATCGTCTCCTTGTTTTATATTATTAAAATTAACTATTTGAGCTGATGTATGCTTTACCAGTTGTAATAGCGTCTGTATAAGATGTTTTATCATCTGAACTACCAGCTACATCTGGAGTATCGTCATCTTCATCAACAGGTGCATAGGCTAAAACCAGTTCTAAGTGGTCTACGTTTCTTTGTACCATATCGTTGATTTCTGATTGCTCCATACCTTCAACATTCCAAGTTCCAGCGTTTACACCGTTGATAAGTGTTACGCTATCTGTTGCTGCTGTTAAGACTTCGCTTACTGTTTGTGCCATATTATTCTCCTTTTAAAGTTTGTATTTCGGCTTTTAATTCATCTACTTGTGATGAAAGTTCTTGTATTGCTTTTGTTAAAATTGGTATTAATGCTGCTTCTGCAACTTCTTGTTGACCTGTTTCTCTTTCAGACCACATTTTAAATCCATCAGCAATTTCAGAATGATTATCTATAACTGCTTTAACTTCTTGAGCTATAAAACCATGCTCAGTCGTTGAGAATTTATATGATTCTGTAGAGCCTTCTTCATAACCTTTAAATCCTTCAGGTATATCACCTTTGTTTTTATATTTAAAAGTTCTAGGTCTTAAATCGTTAATAAAAGATAGTCCTGCTGTTGCATCTGTAATATCTTTTTTAACTCTTTCATCTGAAACAGTTGACCAAGTAGCAACACCATGTTGTGCTCTTATATCAGATGTATTAGACCCTAAAGTAGTATAGCCTCCTTCACCTGTAACATTATAGCCAAATACATTTGCCGCACTTCCATCTGCTGCTGAAACATTTGCATAGTTGCCAATTATAGTGCTATTACTACCAGTAGTTGTCGCTACATCATGAGCTCCTGCTTGATAACCAACAAAAGTATTATCAGTACCTGTGGTTAATGATGTTGCTACACTCGCACCAACCAAAGTATTATTACCTCCTGTTGTTACTGCTAAACCTGCATTTACACCAAGGGCTGTATTATTAGTAGCAGTAGTGTTTGCTGTTAAAGCGTTGTAACCAACTGCGGTGTTGTTACTAGCCGTTGTATTAGCGTCTAAAGCAAATGTACCAACTGCTACGTTATTAGCACCTGTGGTGTTTGCAAATAAGGCAAAATGCCCATTAGCTACGTTATAATCTGCTGTAGTATTACCACTCAATGCCTGATAACCAATAGCGTTATTATAATTTCCTGTGGTGATAGCATCTGCTGCTGCTGCACCCACTGCTACATTTCCTGTACCTGTAGTGTTTGCTGTTAAAGCTGCATCTCCAACTGCTGTGTTGTTATTTGCGGTAGTGTTTGCATCCAAGGCTCTATTACCAACAGCTACATTATTTGAACCAGTAGTATTAGCAATCATTGAGTTTCTGCCTACTGATGTATTGAATTGTCCAGTAGTGTTTGCAAATAAAGCATCTTTACCAACTGCTGTATTGTAAGAAGCTGTAGTGTTCTGTGCGAGGGCTTGATTACCAAAAGCTGTATTACTAGCACCAGTAGTATTTACTTGTAAAGCACCATAGATGCCTGAACTACCTGAACCCATTGCGGTGTTATAATTACCTGTAGTATTAGCGTTTAATGCAGTAGCACCAAAGGCAGCATTTGATACGCCAGTAGTGTTCGTTGCTAAAGTATCTGCACCAAAGGCATCAATTTTTCCTGTAGTATTAGCTCCTCCTGCTGACTTACCAACTGCTGTATTTGCTGCACCTGTAGTGTTTGCTGCTAATGCTTGTAAACCTACTGCGGTATTATTTGAACCTTCTGTGTTTAATAATAATGCGTTTACACCAAACCCTGAGTTGCCTGAACCAGTAGTGTTTGAGTAAAGCGTTTGTGCTCCAAAAGCATTATTGTTAATTCCTGTAGTATTTGTATATAACGAATACCAACCAAATCCTGCGTTTTGAGTACCTGTTGTATTAGAGCCAACAGATGAAAAACCAAAAGCATCATTTGGACTACCTGTAGTGTTTGCTACTAAAGCCTCAAAACCAACTGCTGTGTTGTTACTAGCTGTTGAAAGAGTTAAAGCACTTGTACCCACCGCAACATTATTAGCACCTGTTATATTAGCACTTAGTGCAGCACCTCCAAGTGCAGTATTGTAATTTCCTGTTGTTATAGCATCTCCTGCTAAAGCACCTACAGCTACATTATAAGTACCTGTAGTGTTTGCGAGTAAAGCATTTTTACCAACTGCTGTATTGTTAGATGCTGTGGTATTACTATATAAAGCAGTATCTCCAATAGCTACGTTTGAACTACCTGTTGTATTAGAGCTATAAGCGTTATTACCTATTGCAACATTTTGACTACCTGTTGTATTTGCATCACCACTTACATAACCTACAAATGTATTTTCATCACCAGTAGTAATTGCAGTACCTGCTTCATCACCTACGACAGTATTATAATTACCACCACTTACAATAGAGTTACCTGCGTTGACACCTGCTATAAAGTTAGAAGTTCCTAAAGTGTTAGTAGACATACCATCACTTACAGTGATTCCTGTTACGTCTATGCCTGTTGCGGTTGTGGCTAGTTTGGTTGAGCCGTTGTGATAAATGTTTACAGCACCGCCTGTTATAGCTTCTAAGTATGCGGCACT
>Ga0208644_1001510_pt1 | contig 19360 bp, 13 predicted proteins | sample VirMetDEL_Nov_18_FD_184517 | JGI IMG/M metagenome (GOLD analysis project Ga0208644, IMG submission 184517) | Aqueous microbial communities from the Delaware River and Bay under freshwater to marine salinity gradient to study organic matter... | ecosystem: Environmental > Aquatic > Marine >... | reverse complement strand
AGCTCCAGTTCCAGCTCCAGCTCCAGCGCGTTCAGCTCCAGCACCGGCTATGGGTGGTAAAGGGGCGTTGATGAATCTTTCTAATTCCCAACCCTCAGCTCCAGCTCCAGCTCCAGCTCCAGCTCCAGCTCCTGCACCGGCTATGGGTGGTAAAGGGTTTAAAGGATCACGTTCAGCTCCAGCCCCAGCCCCAGCTCCAGCGCGTTCAGCTCCAGCTCCAGCGCGTTCAGCCCCAGCTCCAGCGCGTTCAGCCCCAGCTCCAGCGCGTTCAGCTCCAGCTCCAGCTCCAGCTCCAGCCCCGGCCCCAGCTCCAGCCCCGGCCCCAGCTCCCGCTACTCAGGCCAGCGCGAATCAGGGTATTGCTAGTTTAGGAATTAAAGGATCACCTTCGGTAAATACAGCAGCTCCGGCAGTTCCGGCAGTTCCGGGTGCAAGAAGTATAGGAGGTAAAGGACCACGAGTAGCACAACAGAATACGGGAATGCCGGGTAAAGGAGGGGTAGCATCTATCCCAAATCCTTACGCTAGTACGCCTTACCCAGAAAATTGGGATCCTACTGACGTAGCTATGCGAAATTCTTATGCTGCAGAACTAACCGATGCGGGTATTACGGGACCACAACAGTGGCAACGTATTGGATATGAAAAACAAGGTACAAATACTTGGTATGATCCAGTACAAGATCGTGGGATTTTTTTAGGCGCTAAAGACATACCGTATTCCCAACCGGGATTTGTTTCTAGTTTTTATGGGTGGGATCAGAACCCCCAAGCTGGGTTAAATAAATTCGATAGCATATTTAAGGGATCTACTAAAAACGATAGAAATATCCAAAATAGTATCGGTAAATATCTAAATCAGCAAGGTACTAATGTATCTTCTGCATCTGATGCTCAACGCATAGCAGCGCTTGATTATGCTATTAGAGAAGAAGGTAGAAAACAGCAAACTAAAGGCGGCGGCTTCCTTAGTTCGATAGCGGGCGCACTACCTAGTATTGTTGGAGGCGCATTAGGTGGGCCTATAGGCGCAGGTTTGGGGGGCGCTTTTGGTAGCGCTGCTACTGGGAAGAATCCATTAACCGGTGGGATAACTAATTTAGTTTCTAACTATGTTTCTCCCTTTGCTGAAGGCGGGTACTTAAATGGTAGAGGGGATGGTATGAGCGACGATATCCCAGCTAATATCAACGGTAGTCAACCAGCCAGACTCTCGGACGGTGAGTTCATAATTCCAGCCGATGTGGTATCCCACCTTGGAAATGGGTCCAGTAACGCGGGCGCTAATAAACTTTACGCTATGTTAGATAGAGTTCGCGAAACTAAAACAGGTACAATTCGACAAGCGCCAATGAAGAACATGGGGGGATATCTCCCCGCATGATGCAAGTATCTTATGTACCTCTGGAATATATAGATACTTATTGGGATGCGGTGGCGCCCCATTTAGAGAAATCTGTTAAATATACTTATGGAAGATATACTTTAAATGCTATATACGACAGTATTGTTAAATACAACAACCACCTTTGGGCGGCATACGAAGACAATCTAGTTTATGGTGCGGTAGTGACAGAAGTAGTTGATTACCCATTAAAACGAGTATTGATGATGCACTTTACCGGTGGCGTTGATTTACCTAAATGGAAAGATCCTATGCTTAGTCTTCTAAGAAGTTGGGCTAAAGAAAATGAATGCGACTGTATAGAATCTACAGGACGTCCCGGTTGGGCAAAAGTATTTAAAAATAACGGTTACAAAGCAATTTGTACAACTTATGAGTTACCTTTAGAGGATTAATCCATGGGTAAAGGCAGCAAAAAAGCCGCACCAGCGCAGCCTACTACTCAAACAGTAGTTAACCAAACCATTCCATCGTATCTACAACCGTATATTACGGATGTAGCTAAACGTGCACAGTCTCTAGGTACACAATCCTATACACCTTATCAAGGACAGCGGGTAGCGGGTTTCGATCCTTTACAGGAACAAATGCAGCAGGGTGTCGCTGCATTAACTGACCCTAGAGAGTATGACGCTGCTCGCGCTATTTACGGAAGATTGGCAGATTCTCAGCCTACATTATTTGGAGACGCTCAAGGCTATGCTGCGCCTGATGAATACCAAATAGGAGACGCCTATCAACTCCGACAGATAGGTGATACTGGAGTATTCAACCCAGAAATCGCTCAGTTCTATATGAATCCTTACCAATCAGCGGTAAGTGATATAGCAGCTAGAAAAGCTATAGAAGAGTCTCAAAGACAGCAGATAGCTACTAATCTTGGCGCCGCTAAGATGGGAACCTATGGAGGTGGACGACAGGCGGTTATAGACGCTATGCGTCAGACTGGTCTCACGAACACTATAGGAGATATATACGCCGCAGGTCAGCAAAGAGCATTTGAAAACGCCCAGCAGCAGTTTGAACGAGATAGAGCTGCGGGGTTATCAGGCAGGCAATTTGATATTGGCGCTGCAGAACGAGCGTACCAGACAAACCTTGGTGCACAGGAACGCGCTTATCAGATGAATGAAGCGGCGAGATTGGCCGCCGCGCAGGAAGATAGAGCTGCTAGAGAACGTGCATATGATCTGAATCAACAGGCTAGGCAGTTTGCAGACCAACAGCAGATGGCGATTGCGTCAGGTTTGGGAGCGTTAGGGTCGGAACAACAGAACGTCGCCTTACAGAGATTAAATGCACTAGAAGGCATAGGCGCCCAGAGACAGGCTCAGCAGCAAGCGATTCTTGATACACGCTACCAAGACTTCTTACGGCAACGAGACTATCCGATGGAACAGCTCGGGTTTTATAGTAATCTTATTCGCGGGTTACCAGCACCTTTGAGTACAACGTCGCTTGCTTACGGACAGACACCTACGGCAGCTAACCAATTAGCGGGTCTTATGGGCGCGGGGATTGGCGCATATAACGCCTTCAGTTCTTAAGAGGGACAGAACATGAACATGATGAGTGGACCGTTCAGCAGTCTCCAAGGAGTATTTAACGATCTCCTTACGCTGTCTCCAGAACAAATAGCTATGACTAACGCCCCTGATTTTCTTAAGGTCGCTGCAATGAATGAGCAGCAGAAGATAAGACAGGGCAATCCTAATCCGCCTCAGACTACCGTAGTGCAGGATATCGTCCAGCAGGAAATGGCCGCTGCACCTCCTCCTATGATGGCAGCTAGTGGCGGTCTTATCGGGCTTCCTGTTCCTAGTGATATGTACGCCGACCAATACTACGCTCGGGGTGGGGTAGTTGGGTACGCTCAGGGAAAACTAGTAGATGAAAGAGCTCAACTATTTAATGAAATAGAAAATATTAGAAATGAAAAAGTCCCTCCCGGGTTATCTGTACAAGAAAGCTCTGATTGGGAAAGAGATAGGATTAAAAGGTTACAGAAAGCTCAGCGAGCATATGGAAGTCATGGTGTAGGTACTTTTTTTAGAGAGAACATAAAGCCTAGATTTTTTTCTGAAGAACCTGAAGCATCTGAAGAACCTGAAGCATCTGAAGAACTACCACTAACATCTTTAACAGGATTATATGATCCTAAAGTTCTTGATCGCCCTACTAGTGCGCCAAATACGCTTTTTTCGGATGAGCTGAAACTACCGGAGGAGCTATATAAACCAACTGAGCCTTTTAAAGCCCCTCCTATTGAGGGATTAAAAGCCTATGCTCCTACACTAGAAGAAATCATGGATGCTAGAGCAAAAGCAAATGAACTAGCTGGTTATAATTTAGACGAGTCTCTAGCTGGTAGAAGAGAGCGAATAACAAAAGCTCAAGAAAAACTAGATAAATTTGAAGAGCGATCTCCATGGCTTAATCTTATGAACGCAGGGTTGGAGATGGCACAGACTCCGGGGAGTTTTGTACAAGGATTAGCTGCTGGAGCGAAGAAAGGTCTGGAAGAGTATAGAGGAGATTTGGAAACTATAAGAGACCGTCAAGATGCACTCGATCTCCGTAACGATGCTATAGAAGACCTTAAAATTGCAGACGCACGAGGAAATGCAGACGCTATATACGCCGCAGAACAACGTGCACAGCAAGCGATAATTGATACGGCAAATATGAATACCACAGCACAAAACAACCGAGATCTGCAAGAAGCAATGCTAAATTTCCAAGAAGCATCTAATTATAGGGATAGAGAAATAAAACTATTTGAAATTGAAGCAAATATGAACGCAGAGCTACAAAAAATACAAGCTACTCTGAGCGCAGCGAGTCTAAAAGCGATTCAAGATGGAACGCTTGGGCCTAAAGAAAGAGCAGAATTAGCAGTAGAGTTATATGAAAAGATTAGTGGGGGGAATGATCCTGAATTTAACGCGAAACTTGAAGGACGAGATCCTGACGTTGGATCTCAAGAATACAAAGACTTTGTAGAGGAATACATTGAGGATAAATTGGATTACTTCGCTAATCTAGCAAACAGTAGAGCTAGACGTAACTCTTTAAGCCGCGGTTGGACTGCTACACTCAATAATTCAAACTAATAATCTAGGTAATTTATTATGCCTAATTATACCGTAACAGCTCCTGATGGAAAGCAGTATAATGTTACGGCTCCAGAAGGTGCAACTCAGGAAGAAATTATCCAAAGAACAGCTATGGAAGCTGGGTATGGAAATGTATTTGGCGATAGAAGAACATCCCCAGAAGAATTTGAAAATTTAATACAAGCGATCCCTATAGAACGTAGTCCCTTCCGCGCCCTTACCCGTGGCGTTAGTCGCGGCGCGTCTCGTCTTGGGTCCATGGTTACAGATGTCCTCCCCGCGTTAGGTGCCAGCGCTTTAGGTTTTGATGAATATGCGCAAGAGCAGTTACAGGAAGCTCAAGCAAAAGAAGCGGAATTACAGAGAACTAATAGGCCAGAATTTTCATCGTTTAAGGAAGTATCTGGCGTTGGAGATGCAGTTAATTTTGTAGCTGAAACGATTGGTGAACAAGCAGGTAACATCGTAGCAAGCCTTATCGGTGGCGGTGTTGCAGGTATGTACGCTAAACGTCTTGTCAATAAGGCTGGTAAAGAATTAGTTGAGGATTACAGTAAAAGACAACTAAGTAAAGAAGTGCTTCCACCTAGGGAAGAGATTGCTCAGCAACTCAAAGATAAGATAGCCAAATTTGAAACACGCACTGCGCCTATATTTGCTAAAGAAGCTGCAAAACAATCCGCAAGGGGTCAGGTCGCGGGAGCGGGAGCGGTAGGGGTTGGCCTCAATACAACTGAAATATTCCAGAATATCTACGAGGAGACAGGAGAACTCGCCCCGGTTGAAGGCGTTCTTTTCGGTTCTGTTGCAGGTGCTTTAGACACCATATTGCCAGCGCGTCTGTTAAAACGGTTTCGTGGGCTGGATGATACCGCGAAGAAAGCTGTCGTAGCGGATGTTGCGGAGAAAAAAGGACTTCTACGAGGGGTAGGACGTCTTGGTGCGGGGACACTTAAAGCCTCTGCACTTGAAGGATTAACTGAAGGCGCACAAGAAGCTATCAGTATCTCAGCGGAGCAGTTCGTTGATGAGGCAGAAAACTTCTGGGGGAGCGAAGAGTTTGACCGCATTCTGGAGGCAGCTGTTCGCGGTGCGGTCGCTGGTGGTCCGTTCGGCACTGTTGATACCGGTGCCAAGATGTTGCAGGAAGGTGCAGTACGGCGAGAGGAGATAAATCGTAAAGAGCTTGCTGAACAAGAGCGAGTTGCTAGAGAAGCTGAAATACAGCAGGAACAAGAGTCTTTACTTAAAGAAGAAGATGAATTAACGAATCAACTTCCGGCTCTTAAAACTTCTCTTAGTGAGCAGTTAGATACTTTAAATGCGCAATTAGCAGCGGACCCTGATGATAAAGTAGTTAAGTTTGATATCGACGAAATAAATAAAAAGTTAAAAGCTACGAATGATAGAACTACTTATCTTGAAAATAAAAAGAACGCTAGACAGGAATCAGATCCAGACAAGCGAGCGACTGCGCTTCAGCAAATTGAAGAAGACTACGCAAAAATAAAAAAGGCGGCTGAACAGGGAAAAGCTCCGAGTACGAGTGCTACTGCGGTACTTACTCCCAACTCTGTATTTGAAGCCGCAGGGATTCGTAAAAATAAATCGTCGTGGGCAAACGAACCTTTTACTATAGATAGAGCTACCACTACTTTAGCAAAACTTAATGAAACAAGTCCAAAAGATAGGTCTCAAGCTGAGAAAATAAACAATCAACGTAAAGTTCTTGGAGAGTTTATTGATCAGAAAAAGACTGAAGTAGAGGCAGCTCTTACCCCCGAAGTATTAGCTGGATTTAACGATTATGTATCTCAAAATAAAGTAGATATAACTAACGAAAAGTCTTTAGCTAATTCATGGGGTGCGTTTAACAAGGATATACCGTGGGGAGACGCGGGGGAGATAGTTACTAATGCCGTTCAAAAGCAAAGCCCAGCGTCGGTGGATGTATCAGAACAAACCCGAAATGGCGAAGAAATGGGAGAAAGAGACGCCGAAGAGCAAGCAATTACCCCCACGAAAACGCCGCAAGAAGAAATAAACGTAGATCCCGGATTTTTAGAGGGAACATCTATAGATCCAATCCCCGAAGAGCAACCGGATGTAGTTACCACCACAGAAGTAGATCCCGGATTTTTAGAGGGAACATCTATAGATCCAATCTCCGAAGAGCAACCGGATGTAGTTACCACCACAGAAGAGGAAGGCGCTGGTCCTATTATTACCAGTTCCGTTAAACCGAAGAAACCTGATTCTATTGGTGCGTATCAACAGATGGATAGAGATTTAGCCTTACGTAGTTTAGCTGCGGATATGGCTACGTCTAGTATATTTGATTCAGCTTCCGTATCTCAATATTCAGAAGGTAGACGAATTGATGAAAACGTAGCTCAGAATTTCCAAGAAGCTACAGTGAATACACAAGAAGATGCAAAAGCGCAAAAATTAAGGGAAAAAACTCAGAGAGCTATAGATTTTATAAATGATGAGAATTATGGATCTCTTAGAAAACATTTCGGTAAGCAGGGAGAAAACCTCCCACTTACAGGTGGAACATACGGTAAGAATTTCTGGGATACTTTAACGCCAGAAGAAAAACAAAAAGTAAAAGAATACGTAAAAGGGTACGCTTTCGGGACACGTACACAAAAAGAATACAAAGCCGCAGGGCTTTCTTCCGGTGCTGCTCCAGTTTCACCTACAACGGTTGATCGGATCAATTCTGAAGTTAGTCGTGTATTTAAAGATACTAAACTAGGAGAAGCATTGGTTGTTGCGCCTACTCCAGAAGCGGCGGGTATCGCAGATAAATTACCTAAAACCAAGAACAATGAGGTTGTTCGCGGGGCTGTCGTAGACGGTAAAGCCTATTTATTTTCTGACAATATCGAGCAGGGCGAAGAAATAGCCATACTCCTGCATGAAGTCGGTTCCCATCTTGGCATGAAGAAGATGGTCGGCGCTGCTAACTACGCTTCGTTAGTCGGTAAAATAAAGGGTTGGGCAAACTCTACAACTGATAACGTAGAGTCTAAAGTCGCCAAGATTGCGGCTAAGAAGGCGGGCAATGACAATGATGAGCTTCTTGCATATTTTATAGAAGAGGCTGTCAAGAACGGCGTTGATCCTATCGACTCTAAGAGTATGAGTACGTCGTTAGCTGAATTCTTCAAAAAAATTATCAGTGCGCTCAAGCAGGCGATTAGCAAGCTCAACGTATCAGTGGATGACCTAACGGCTGCAGATGTCGTACATCTTGCGTATGGCGCAGCACAGCTTGAACTTTCAAATAAGCAATTAGACATGGCGACTAAGACGGCTAGACAAATAGAGATGTCTACAAATATCCCGTCTAACGCCAATAGAATTGCAGAGTTTGTTACAGATGCAGCTAATCAAGTAGTCCAAGCGGCGCCGTCTTTTGCGCAGAAACCTTTAGCTGAAGTTATTGGTAAGTTATCCAATGCACCGGGCGCAGTTAGAGCGGGGCTTATAAAGTTAACCAGCTTAGACCAGTTAGGAAAAATAGCTGGGAGTTTCAACCCTAAACTAGAAGCTGCGATAGATAGGATATACGGCGCGGTTTCTGCTAGGAATAAATTGGTTTCTGACTACAGGAACGAATACGAAACTTTATCTTTAGAATTGAGAGATACTCTTAATAAGTACCCAAGAAAACAAGATTCTTTTAATAACGTCGTAGCAGAATCCACTTTAGCTGAATTTGACCCTTCTACTCAGGATGCGTTCCCGAGTTCCGAGCAACAAGTTAAAATATATAATGAGTTCAATTCGCTTCCTAAAGAGTTACAAGAAGCCTATAAGAAATTAAGAAACGCCTATGCGCGATTCTCTGATGAAATCATAAGTGAATTAGATAAAGAAGATTTACTAGGTAAAGGTAATAAATTACTTACTAGCCTTCTTAAGAAAAGAATTAAACCATATTTCCCGTTGTACCGTCAAGGAGATTATTGGTTAGAATTTGAGCAAAATGGCGAGCGTTATGTTGAATCTTTTAAGGATGAATTCACCCGTAATCTGGCTATAAAAGAGTTAAAGAAAAACAACATAAACCAATACAACTCTTTCACTAGAGTTAGAGGAACCCTACAGACCGATGCGTCTAATCTAACGGGTGAGTTCAGAGAGATTCTTACAGCTATCAAATCTAAATTTGGCACTGAGGAAAACCAAGATTATATAAATTCTCTGTACCAGATGTATCTGGATTTATTCCCAAGCAACTCCATCATGCAGCAGTTTCATAAGCGTGAAGGAACCCGAGGGTTTGAGTTGGATGCGTTAGGGGTCTTTAACCAGATACACCCGCGAATGGCTATGAACCTTGCGCAGTTCAAATCGGTTAAAGAAATAGACGAAGCTGCCCGAGAAGCTATGTCTGAAATCGGGGAGACGCCTCAAAACCCAATACTTGGAGATATTAAGAACAGCCTTGCTAGAAGAATGGGAGCGTTCAAGAACCCTACACCTTCAGGTGCACTTGATACAGCTTCAGCGATGGCGGGGCAGTACGCCTATACATGGTTTATTCTGGGTAACATTTCGTCTGCGATTGTCAACCTCACACAGCTTCCCATCGTGGCCTACAGCCTGCTGGGTGGAAAATATGGCTGGTCTGACGCTCTGACTGCTATGAAATATGCAACAAAGCTGTATTTTTCGGGGGGTAAAGACAATAACACTTCGTTCCGGCTGGGTAATTGGAATTTGACGGATTATTCTGCTTACGGACTAAAAGGTCGCGATAAGTTACCCGCTGAAATTAGAACCCTTATGGAAGCCGCCGTCCAGCGCGGCGCTATCCGTAGGTCTTTAGGTCAGGATATTGCAGAAGCCAGAACGCGATCCGGTACAGATGCCACTAGCAAAATCGCACAGACTCTCTATGCAGGGAGTTGGGCGTTTCAAAACGTAGAGCGGTTTAACCGCGAAGTTACACTCATTGCAGCTTTTAAGTTAGCCAGACAGAAAGGGAAAGATGTCAATGCCTCTATTAAAGAAGCTCTAGACATGACAGAACTTTCTCATGGTGCGGCTATGAGTGAGTTAGGCCCAGAGTTATTCCAACAAAATTTTGGGCGAGTTATCGGTGTGTTTAAAAGGTTTGCACTTTCCCAGATTTATTTGATTGGTAAATTGATGCGGGATGTGTATAGGGGGAATAAACGCGGCGATAAAGAAGTTGCTAAGACAGCAGCTAAGCAGTTAGCGGGTATCTACACCATGGCGTTTGCGTTTGCAGGGGTCAAGGGTTTACCTATGTTTGGGTTTATTAACACTATTTTAGCTGCTGCACTTTCGGACGAAGACGACCCGTTCGATTTAGAAGAAGAACTCATGGTCAATTTTGGAAACATCTTTGTAAGAGGGCCACTTAGTGCGTTAACTAGATGGGATTTAAGTGGTAGGACAGGGTTTGGAGATTTAATCTACAGACCCGACGACAAACTTCTAGCTGATGTAGGACCGCTGTTGTACACGCTTTATCAATTAGGAGGTGCTCCTGTAGGTGCTGCACAGCAGTTTGTTGATGGTATAGAGGAGATTAATCAAGGAAGAGTTGAACGGGGTATCGAGATGATGCTGCCTTCTTCAATCCGAAATATAATGAAGTCATTTAGGTACGCATCAGAAGATGCGCGGACCCGGCAAGGCTATTTACTCAAAGAAACCGATCTTTGGGATACAGTATCTCAGCTAATGGGTTTTACACCCGCAGAAATATCCGAGGCTTATGCTAGAAACAACATGGCGAAGAAGGCTGTACGTAAAGCTGGAGAAATTAAATCTAGACTATACGATAGATATTACCAAGCGTACCGTATTGGGGATATCGACGGAATGCGTGAAGTTTCTGAGGATATCCAGAAATTTAGAGAGAGTCCATTAGCTAGATTGACGGGTACTGAAATATCTACTCAAAACATATCTCGTTCTGTTAAGAATAGACGATATAGAGAGGAGACAGCAGTTAATGGTATTACTTTACCTAAGCAAGCTAGAAACTCTCTCATCAGTAGGTATGGGTTAGACGAATAATAATTATCGCTTCTGAACCCTCCACACGCGGATTCCTTGTATACCCTCCTCTATGGATAACCGTACAACTACTTGGAATCCGCGTTTTTTAGCTTCTGCCGTCACAATCTCCCGAGCCTGCTTCCAGTTAAGAGCAGGCACGAAAAACGAAGAGTAAGGTTTAAATTCTTTCCACTGCACATCATATTCGATTGTGTGAATCCTCATACAATTTTCCTACCCTCGTTTATATCGTAATGTAATTTTATAGCCCAAACGGGTGGCGTATTAGAGTGGTTTGTTCCAGTACCCAATCTCTTTTTGACATCCCGTATATACACATTACGTTTTTTCAAATCATCTAATATGTCTTTATAGATAATACCTTTCTCTAAACAGAAAGCTCTAAAAGCATTCGTTGCTATAAACACGAGATTGGTATCAGGCTCTACTCTTATCAATAGTCTATGTTTAGGCTCTACTAATGGAAGTTTAGATAGACCTGATTGCGTATCTTTTGAAGAGTCTATAATCAAAGTATTGTTGATATTGTCATTAAGAAACTCTCCGAGGATGTTCAGAGTATTTACTTTGGTTATACCCTGTACTGAATCCAGTAGATATGGACCTAAATAGTTAACCACCCACTCTAGGACTTTCACGACTCGGTTATTGATTAGTCCAGCGTCTTTAGCTATAGATGCACCAGCGATGTTCCTAGCCAATACCGCCGACCAGAACCGGTGTTTATTCGTAAAACCGACTTTCTCATCTATAAATTTCTGTACCGTATTGATCTTTTCTTCGACCAAATTTCTGTTGTTCAAAATAAATTTTATATAAGGTTTGCCAGCCCACCCGTAGTTCGCGTGTAGACGGACATCGAACAATTCAGCAGCCTTATCTTTATTGAGAATACCCAAATCCTCTATAGGGTATTCAATAAGTCTCATCATTTCCCCCGAAGCGTGTACCCGATGCTGCATTAACATTTGTGCCATCGAGTTATTGGACGAACCGATACCTATAGTGCTCCATGAAGTCGTGTTTTTCCTTTCCTCGTTAACAGCTCCCTGCATCCTCCCGGCGCCCTTTCCCTGTGTTATTCCATAAATTAAGTTTGATGCAGTCACATTGTCGATGTTAGTCAGCTCGTCACAGGGGTAAGCTATGTTATTGAGAACCCCCATCCTAAAAAATTTATGTGCTAAGGTATCCCGCTCTTTCGATAACAATTCAAACGGGTGCCCGAATACGCTGTTGATAAGGCGCAGGATAGTGGTCTTCCCCGTGCCGGATTCTCCATGTATCAGATTGATGAACGCGCCTTTGTACGCAGAAAACTTCATCAGTGGAGCGCCGAATGCGCTGAAGAATGCAAACGAATGCGGCTCAAAACCGGGTTGGTCGAATGTACTAACGATATCCTTCCAAACGTCGAAGTCTCCTACAGAAGTTAAGTGATTCACAATCTCCTCTGTCGTTGAGGATGGAGGACTATACCTATCTTCATCAGCTCCTATCTCAACAGTACCCCATATAAACTTCTTATCACCATCGACCCACCCCATCTGTTGACGTAAAATTTCAGCGTCTTTAGCACTCTGTTGCAATTTTGTACTAGCAATTAGATAAGACATTATGGTATCCACATGAAAAGGCATACATATAATGCCATTTTTAGCTAGTATCTTTCTTAGTTCTTGGTTTGAGTTCATATCAGCTAAAGCTATTACAAACTCTTTTGGTTCGTCTTTAGGAAGTCTAACTGAGACTAATACTAATTCCCCCTTATTAGCGTCATACATCCTTTTGATTATAAATAAGTCATTCTCATAAACTAACTTAGCATCGTCTGTTTCGCCATCTTCCCCCTTTACAAGAAGGTAGATACCCCCGTTTTTACCCCTAAAGTAATTAGGTGGGAGTGCTGGCACCGAAAATACCGTAGTCTCAGTAGCCTTCTCTTCAAGAACTGATTCTTCTTCTGTGTCCCAACCCCCCTTAGTATCGGGTGTGTAATTGGTAATCGCATCCCCCTCTGCCGCAAACTCTATCTCCAGACCCAGCTGTATCGGACTGCTTATCTTCTTTTTATGCAGGCACCTTAAACAGCCTTTTGGGTTGAGAGCTTTGAATCTTTCGCATTTATAGGGTTTATCTATAGTGTCTTCTGCTTTGACTTCAGTCTCTTCTTTACTATAGTTTTTATGCTTATACGATATTAAGTGTATTGCTTTCTCCCAATCCGAGCAATTCCTAGCGATAGATAAACCAGCTCTCCATAAATCGTAATGCAAATCTTCTTGGTTTTGTATAATAAATCTTATCTGATTACATCCGTTTTTGTTTAGTGTTCTCCTAAGTATTTTTTCAAACGAATTTCTACGGTCTGACATTAACCGTTTTGTAAGCTCAGATACTTCTGATTTCCCTGCGAAGTTAGGTAAGTTTAAGGGAACAACTTCTGTTATCTCACAGAAAGTTTCATACTCTATATTGTCTGCAGTATGGACGAGCGTTACATCGACGGAAGTACCGTATTTAAAGTTTTTAGTACCGGGCATACGCAGCACTCTAGCCGCATCAGCCGTAACTGTCGGGTCTATACGTAGTCCATCACGTATACATAACTTCTTTAATCTAGTAGCTGCGGAATACCATTCGTCCACCGTTATAGGTTTAGTGAACGCCCAATACCCATGCACGCCATAGCCCGAATCGACAATCGAAGGAAGCGGTAAGTTATGTTTACCACAGAATTTTTTAAGTGCTACTAAAGCATCTTGCTGTGTTTCGTAACCCTTAGCGCCTTTGTCCGTTCCGCAATCCAAGTCTATATAGCAAGACTTCATGCTCACGACATTGTTCTGCTTCCTAGACGAATTATCTTTTAACGTGCCACATGCGAAATACGCATCTCGTCCGCTTTTAAGAAAATTGTCTACTATATTTTCTACATCTGATACCTCTTCTGTGAATAGCTGCTTTACGTTTTTCCCTTTTATTCCTACTAAACAGTAGAATCCTTGGGAAGTGTCTAATACTTTTTCAAGAAAGCTATCGTATTTCACATTTATTCTTCTATGTTATCGTTAATACGTTCCTCCAAAAATTGTTTTATTCGCACGGTGTACTTCAAAAGCCTCGGCTCCGACTTCCCGGTAAACCAACTGTACACAGACATACGTGAAACACCGAACATTCTTGCGATTTCCATAATAGGTATTTCGTGCTGTATGCAGTATCTACCGAGTTGGACACCGAGGCTATCAGGGTTGGCGTTCGCATTAACTTCTGCAATACGCTTGCTGTAGCCTCGATTGTCCATAGAATTTAATCCTCGTCTTCGTCCTCGTCGTCATCGACGTCGTTATTCTTCGATGCAAACCTATTCAGGATAGAATTAAGCTCGTCATCATCGTCATCATCAATTTTAGTTGGTTTCGCCTTTGCTTTTTTCTTAATTACAGTAGGTGCGCCAAATGATTCCTCCTCATCATCTTCGTCTTCTTCCTCAACTTCGACAACGGGAGGTTTAGCTACACGTTTTTTCTTCTTAACAACTACAACTTCCTCTTCCTCTTCCTCTTCCTCTTCCGATGCACTCTCTATAGGAAGCTGAAGCTGTTTAGGCGTATTCACTTTGTCAGTTTCGAATACTTGAATACCTACAGCTTCTTTTGCTTCTTCGGAATCTAGAAGTTCGTTTAATTTAGGAAGCATTGCAGGAGAAGGAAAGCCTACAACGGTGAAGAACAACTTAGGATTGTCCGCATCATCATCGAAATACATACGTGTTACTACACGCTCGATGCTGTAATTCTGAGAACCTACATATCTGAAGTAGACATTAGCAGGCATGTTCTCGCCATCGCCTTTACCGAATACGGAGGCACCGGGAAGCTCAATCTGGTACACACCACTATTTAAGTCTGATGCAAGCGCTACGGCCATGCGGCGTTTCATTCGGCAAGCCCGAGAGTCTCCCTGCCCACTACCTTTGATGTTCATGGGGCAAGCATCGCAGCTCGCTGCCATAGGTTCCGGCACATTTTTAGCTGGAGTTTTACTATCCGCAGACCAACACCGAGGCGGTTTAGCTTCTGCTTTCGGGTCGTAAGAACCTTCGTAGTAGGTGCGGTTGTAGTCTTTGGCAACATTAAGAATGATGACATCCATGTAGCCGTTTTTATTTTTAGCAACCTCTTCACCGTTTACGATACAACGGAATACGCGCCCTCGGATAGAGATACGTTTTAGCTGGCTCCCCCCGCCGCTCATTAAAGACCGTGTTAATTCTGACGGTCCATCCGCTCTAACGTAGTCTGGTACGTTAGACATATCACCAACTGGAATAATATCGTATGACATTTAAGTCTCCTATTTTCTACGAACAGTAACAGTGTATTCGCTTTCTACATTCAACCCCTCTGGATGGATATCAGGGTTCTCCTCCAGAAAATTCTTCATATTACCCTGATGGATTCGCTTTTCCAATAACCCGTACTCGCCGTGCTCATCCATAATTCGATATATGGATTCCCAATTCGATGTTGAGTATCGAGTTTTTACACTCCGTATAATCGTGCCGTGCGCCGTGCGAATAGAATCCGCACCTACGTCTTTGCATACTTCACGCATAGCGCGTTCTACCATTTCCATCTGTTCTTGGAGTGGTTTCAGCGCCGCTTGGTGTGCGGCTTCTAAAGCGTGTTTTTTATCCCGCATCGCGATGTATGCGGAAACGAGCCTATCTGCGGTAACTTCTGACATGATGCCTCCGGTTTGTGGGAGTCAGTGAGCGGAATTTTAGTCTAATTTCCTTACAGTGTCAACTCATCACGGTATAAATCTATTAATTTTGTGTGCTCGTCCAGTCTGTTCTGAAGCATCTTGTACAATCTCTCTTCCACCCTACTCCCCCTGATATGTACAACAGTCATAGGATTGCGTTGCCCTTTTCGGACAATTCGCGCATTTGCCTGTAAATAAGTCTCGATTGAGGTAACCGGTGCGTACCATACAACCACATTTGCAGCAGTTAACGTAATGCCATGTGCCGCTGCAGCGGGTTGGATGATTAACACCTTTAGGTCTGTATCCGGTTTGTTTTGGAACCGACTGAAAATTTCCGTGCGCTTGTTCATGGACACCTCACCAGAGATGATGGCACATGGAATTTTTGCCTTATCTAAGTTTTCCTTAAGTAGTTCTATAGCGTGTTTGAACGGGACAAAGATAAGAACCTTGTTACTGGCCTCGGCTATAACTTCTTTCACTACATTAAGTCTGTTACTCACATCGAATCTAACCACGGCGCCGCTATTGCTATAGGCTGCACCGGATGAGACTTGGAGTAATTTGTTCAGATTGACCGCCGCGTTGGCCGCCGATATCTCCTCCCCACTGGACAACTGAACTAAGAAATCTTCACGTATTCGTTTGTAGTATGAAGTCTGCTGCGGAGTTAACGGTGCATAACGGTCGGTATAGGTAATTTCTGGAAGGTCTAAACATTCTTCTTTTCTAAACCGGATAGCTGGCTGCAAAACCTTATGCACGATATTGCTGGCTTCAGGTCTCGCTATCCATTTAAAGCGTCCGACATTGACCATTACAGATTCTTTAAATCTACCAGCAAACTGCGGCACTCGGCTTGGCACACAGAGTTTAGCTAGTCCGTAAGCATCGAACGGTGTTTGTGCCGCTGGGGTTCCAGTCATCATCCATACAAATTTCTGTGTGGTAATTAACTTATTCATAGTCTTCCAACGCTTCGTGTTCGTTGTTTTGTAAGCGTTGGCTTCATCTATGATTATCAAATCAAAATTATTTTTGGCGATATCGTCCGCAACAATATCAACACCTTCATAGTTGATAACGACATATTCAGCGTCGCTATTGATTACGGCTTTCCTCTTTTCTCTATTACCATGCGCAATGCCTACGGTACGGTGCGTCGCAAATTGGAACAAGTCATGTTCCCACGCGGCTTGGATGATACTGAGTGGGCACACAATAAGAACTCTGCGGATAATCCCCTCGGTCATCAGATAGTCGCTGGCCCATATAGCGGAAGCTGTTTTGCCGGTCCCCTGTTCGTTGAAACAGAAAGCTCTCCGTCGTGCGGATAGGAACGAAGCTGTATCTATCTGGTGCCGCATAGGCGCGAATGCGCCCTTCCAAGTGTAGTCTCGGATGATAGGTGACGGCACATTAGTCACCCCCGCATCAGTTAGGATAACTGAATTTTGTGCCACCCAGTTACAACGTATCGTGTATATATCATCTTTCGTACATAAGACTTTAGCCCCAACGTCTTTCGTCAGCACCCGTTCGGGTTTGCGCGTTCGTAGAACTAAATACTTATTTTCGAGAATTTGCATTACGCTTTTTTAGTTCGCTTCTTCGGTTTATTCTCTTTTACAGAGTGGTCTGAGTTTCTAGAGAACGACCTGTTCTTACTTGGAGACACGCGCCTGAGATTACCCGGAGCGTTAGTACCACCCTTACTCAAAGGTTTTTTGTGGTCTATGTCTACTCCATCGTTAACCTTGTCGGTGACTTTTCCGTCTTTTCCGGGGTTCTGTGCTTCGTAGCGAGCAAGCCTACGCTTTCTACGTGCTGGTCCTTCTGTGCTACCACCGTTACGTTTTTTCTGAGTCTCGTAATCTTTTTTGTAATTACGGTTTTTTGGGTTTTTGTATGGCATTTAAATCTTCCTCTAACACTCGCGACATAATGTCGCCTTTGTTACGGTAGTCTTCGTATCCACAAGTACATCTATGATATTGAAATATCATGCAGTCCGGTTTGTGTGATTTAAACCATATTTTTTTATTCTTTACTTCATCGTCTTCCATTGTGTTCACAATCAATTACAGGGCAATAGTATCTACAAGTAAAATTAGGTGACGCATTCCATACATCATTCTCATACGCCTGCTCTAATCTTTTAACTGGGGGAAACCATTTTTTCCAGAATATATCTTCATGTTCTCTTTGAATAGTTATCTCTATAAAATCTTTAGCTACTACAAATAGAAGTCCTGCGTTTATCTTTTGAACTTCTGGAAATCTTTTAAAGATTGCAAGAGATAATAATTCTAACTGGTCTGTGTCTGCGTATTGAGAGGATTTACCTGTTTTATAATCTATTAAAACAGCTTCTTTCCCATTAGCTTTTACGCAGAGGAAATCAGCTACACCCCGCCACCATACCGCAGGGTCGAAGAAATCGCAAGTAATTAATTCATCTGTTAGTCCCAGTTTATATTCAAAAAATGTATCACCTTTAATTGATAACAAAGAATCTAAATAAGATTTTATAAATTGAAACTTTTTTGGTATCGGTTTACCATCTCTACCGTATTCTTCAGCAGCTTTATGGACTTCATTACCGTATATCAAATGTTCTTTTTCTTCTTCTACAATGTCTTTACTAACTCTTAGCCTGTAGTATTTTCTAGGGCATTGTTTGAATAAGTTGATGCTAGAATAAGACCATACTGTCATTTTGTTATTAGCTCTATATAATTTTTCTTCGCCCAAACAGCTAATCTATCTGAGTGTATGTTTATATCTTGTAGCTTTAGTGTTATAGCTACGTATTCACTGATGTCCTTTTTAACTTCAACATCTAGACATAAGTTTTCTAATTCTTTGAGAAGTTTTTTCATCTCAACTATCGAAAATGCGTAATCTATTGACTCCATAAGCGTCCCCTAACACTGACCGTAACTCTCACCTATACCAGATTCACAGTTCAATGGCAACCCTTCTGCCCATGCCGGTGCTGTACGCATGGCTTCCTCTATGTATGCTCGGGCAGACTCAGCTTCGCGCTTTTTCACTACGCAAGTCACAGCGTCGTGCACAGTTAAAGCGACTTTGTATTTCTTTGCTATGTGCACCAACTGCTCTGCAATGATACATCGAGCTACAGCTTGGCAGATATTCTCTACGACTTTACCACCGTAAATCTTCTTACGTTCTTTTCTTACTAAATAAGAAAACCCCCCATCTGTTCGCTGCAAAGATGGATACTTAAGTATGAATCCGTTAGGTAGTAAGAAACCTCCTTTTTCTATCTTTACAGCTCTAGTGTTCGTTAATTCTATGGTTTTATTATCTAAAAAACATCTGAGTGCTACGTCAGCTTTCTTCCAGAATACAGGTATGTTTGCGTATGACTTTCTATAAGTGTTAATAATGCTTTCGCATTCGTCTAGCTCCAGCTCTACTCCCGCTGTCTTCAGCTGCACCTGAAATTTGGAAGCACCCATACCGTAGCCACTCCCTAGAATGACTGTCTTACCCATGAACCGCTCGGGTTTAGTTATATCTGCGATAGATTTACCATATATCTTAGAAGCCATAATCTTATAGACGTCGTACTTCTGTTCAGATTCTGGGACGTTATTCCACTTTTCGTAATTGTTCTGACGAAAAGCCTCTACTAAATCCTCCTGTCCAGCCAACCACGCAAGTACCCGCGCCTCAATCTGGGATGAATCTGCGTCGATAATGACGTATCCATCCGGTGCCCGGATAGCGTTTTTCAGGATGTTATTCCCTCGACTAGGTAAGTTTTGCAGATTAATTTTATCTGACCCGCCCCACCGGCCAGTGTGCGCGGCATAGTATCTCAACGGAACTGGTAATTCGCCGCGCTCCGCGATATTTATAAATCTTTCCGTTCGGGTTTCTTCGAGTGTAGATTTAACTCCGAGCCTAGCTGCTACCAATGCTTGAACCGTGTCATCTGGATGGTCTAACAACTCCTGCATCC